>Ga0256842_1001850_pt1 | contig 16181 bp, 16 predicted proteins | sample 4559240metaG_FD_185973 | JGI IMG/M metagenome (GOLD analysis project Ga0256842, IMG submission 185973) | Hydrothermal vent microbial communities from Guaymas Basin, Mexico - 4559-240 | ecosystem: Environmental > Aquatic > Marine > Hydrothermal vents | place: Mexico: Guaymas Basin | collected...
AAAAAGTCAAACGCACAAATATGCGAAGTCGTTCTATCGGCTTAGGTGTTATGGGGGAAGCACAGATGTTAGCAGAGGCTGGCATCATGTGGGGAAGTCAGGAACATTTTGACAAAATAGATGAAATTATGGAATCTGTTTGTTATAACGCTGTTTGTGCATCGTCTGATTTGGCGGCTGAAAAAGGAAGTTATCCTGAGTTTGAAGGCAGTAAGTGGAGTAGAGGTATAATGCCTCAAGACCATGCAAATGCCGAAGTAATTAATCTTGTTGACCGTGGTGGACTTTTTGCTTCAAAATATGAATGGGATGAATTACGTGCAAAAGTAAAAAAACAAGGAATGCGAAATGGTTATTTGATGGCTGTTGCACCGACATCTTCTATATCTATTCTCACCGGTACAACACAGGCAATCGAACCTGTCTTTAAACGTAAATGGTCAGAAGAGAATCTCAGCGGACTTATTCCCGTTGTTGTGCCGAACCTTTCTCCTGAAACATGGAGTTATTACACACCTGCCTATGATCTGAATCAAACGGTACTTATAAAAGCTGCGGCAATCAGACAAAAATGGATAGATCAGGGGCAATCATTAAATATCTTTATAACACTTGACAAAGCAAGTGGACGCTACTTGAATGAGATTTATATGCTTGCATGGAAACTTGGACTCAAATCTACTTATTATTTACGTTCACAGTCACCTGAAATGGCAAGTGATGTAGAAGACAGATCTATGGAGTGTGTCGGTTGTCAATAGACTTACAACGCTTCGACAGTTTTAAAGATGCCGAGTTGCGCTCTTTAGAAGTTGTCACACCCACACATATAAAATTAATAATTGCCGTCCAAGACAGCGCACGCGCTTTTGACTGGATAACACTAGAACTTGAGTTTGTTGGTGTTAGTGATGCAAGATTACTTGAGCAAAAAAAATTACAGTTTATAGATATGAGTGAAGGTGCATGCCTCTTACATGTAAACAATGAATTTGCATTTGGCATAGGAGCATGCTATAATGCCTCAACAATTAAAAATTCCACACTCTATATCATTTCTAAAGACTTGAAATATAAAGAGGGACAATTTTAAAGGACGACAATGAGCTATGAAGTAAAAGGCGAAATACTTGGATTTGCAAATACCAGGCAGGTAGATATAAATGAAATAGATGAACTTTTTTCTACAATGATAGATAAGAAGAATGAAGGTATTTCATTCACATTGGTTAATCCTTACATGTTACGAGAATACTCTTTTGATATTCCAACTAAAACAAAAAATTTACTCAATATAAACAGTGACTCCAAAATAAGTGTTTACAATATTTTACTCATACAAAAACCTTTGGAAAAATCAACAATTAACTTTTTAGCTCCTATTATCATTAATCATGACAACAACACACTAACCCAAATTGTCCTGGAACCAAAACAAAATCCAGACTGCAGCATAGCACAAAGTATAGAATCTTTTAAGAAAAACAAATGAAATATTTAGTCACGGATGATTCAAAACTTTCTAGACGTGTACTTGTAAAGTCACTGCTAGCATATACAGATGAAGCACATATATTTCAAGCTACTAATGGTTTAGAGGCAATTAAACTGACACTGAAGGAAAGACCTGATATTGTCTTTTTAGATTTGACAATGCCTGAAATGGATGGATATGAAGCATTACCCAAACTATTAAAAATAAAATCCGATATCAAAGTAGTTGTTATCTCAGCCGATGTACAAGAACAGGCAAAAGACAAAGTTCTCTCACGTGGAGCAAAGTTTCATATTGCCAAACCTATAAATCCACAAAAACTTAAAGAGATATTGGAAGCTCTAGAAAATGACTAATACCATACTAAATGAAGATGAAGAAGACGTACTCCAAGAACTGATGAATATAGCCTATGGAAGTGCAACAGCCGTAATTGCTGAAATGCTGGAAGCTTTTGCCTCACTGAGTATTCCAAACATACAAGTAATACAAGTAGATGAACTCTTAAAAACATTTGAAGAGTTAAAAAGTACAAGCTACTTTTTTTCTTCACAGGCATTTAACGGAGAGTTTAGTGGAGAGAGTGCTTTTTTTATTAACGAAGAGAGTGCAAATAATCTTGCAAAACACCTTGAACTTGAAAATAAAGATGACTTGAATGATGCCATACTTGAACTTACAAATGTACTTACATCTTCACTCACAACAAAACTGGCACAAGAACTCGAAACAGAGGTCGGTTTTTCACTTCCAAGCATCTCTAAAGTTCCTTTAAATGAAATAAATGATGTACAAACATTTAAAATATATTCAAAAGTTATTGTTATAAATACAGAATTGAATTTCGAAGATCAACAAATCAATGGAAAAATTTTTATCCTAACAAAAGATGAATCAATACAATGGCTCAAAATAAAACTCAACAATATATTAAACAGCTTGATATAGATAAAAATATATTATCTGCTATCAATAACGGTGTTATTGTATTAGATGATCAACTGCAAATACATTATTACAATAAATGGATGCAGCTACATACAAAATTAAAAGAAGATGATGTACTGGGCAAAAAGTTGTATGAAATTTTTCCTACAATTAATAAAAAAACATTGAAAAGAAAAATACAAACTGCATTTACAATACAAACACCGACTTTTTATACGGCAAGTTCATCACATTATCTCATTCCAATTAAAATCAATCAAATAAAAAATTCTCTTTTTGAATATATGCAACAGGATGTAAGTATAATCCCCTTTAAACAAGACAAACAGTTTGTAGCTGTTATAATAACTGATCAAACAATTATGGCAACTACAAATACCTTGTTGCAAACAAATATACAAAAAGTAAGAGAACTCAATGAAGCCCTTATAAAAGAAAAAGAGATAACAGAATTTCAACAAAAACAACTCCTTTCAAATTCAAGAAGTGCCGCAATGGGAGAGATGATAAGTATGATAGCCCATCAGTGGAGACAACCTCTTTCACTAATTAATACAGTTATAGCTACACTTAAAATAAAAAAAGAGTTAGGCATATTAAATAACAAAATAATAGACAATTCTATAAATAAAATTGAAAAAACAACTAATTTCTTATCAAGCACTATTGATGATTTTCGAGACTATTTCAAACCAAATAAAATTGCGACAACTGTAAATATTTCAAATTTATTTGAAAAATCTCTGTTTTTTTTAAAAAGTGAACTAAAACAGCTTGATATTGAGTATGCTATAGATATAGATCCAAATATAAGTATAATGACTTATAAAAATGAGCTTTTACAAACTATTCTTAATATTTTAAAAAATTCTATAGATGCTTTTAAAGAAAAGAAGAAAAAGAAGAAAAAAATTTCTGTTGTTGTAGTAAACAATAAAAAATCTATATTTATTACCATTGAAGATAATGCCGGTGGAATAGAGAGTAAAAATTTAGAAAAGGTATTTGAACCCTATTTTTCTACAAAAAGTAAAAATGGTACCGGACTGGGATTATACATGTGTAAAACCATAATCAACGAACATCTCCACGGAAACATATCCTTAAATTCTAATACAAATGGAACTAAAGTAGCAATACAATTGCCCGATAAAGTGTAAAATACACTCTAAAAAAAGGAGAATACCATGAAAGTAGTCTGTCCACACTGTTTTACAGTAAACAATGTACCTCAAAAAGAGAGTTATAAAAAAGCCAACTGCGGTAAATGCAAGCAATCTTTATTAGACACAAAACCTGTAGAATTAACAAATGCTAATTTTGATGAAGTTATTGTCAACAGTGACATTCCTGTTATAGTAGATTTTTGGGCGCCTTGGTGCGGTCCTTGTAAAATGATGGCTCCAAATTTTGAGAAAGCTGCCGCAGAGTTTCCGCTCAAAGCACTTTTTACAAAAGTAAATACTGAAAATGAGCAAAATTTAGGCGCACGTTTTAACATTCGAAGTATTCCGACTATTATTGTCTTTAAAGGCGGTCGTGAAGTAGAGAGAGTCAGCGGTGCACTTGATGTAAATTCACTTGTCTCTCTTGCTTCAAAATATACGAACTAATGTTTATTTTATATAAGAACAGCAATAGTCCGTTACACTCTTTATTTTCAGATCAAATAAAGAGTTAGCCGGTACTGTAAAAATTTCAGGTGTCAAAAGTGTTCTCCACTCTTGATTTGGAAGTCTAACTTCCAAATCACCGCTGAGCATCTCCATAATTTCTTCATCTGCTGTATTAAAAGTATATTCACCCGGTAGCATAATACCCAACGATTTGATACTCCCATCAGAAAATTCAACCGTTCTGCTTGTAACTTTCCCATCATAATAGATATTTGCCTCTTTTATTACTGTTACATTTTCAAATTTTGACATATCTTTTTCCTTTTATTAGTTTTTTAAATCATATAAAATTTATCTACTTATTCTTCAATTTTACTCGCTGTGAATGTGTTATAGCTACCGCCATAGCATCTGTAATATCAAGCGGTTTTATCTCTTTTTTTATATTTAACAAACGCTTTACCATAAATGCTACCTGTTCTTTTTGCGCTTTTGCTTTACCGGTCAACGCCTTTTTTACCTGTAAAGCGGTATATTCATGAAACTGACCGAATTCCTGCAGTAATTTTAACATAATTGCGCCGCGAAATTGTGCAAGTTTTATTGTCGTTGCCGGATTATGTGCATAAAATATATCTTCCATTGCCACTTCATCTATTGTATGATTTTCAAAGATTCTTCCCAATCCCTCAACCATTTGCGGTATTTGAAACTGTAAATTTTCTGCTTTCATTTTAATAAGTCCGGCTTCAATTAATGAGATTTTTCCATTTTGCAGTAAAATTAAAGCATATCCCATATTTCTAGTTCCAGGATCTATACCAAGTATAGTCATTTAAAGCCTTACAAAGATTTTTTACTATTATATAGAAAAAAGTATAAATATTCACATAAAAAAAATATAGTTATTCACATTCATTTAACCCTGTTTTATGGATAAAATTAGTATTATTCACATAGAAAAAAATTTATAAGGTTTTATGTGAATATAGGTCAAGAAGTATTAAAAGCTCTCAAAGATGAGATAAGTGAACTCGAATATAACAGATATATCAGACATTTATCTTATGATATAAAAAAATCAACAGGGGACATAGCTATATTTTATGCACCCAATGCCTTGGTAGTTAATTGGATTAAAAATAAATATAGAGAAAAAATTGCCCATCTTTTTGAAATTAAAAACGGTTTCAAAGTAAATGTGCAAATTACACTCAAAAATACAAAAGAAACAAAAAAAACAAAAAAAACAGTAGAAATTAAACAAAACAGTTCACTTTTAAACCCTTCACATTCATTTGACAACTTTATGGTAGGTGGATCTAATCAATTTGCTTATGCCGCTGTAAAAAGTGTCAGTGAAAATGCAGGAAAAGTTTATAATCCTTTGTTTATTTATGGTGGGGTTGGTTTAGGTAAAACACACCTTATGCAGGCAGCCGGTAATGTTTTCCAAAATGAAGGCAAAGTCGTTATATATACAACGGTTGAACAATTTTTAAATGATTTTATCCGACATGTAAGAAATAAAACTATGGAACGTTTTCAAGAAAAATATAGAAAATGTGATGTGCTTCTCATAGATGATATTCAATTTTTAAGTAACAAAGAGGGAATTCAAGAGGAATTTTTTCACACTTTTGAAGCTTTAAAAGGTGCAGGAAAACAAATAATTCTCACAGCAGATAAACATCCTAAAAAAATTGGAGGTCTTGAGGCTCGTTTGCAGAGCAGGTTCGAGTGGGGACTTGTAGCTGATATACAACCACCGGAACTTGAAACAAAAATAGCCATTATCAAGAAAAAATGTGAAATCAACAAAGTAAAACTCTCTGAAGATATAGTCAATTATATAGCAACTGTTATAGACAGCAATGTAAGAGAGATAGAAGGCATACTCTCAAAACTTCATGCCTATTCACAACTTATGCATGTTGATATTGATTTAGATTTTACAAAAAATGTACTCAAAGACCAAATGAATGAAAACAGAGCAAACCTTACAATGGAAACTATAACCCAAATCGTAGCTAAAGATTTAAATATAAAACCTAGTGAAATACGCTCAAAAGGCAGAAGTAAAAATATCGTTTATGCACGTCGAATATCAATATATATATGTCGTGAACTTACACAAAACACAATGCCGCAACTTGCTCAGTATTTTGGCATGAAAGACCACACCGCCATCAGTCATACAATTAAAAAAATCAACAGTTTAATCAAAGATGATGAAGATTTTAAAGTAAAAATTGATGAACTTACAAATAAAATTACGAATAATTAAAAAAAAAGATATAATTGTAAAAGTGAATAGATGTGAAAGAAGCCTTTACTCTCATTCACATCTAAAAAAGTAGGCCTGTAGGCGTTTAAATGAATTTGTCACATATTCACTCTATACTACTACTACTTACTAAAATTATATAAATATATAGGGATTTAAAAAATGAAAATTACCATCTCAAAATCTATATTAGAAAACATACTCATTCATGCTTCACCTTTTTTAGAAAAAAAGGATACATCGCAAATTACTTCTCATGTATACATAAATGTTTCCAATTCAAAATTAACTCTAAAAGCTACTGATTATGAAATAGGATTTTTAGTATCAACTGACAACTTAAAAATTGAAAAAGAAGGCAGTATTACTGCTAATGGTAAAAAATTTTTAGATATTATCAGAATATTAAAAGATAATGAAATTAATTTAGAAGCAAAAAATGACAATCTTTTAATATCACAAGGTCATTCAAACTTTAAATTACCTACCTTTTCATATAATGAATTTCCTGAATTTCCTTCTTATGAAGGAAAGCCAAGAATTTCCATAGAATCACATACACTGATTGAATCATTAAAGAAAATAACACCTGCTATAGATACAAATAACCCTAAATTTGAACTTAACGGTGCTTTAATTGACATACAAAATAATGTTATTAATTTTGCAGCAACAGATACCAGAAGATTAGCTGTTGTAACTATAGATAATCAAAGTGATAATGAGTTGTCTATTATAATTCCAAAAAAAGCAATAGTTGAAATTCAAAAACTCTTTTTTGATAATATTGAACTTTATTATGATGAGACAAATCTTATAATTCATTCACAACAGTATACTTTTTTTACAAAATTGATAAATGGAAAATTTCCTCAATATTCAAGAATAATTCCAAAAGAAACAAAATATAATTTAATTTTACCTAAAGCTGTTATGATTGATTCTATCAAACAAATTACTACTATATCTACAGATTTAAAAATTACTTTTATAAACGACATTATCAGTTTTGAAAGTTTAAGTGATGATAATATTGAAGCAAAAACTGAAATCAGTTACACTACAGGATTTAATGAACCATTTTCAATAGCAATTAATTCAAAATATTTACTCGATTTTTTAAATTCTATAAACTCTTCAGAATTTACAATCGGTCTTAATGAAGGAAATCTTCCTTTCATTTTAAAAGATCAAAACTTCATCACAGTCGTAATGCCTATAGTTATATAAACTGTAGGTTCTTCATATAAAACTTATCATAAGAATATTTTAGATAAAATATCTCCAATTATGCCAAAATGGCAATGGAGTATTAAATGCAACAAGAATATGGCGCTAGTAATATTAAAGTCCTTAAAGGTTTAGAAGCCGTTCGTAAACGTCCCGGTATGTATATCGGTGATACTGGGCATCGTGGTCTTCACCATTTAGTCTATGAAGTTATTGATAATTCTATAGATGAAGCGATGGCAGGATATTGCGATACTATTACAGTAACTCTTACAAAAAACGGTACATGTAAAGTAAGTGATAATGGTCGTGGTATTCCAACTGATATGCACCCGACTGAAAATATGAGTGCTGCTACTGTTGTTTTAACTGTACTACATGCCGGTGGTAAATTTGATAAAGATACTTACAAAGTTTCCGGTGGTCTTCACGGAGTTGGTGTTTCAGTTGTAAATGCTCTTTCTGCCGATCTACATATGACAATTTATCGTGAGGGTAAGATTCACGAACAAGATTTTAAAATGGGGATTCCTCAAGGACCTCTTGAAGTTACGGGTACAACCCGTAAAACCGGTACGACTATTGAATTTGCGGCAGATCCAAGTATATTTACAGAAACTATAACTTTTGAATATGAATATCTTGCAAAAAGATTTAAAGAACTTGCTTATTTAAATCCATTTATTACTATTAAATTCAATGATGAAAGAACTAATACAAAAGAAGTTTATCATTTTGAGGGCGGTATTGCTCAATATGTTACGGATATGAATAAAAAAGAAATTGTTGCAAATGTATACAGTTTTAGCGGCAAAGCTGAAGATATAGAGTTTGACATTGCTTTGATGTATAATGATTCTTATGAAGAAAAACTTGCCTCTTTTGTTAATAATATTCGTACGCCAAACGGTGGAACACATGAAGCAGGCTTTCGTGCAGGATTGACACGTGTTATATCAAATTATAATTCTAAAAATGGTGCTGCAAAAGAAAAAGATGTTAAAATTTCCGGAGATGATGTTAAAGAAGGGCTTATTACCATTGTTTCAGTACGTGTTCCCGAGCCTCAGTTTGAAGGACAGACAAAAGGAAAACTTGGAAATACTTATGTACGTCCGCTGATTCAAAAAGCGACGGGTGAAGCTCTAAACAAATACTTTGAAGAAAATCCTATAGAAGCAAAGGCAATAGTTTCTAAAGCTCTTATGGCGGCACGCGGTCGCGAAGCTGCGAAAAAAGCAAGAGAGTTAACACGTAGAAAAGATTCTATGAGTGTTGGAACACTTCCGGGAAAACTTGCCGATTGTCAAAGCAAAGATGCAAGTATTTGTGAATTATATCTGGTGGAAGGGGATTCTGCGGGCGGTTCTGCAAAAATGGGACGTGACCGTGTTTTTCAAGCAATTTTACCGCTCAAAGGAAAGATTTTAAACGTCGAAAAAGCACGTCTTGAAAAGATTTTAAAATCAGATGAAATTACAAATATGATTACGGCTATGGGTTGTGGAATCGGTGAAGAATATAATGAAGAAAAGCTTCGTTATCATAAAATTATTATTATGACGGATGCGGATGTCGATGGTTCTCACATTCAGACGCTTTTACTTACTTTCTTTTTTAGATATTTTCGTGATATTGTTGAAAAAGGGTATTTGTATCTTGCACAACCACCGCTTTACCGTTATAAAAAGGGTAAAAAAGAGATCTATTTTAAAGATGATGCAGCTATGAATGAGTATCTTATCAGCAATGGTATAGAATCTTTAGATGTTGAAAGTGTCGGTCATAATGACTTGATTGCTTATTTTAAAATGGTTGACCATTATGCTTCGTCATTAGAAGCATTAAATCGTCGGTATGCTCTTGTAAAATTGATTCGCCATTTTATAGAAAATCCTGATTTAATTGCACTGCCTGCTAAAGAGATGTTTGTTGAGATAGAGAAATTTTTAACTTCAATAGGTAATAATATTTTAACCTATACTATCAATGAAGAGACAAATGAAATTCATCTTTTTGTTCAAACACAGACAGGAATGGAAGAGTTGCTTATAAATGATGATCTTTTTTCTGCTCCACATTTTAATGAAGCAAGTTTTGTTTATAAAAAGATTATGGAGTGGGATATCCATTTTGATAAAGATATTATAGAAGTGCTTGAAGATATTAAAGATTATGCAAAAAAAGGTGCTTATATTCAGCGTTACAAAGGTTTGGGTGAAATGAATCCTGAACAATTGTGGGAAACAACGATGACACCTGAAAATCGTGTACTCTTACAAATATCAATAAATGATGCAGAAGTAGCATCAGATGCATTTACTCTCTTTATGGGCGATGAAGTTGAACCTCGCCGTAATTATATTGAAACACATGCAAAAGATGTGAAACATTTAGACGTATAAATGATACTACCTCAAACAAAAGAGAGGGAATACCGTTTTAAGTTGGCACTTAGAATGGGTTTGCCTATCTTTGCTCTTATACTTGCCTTAATCTTTCATACACTTATTACTAATTATACAACACTGCAAACTTCATTTTATATAGAAGCAATTTTACTTTTAGTTGTAAGCATTTATTTTATTTTTTTTCTGATATACAGAGGATTTGATGTAAAAATAACCGATAGCGTGACAAAAACTTTTACTAGAGAATATTTATATCAATATCTGCAAAAAGAGATAAAACATAAAAAAGATTGCACACTTATTCTTATAAGCATAGATAATTTAAATGACATCAATACTCTTTATGGAATAAAAAATGGTGATAAAGTTTTAAAGTATGTTGCTGATTGGATAATGGAGTATTTAAAAAAAGAGGGCATTGAAAATATTCCAATAGGTCATATAAAAGGTGGTGATTTTATTATAGGACTTGAAGGTTTTAAAGATAAATACAGTACTTTGTTGGAACTTTTATATTTAAAATCAAATAACTTAAATATAGATGATATTGAAGTCAAAATATCAGGGGCAATTACTGATACAAGTTATTCAAAAGATTTGAATTATTTAATTGAAAACCTTTTTGAACTTCAAAATAAAAATAAAAATACTAAATATGAAGAAGAAATTATCAATCCAAACGAATTGGAGCTATTAGTTATTGATGCTATTGAAAATAAAAACCTACTCATTATGTCACAAGAAGTTTATAATAATGCAAATGATGTAGTATTTCGAGAGTGTTATGTAAAACTTAAAGGTAAAAACAATAAAATAATTCATCCTAAAACATATTTGAAAGTTATTAATAAATTAGGACTTGGCGTTAGTTTTGATTTAATGGTTTTAGAGGAAATTCTTAAAAACTGTATATATAAAGAAAATATATATGCAGTAAATATTCTACCGACATCGTTAAGAAATGACAAATTTCTTGCAAAAACAAAAGAACTTTTAAAAGAGTATCCTCATACACAAGTGATGTTTGTTTTGAATGAAATGCAATATTATTCTTACATAAGCAGGTATAACAGTATTATTAAATCATTAAAAAATTTAGGTGTGCTTATAGCAATAGACAGATTGGGAGCTATTCATACCAGCTTTTTGTATTTGAGAGAATTAGATATTGATGTTGTTAGATTTGATACATATTATTCAAATAGTGAAAAATTAAGCCAAAATCGTAGTATAATTGATGGTTTTAATGTTATGGCTCATGAAAAGGGTGTAAAAACGTGGATAAAAAATATAGAAGATGAAGCAACATACATATTAGCCAAAGAGATGAATATTGACTATATGGAAGGTAAATATTTGTCAGAGATTCAAAATAATGCAAATTAAGATGTAAGGGATATATATGGTTGTTAAGATGTTTGGTAAAAAAGATAAAAGTCAAGATGAACAAACAGATTCACATTTAATTGAAAAAATATCAAAAATGAATCTTACAGAAATGCGTTCTTATGTAAAAAATAGCATGAAAGATTTTGAAGTCAGTGTTAATGGAATCAACGAAATTATGAAAAAGCTTACTTCGCTTGATAAAAAAACACAAACATATTATATTAAAAGTGATGATATGGATGTAAAAAAGAAAAAAGCTTTTGATCTATTTATTGCTATATTGACAAGTAAGAAAATAAATATACAAACAATTGATTTGGCTCAAAAATTTTTAGAAAATTATAAAGAGATTGTGGATGATTTTGATACACGAAATAAACAAATATATGCTTCAAAGCTTACTGATACATTTGAGAAAGCTATAAATGCTATAAATCAATATGCTCAATTACAAAACAAAATGAATGTTTTAGGAAAGTAGATTCTTTTTAAGCCAGAAAATGACATCTTTCTTATTTACAAAACTGTTTTTTATTTGTGTTTCATAGGCATACTCAAGAATTTTTGAAAATTCTTTTGATGGTTGTATACCAAGTTTTATTAAATCTTTTCCTTGTATAAGTGGGGGGATTGGTTCATGTAAAACATTCAGTTTTTTTGCTTTTTTGAGTAAATATTCTACTTTTTCTTTTTTATTTTGTGTTACATGTAAGTAATATGAATAAAATTCAATATCTATCTTTTTAGCAAGTGTATATATATCATAATTACTGAACTTTTCTAGGTTAAAATGGATTTGATGGAGTAGAAAAACTTTTTTAATTATTATTTTTTCACTTGTTATTCTATTTAAAAAAGTTTGTGTTTGTATATCTGAAAATTTTGATGTTATAACAGCTAAAGCAAGTATAACAAATTCTTTATCACATGTTATTTTAAAAGTTTTTAGTTTTTGCAGAGCACTTAAAATTTCTGTATACTCTTTTTCATTAAGCGTGTTAAATTCTTGAAAGAATGAAAATGCTCCTAAATCTTTGAGCAGATAAAATCCGCTCGAAGGATTGTCTGATTTGAGAAGAAGCTTTTTAATCTCTTGAAAAATCCGCTCTTTTGGCAGTTCTTCAAGGAGTTTGTTTTGTATCATATCTTTACATGTAAACTCAAGGGATTTGTCTAATTTCATATCAAAACGCGATGCAAAAACTACAGCACGAAGTACTCTTAGCGGATCTTCTGCAAATTTTTCATTATCTACCGCTTTTAATATCTTTTTATCTAAATCTTCCCTGCCGTGATATGGGTCTAATATTTTTTTATTTTTAACATCATATCCGATTGCATTTATTGTAAAATCTCTTCTGCTTGCAGCCGTTTTAAAATCTAAATTTGTATCAACAGTTATTTTAAAGCCCTGATGTCCTGAAGCAATTTTATTGTCTTGTCTTGGCAGTGAAAAGTCCAAGTCTAAATCATTATAGAACACTTTACATACACCAAAACTTTTACCGACACTGTTTACATCTCCAAATTCTTGCAGAAGTTCTTCTACTTCATCAAGAGATGCAATACCGTATAGTTCAATGTCAATATCATTTGAGGGTATGTTTAAAATTACATCACGAATATAACCGCCGACAATAACAGGCTTTATATTATGTTTGTACAGTTTGTTAAAAATCGTATCAAGACTCTGCGGATATTTAATCATAAGCAAAGTATATCATGAATTTTACAAGGATATAATAATTATTTGGGTATAATCACGAAAAATTTTCCCAAGAAGGAAACCCCCTAATGCAAAAAATTAGAAATATTGCAGTTATTGCACACGTTGACCATGGTAAAACTACACTGGTTGATGGTTTACTGGAGCAATCTGGTACATTCGGTTCACATGAACAACATGATGAAAGAGCTATGGACAGCAACGATTTAGAAAAAGAGCGTGGAATTACGATTCTTTCTAAAAATACTGCTATTCGTTACAAAGATTACAAAATTAATATTATTGATACTCCGGGCCACGCCGATTTCGGTGGAGAAGTTGAACGTGTACTTAAAATGGTTGATGGTGTTTTAGTACTTGTTGATGCCTATGAAGGTGTTATGCCTCAAACAAAGTTCGTTGTTAAAAAGATGCTTGCACTTGGTAAAATGCCAATTGTTGTTATTAATAAGATTGATAAACCTTCAGCTGATCCTGAACGTGTTGTCGATGAGATGTTTGATCTTTTTGCAGCTATGGGTGCAACAGACGAACAACAGGATTTTCCAATCATTTATGCAGCGGCACGTGATGGTATTGCAAAACTAGATATGGATGAAGAGGGTGGAGATTTTCAATGTATTTTTGAAACAATCATCAACAGTATTCCTGAACCGGAAGGTGATGCGGCAAATCCTCTTCAAGCACAGGTATTTACACTTGACTATGATAATTATGTTGGTAAAATCGGTATAAGCCGTATTTTTAACGGTACTGTTAGAAAAGGCGATAATGTTATGCTTGCAAAAGCTGACGGTGAAATGGTAAAAGGGAAAATTTCTAAACTTATCGGTTTTCACGGTTTGAATCGTATGGAAATTGATGAAGCAGAAGCAGGTGACATTGTAGCATTTGCCGGTATGGAAACCGTGGATGTCGGTGATACTGTTTGTGATCCTGTTAATCCTGTAGCACTTGACCCTATGCATGTTGAAGAGCCTACACTTACAGTTGTTTTTGCCGTAAATGATTCTCCACTTGCGGGTAAAGAGGGAAAACATGTAACATCAAACAAGTTGCGTGAACGTCTTGAATTTGAGATGAATACAAATGTTGCTATGAAACTTGAGGTAATCGGTGAGGGTAAATTTAAAGTTTCAGGTCGTGGTGAGCTTCAAATTACAGTTCTTGCTGAAAATATGCGTCGTGAAGATTTTGAATTTTCGATTTCTCGTCCAGAAGTTATTGTTAAAGAGATTGATGGTGTAAAATGTGAGCCGTTTGAACATCTTGTTATTGATGTGCCTGAAGAGTTAGGTGGTACAGTTATTGAGCGTCTTGGTAAAAGAAAAGCTGAAATGAAATCTATGCTACCAATGGGTCAAGGTTTTCAAAGAATTGAATTTGAAATTCCGGCTCGTGCATTAATCGGATTTCGTGGACAATTTTTGACAGATACAAAAGGTGAGGGTGTAATGAATCACTCTTTCTTAGAGTTTCGTCCATCTTCAGGGGCAGTTGAATCTCGCTCTTATGGTGCACTTGTTTCTATGACAGCCGGTTCTACACTTGCATTCTCTCTTTTTGGTATTCAAGACCGTGGTGTTCTTTTTATCGGTGTTCAAACTGAAGTGTATGAGGGTATGATTGTTGGTGAACATTCACGTTCAAATGACCTTGTTGTCAATCCTATTAAAGGAAAAGCACAATCAAATGTACGTTCAAGTGGAGCTGATGAAGCCATTAAGCTTGTTCCACCACGTGATATGTCATTAGAGCGTGCACTAGAGTGGATAGAAGATGATGAACTTCTAGAAGTTACACCTAAAAATATTCGTATTCGTAAAAAATTTCTTACAGAGAGTGAAAGAAAACGTCACGCTCGTAAATAAAAAAAAGAGTTTCAAGTTTTTCTTGAAACTCTTACTTCAAAAATGTTTTACAAAATTTTACAATTCTTTTTTCCATCCAATACTCAGGATGAAATAAATTTCCTGATACAAATCCTACATGACCTCCATATTCACTGATTTCTAACCTAATAGTAGATGATATTTCATTATGTGTCGGTAATACATCAGAGGGCATAAAAGGGTCGTCTTTTGCATGAATAATAAGAGTGGGAATTGTAATAAATTTTAAAAATTGTCTGCTGCTTGATTTTGTATAATAATCCTGTGCAGAAGAAAAGCCGTGAATTGGTGCAGTATAAGCATCATCGAACTCCCAAAATGTTTTTAATATTTTTATATCACTTCTTTTAAGGTGTATAAATTTTTCCATTGCAAATTTATCATATTTTTTTTCCAAATCCCTTTTTAAGTCTTTAAGTAGAAGTTTTTGATAAAACTTTGAAAAGCCTTTGTTCATATGTGTGGCACAAACGTCTAAAAGCATAGGTGCGGATATGGCAACAGCAGCACTAAGAATAGAGTCACATTTGCTCTCACCTAAAAGCTTTAAAAGCATATTTGCTCCAAGTGAAAAACCAACAGCAAACAGTTTTGCCTGCGGGTATCTTTGTTTAACACTGTGTATAAACTCGTAAGCATCTTGCGTATCGCCACTGTGATACGATCTTGGCTTGAGATTTTCTTTGCCGGAACAGCCTCTAAAATGCATCACGACACTACTAAACCCTGCTTTTTTTAGCTCTTGCATTGTACCTTGAATATAGGGAGATTTGTAAGAACCGGCCAGTCCATGAAAAAGAATAACAACAGGAGTGTCTTTTTGATGATTATCAACCTTTTGCCAGTAACACTCAAGAAAATCTCCGTCGCTGAGTATGAATTTTTCTATTTCAAAATTTTTAATAGGAACTCTTCGAAAGAGGCTGGCATACACAGTTTGCAGGTGTCGGTTTTTTAATAAAAATGATGGTTTAAAATTCATACTCTTATCTTATCAAAAATTTATCTATAGATGGTTATAATCATGTATTAATAATTAATTTGAGGGAATCACATGAACAGAAAACAGATATATAACCCTGACTCGACTGAAAGTGTAAATGATAGAAAAGTATTTGGTGGAAATCCAACGGGTATTTTTGAACTGAACAATATAAAATATCAGTGGGCATATAATCTGTGGGAAA
>Ga0256842_1001851_pt1 | contig 16180 bp, 17 predicted proteins | sample 4559240metaG_FD_185973 | JGI IMG/M metagenome (GOLD analysis project Ga0256842, IMG submission 185973) | Hydrothermal vent microbial communities from Guaymas Basin, Mexico - 4559-240 | ecosystem: Environmental > Aquatic > Marine > Hydrothermal vents | place: Mexico: Guaymas Basin | collected...
CTGATATAACAAAACCTATTTAATTTTTTAGGTGCCGTTATGGTTTATTTTGATATCATCTGATATCTTTTTTTTAAAAGGAATTGAAATGAAAATTCAATTATTAACTGATATTCCAGTATCAGACAAAAATTTAGTTGCAGGTTTAGTTTTAGATACTATACCTTGCCCAGAAGAACATATTCACTTAAAAGAATCAGACGGCGTCTGGATCAAAGGTGAAGTAGAACCTGTTAGAATTCTTTCAAGAGAATTTATAGTTATAGAGAAGGATAAACCTTCTGTTGCCAAAAATATGGTTAGTAATATCCGTAAAATGGCTATTGATGATTTTTCTGCATTAGAAGATTTGTTCGCAGATGAAATTCTTCCTTTTTCTCTTGTAATTGACATTTCTTGTGGAAGAAGCACATTGATTGATGATCCTAATAATGAAGGTTCTTTTCTGGTTATTGACGAGCTTGATAAAAGTCATTCTTTGTATCTTTCTAAAACTTTTTCCAATTTATTTATTTTTGAAGATTCAGTTTATACTGTTGATTCAATGGTTTTAGATTATGGAGTTAAAGATCTTAATGCAAAAATTGATTTTTCTATAGACAATAATGCCTTAGGTCTTCGAGCTTCTTTTTATGTAGAAGATAGAACATCTATTATTTCTTTATGTAAATATGAAGGACATGATTTTAATTTTATTTTCAAGAAAGTTTCTTTTAATAAGATTTTTTATCCTTTTATTGAGAATAATACACCTCAGTCTTTAGTTGATTTTGGAACATCTAACAGTAAGTTTATTCCTACTAATGGTTTTTCCGAACATTATGCTCGAAGTTATGAAAAAGAAAGTGATTATCTGGATGATCTAGATATCCCCAGTCCTCTTTTTGATCCATACTTTGATTTAAAAGAAAGAATTATTGAGTCTAATGAAAATGTTCTTGGTTTCTTACCTTTAGAATACGATTCTAAAACATATATGATCCCTATTGCACCTTTTATTCTGTGGTTTGGTCCTGCTTATTCATCTATGCATGATTTTACGCGTATGTTATCTCATACTTATCATTCTATTTCCCCTCGTGGTTTAAAGATGTATAATGATTCAACAATGCATAATGATTGGATTATTGGATCAGGCTTAGATATAGATAGTTATTATCATCTATATAATAATAACATTAAAGGTTTTGCTGATGTTATTGGTGACTTAAAAGAAGAACTAATTCTTCGTTATGGAGAAGATGAATTTTCCTCTAAAGAACAAATTTTAAGAACTAATATTAATATCTTAAATAAAAGAACAAATGAAGATAATATTATTTTTGTTATGCCTAAATTTAAAAATATCGTTGAAAACGATTGTGTTATTATAAATAAAGGTAATGCAAAAGATATTGATAATATTTTAACTGCAACGAATGCAGGTAGAGGTATTATCTTAACTAATTCTTCAACAGAAGTCGCTCATATAACTTCTAATTCCGTTGAATTAGATTTTACTTTTATAAATGTAGAGAATATTGATCTTTCAGAAATACCTGTCGGTACAATGTTTATGATTAATTTATCTTTAAATACTATAGAAGAAATTGGCTATGGTGGTCGTACTTTATCATTACTTAGTGATGGTGAAGATAAAGCTTCTATGCTTGCTTCTTTAAAAAGAAATGGTTTTAATGTTTTGGACGGTGTTTTTTATAATGAAAAACCTGAAATAAATATTCCTTTAGAAACAGAATTAATTATTAGAAGCTCCGGAAGTAATGAAGGTTCTTCTGTTAAGGCTTCGGGTATCTTTAATTCTATTAAAGCTACTGAAGATAATAATGCTGTTGATATTGTTTGGGAGTCTTTTACTTCAGAGGTTGCTACAAATTATCTATCTCGTATAGGTGCTTCTGTATCTCCTGGTATACTTATTCAACCTTATATTGAGGCTGATTATAGTTATGTTTTGAAGTTAAAAGAAGGTACTGTTTATGTATCATCTTTTAATGGACCTTGTTCTAATATTGTTGATGGTAATGAAGGAGTTACTTCTTCTAAATATAATCTTGAAAACTTAGATCCAACAAATAAAATATTTAAAACATTTTTAGATATTCTTGAATTTGTTGAGAGTGATTTAGAATGTGAGTTGTTATTGAAAGATGACACTATTTATGTTCTTCAGGTTATGAAGCTTTAGTCTCCCTACTTAGGGAGATATAATCATTTTATGATTACTTTTAAAATAGCATAGACATTGCTAAAATATTTTTTTCTTCTTGTGTTAATAGAGGTCTCTCTGATAATTTTCCATATTGAAATATGTATTCAGAATTATGAGTTTCTATTTTAATTTTATAGCAATTCCTTGATAGTTTATTTGTTTGATAATTGATATTCCAGATGTTCCTTTTCTAAAATCAAATGAAACATCCTTTGTATCAAAAGTGAAAGAAGATTTCATTTCTGTATGAAGATCAACTTCTTTATTAAATAATTCTTCAAAGGCCTTATTTGTTGAGCTTAAAAATATTACTTTTATTTCTTATCCTTTTTATTTATTTTAGTTTAAAAGCTTAAATATAAACTTAAATTAACTCTCTTCTATAAGAAAAATTTATATTTTCTTATAAGCATTGTTATATTTAAGCTCTATTATGTTAGAATCTCCTTAAAATAAAATATTAAAGGTGTTTTTATGGAACAGTTATTAGTTATCTTTTCTCACAACCAAGTTTTTAGTGTTGCGCTCTTTGTTCTACTCGGTATAGGTTTACTTGAGGGTGTTCTTTCTCTTGTTGGTTTTGGTTTTTCTAATATATTTGATAGTCTTTTCCCAGAATCAGATCTTGATTTAATTGAAATAGAAAACCCAAGTACTACTTTTTCAGAACTTTTTAGTTGGATAAATAAAGGGAATGTTCCAGTAATTATGATTCTTTTAACTTTTCTAGCTTATTTTGGAATTATAGGTATATTTATACAGGAAAACTTATTTAAACTTGCTCATTTCAGATTAGATAATATGTTTATTATACCTCTTGTTATTATTTTAACATTACCTTTTATTAGATGGACTACATCTTTTTTATCGCGTATAATTCCAAAGGATGAGACAACTGCTGTTTCTCAACGAACGTTTATTGGTGGGTTAGCTGTAATTACTTTAGGTAAGTCAACTTATAATGTTCCTGCTGAAGCTAAATATAGAGATTCTTTTGGTCAGGATCATTATATAATGGTTCAATCTACATCAGAAGACATATCTTTTTCTGAGGGTGAAACAGTTCTTTTATTAAAGCAATTAGAAAATACTGTCTTTTTAGTAAGTAAGGATCCTAATTCTTTCGTCTCTTAATTATAGTTTAAGTATAAATTTACTATAATTAATTTATCTTAAACAAAGGATTGTTAATGGAAGACATTGCAACATATTTAATACCGGCTGGAGTTATATTATTTTTACTTTTAACTATAGGACTAATGTTCTCTCGTCTATATAAGAAAAGTTCAAAGAAAATGGCTTTTGTTAGAACAGGTCTCGGTGGTGAAAAAGTTATTATGAATGGTGGAGCCATTATTTTAAAAGTTATTCATGAAGTTATGAATGTAAATATGGAAACTATAAGAATTACAGTTGAGAGAAAACAGAGTGACTCTCTTATTACAAAAAATAGAATGCGTGTAGATATTACTGTTGAATTTTATGTTCGTGTAAAACAAAGTGCTGAAGCCATATCTAAAGCTGCTCAAACATTAGGTGAGAAAACATTAAGTCCTAATGAATTAAGACCTTTAATAGAAGGTAAGTTCGTTGATGCTTTAAGATCTGTTGCTGCTAAAATGGATATGGATAATTTACACGAAGAGAGAAAAGAATTTATCCAAGAAGTTCAAGCTGCTGTATTTGAAGATTTAATTAAAAATGGTCTTGAATTAGAAACTGTTTCTCTTATTGATTTCAATCAAACAGATTTAAGTTATTTTAACGAAGATAATGCTTTTGATGCTGAAGGTTTAATTCTTCTAACTCGACGAATTGAAAATAGTAAAAAAGAACGTAATGATATTCAGAGAGAAAATGAACTTTTAATTCAGGATAAAGATCTTGTTACTAAAAAAGAATCTTTAAGATTAGATCAAGAAAGAGAAATGTCTATAGCTAAACAAGCTTCTGAAGTTAAAACAGAACAAGCTATTCGTAGTAGAGAAGCTGAAGAAGCTACAATTAGTGCTGAAAAAGCTATTGAAGAAGCTCGTATAGATAAAGAAAAAACTATCGAGTCAAAAGAGATTGAGAAATCAAAAGCTTTAGCAAGTTCAAGAATTGATAAAGAAAAAACTATTGCTATTCAAGAACAAATTAAGCAAATCGAAATTTCACAAAAGTCTCAAGAAGAGTCTGTTGCAAAAGCTGATGCAAATGCTAAAAAAGCCGTTGAGATAACATCTCAGGAACAAATTCAAACAGCTAAAGATACAGAAGAGGCTAATAGAAATAAGGCCTTAACTATTATTAAAGCTGAAGAGTCTGCTGAAAGAGAAGCTATTGGTAAAAAAGTTGCTGCTGCTGCTGAAAAAGCTGCCTCTGAAGATTTAGCTGATGCTAAGAAAATTGTTGCTCAAGGTAATGCCGATGCTATCACTATTGAAGCAGAAGCTAATAAAATTAAATACCAAGTTGATGCTGAAGGTAGAGAAAAGCTTAATGAAGCTGAAAATAAAATTTCTAAAGAGGTTTTAGATGTTCGTGTTAAAGAAGCCCTTATCTCTAATATGCCAAATATAATTGCTTCTGTTGTTAAGCCTATGGAAAATATAGATAGTATCAAAATTATTGATATGGGTGGTAAAAGTGGAGATGGTTTAACACCTTCTACTACAGTAGGTTCTACTAATGGTTCTATATCTGATCAAATAGTTAATAGTGCTTTAAAATATAAAACTCACGCTCCTATAGTTGAATCTCTAATGAGTGAGATTGGTCTTGACCTTAATTCTGTAGATGGTTTAACTAAACCTTTAACTTCTTTTACTAAAGATTTTGATCCTAGAGTTGAAACATCTTCTGTAAAAGAACCTATTAAAGAATTTATTCAAAAAGAAGCAAAATCTTAATCTTTAAAACTTGTCTTAATTGACGAGTTTTAACTTTATTTAAAAAAGATAATGTTATAATAAATAAATTAAATTAAAAGGTTTATTTATTATGATTTATACAAGTTACTATGCCAATTTAAAGAATATAGATCCTAATATAACTACTATTTCTATATCTCTATATCCTCCTCAGTATATAAAAACAGATTTTCATATTAAAGAATTGTGTCCTAACCCAAGTTTACTTCACTCTTATAAAAAAGAACCTTCTGAAAAAGATTATATTTCAAGATTTAATAAGCAGTTAGATAATGTAGATTTAAAATCAATTTTAGACCCTATATTGGATAAAGAAAAAGATATTGTTTTACTTTGTTATGAAAAACCTTCTGATTTTTGTCATAGACAATTAGTTGCTGAGAGAATTGAATCTCTTTATAATATGAATGTTCAAGAATATGGATATGAATACAGTTTAAGACGAAATGGTAAGATATTTTCAAGAGAACTTGAAAGAATAGCTATTATAGGCTCACGAACGACTACTAATTATGGTTTAATTCAACGAGAATTATTAAAATATATAGGTAAAAAAAATGTAATTATTGTTTCAGGTGGAGCTAAAGGAGCTGATTCTCTTGGTGAAAAATTTGCTGAAGAATTTGGTTATCAAACTGATATATTTTATCCTGATTGGGACAAGCATGGTAAAGGTGCTGGTTTTATTAGAAACTCTGATATCATTGAAAATTCAGACATTATTTTTGCATTTACTACTGGATCAAAAGGTACTGAAGATTCAATAAAAAAAGCTATTAAAAAAGGTAAAATTGTTTTTAAATATACTATTAGTCATAAACATAAAAATGTTTTATTTGTAAAAAAATATAATAAAAAAATGTGTTTAGATAATCAAAACAATATTTTTGTATTTGGTGACAATCTTCTACAAAAAGGTAATGCTGGACAAGCTCAAATTAGAGAATGTATTAATTCTTTTGGAATACCTACAAAAAGATTACCTTCAATGAATAAAGTATCTTTCTTCTCTGATCAAGATGATGAAAGAGATGCTGTTTTAAGAGCATTGAGAGAGTTATTTAAATATTCTAACATAATTCTACCTATTGATGGTTTAGGCACAGGTTTAGCTTCTATGAAAGAAAAATCTCCTTTATTATTTAACGAAATGAATTTAATTATAGATAAATATTTTTTAGGATTGATCTCTTTTGAAAAATTTTCTACTTAACTTTATTTAAAATTGCTTTTTCCTTCTATTTGTGCTATTATAATTTAAATAAGCTAAAGGAAATTTATGCTAAAGAGTGTTATTAATAAAATGTTTGGGACAGTTAATGATAAGCAGGTTAAAAAATATTTAAAAAAAGTTACAGAGATAAATAAATTAGAAGATAAATATAAAAAACTTAATGATTTAAAATTAAAAGAGAGTTTTTCTACTTTAGTTAGAAAAGTTAAGAGAGGTGAAATCTCTTTAGATTCTGCATTAAATGATTCTTTTGCCATAACTCGTGAAGTTAGCTCTCGTGTATTAGGGATGCGACATTTTGATGTTCAATTAATAGGAGGTATTGTCCTTCATGAAGGTAATGTTGCTGAAATGAAGACAGGTGAGGGTAAGACATTAGTTTCCACTTTAGCTGCTGTTTTAAATACGATGGTAGGTACCGTACATATTGTAACAGTTAATGATTATCTTGTTTCAAGAGATTCTAAAGAAATGTCTCCTTTATATAATTTTCTTGGTTTAAAGGTTGGCGTTTTATTAGAAGTTAATTCTCAAAATGCTGAAGCCAAATCAAAAGCATATTCAAGTGATATTACTTATGGCACAAATAATTCTTTTGGATTTGATTACTTAAGAGACAATATGAGCTATTCTTCTGAGCATATTTTTCAGAAAAGCCATAATTTTGTTATTATAGATGAAGTTGATTCTATTTTAATTGATGAAGCAAGAACACCTTTAGTCATTTCTGGCCCTACTAACAATAATCCTCAAGATCATATGAAAGCAAATTTAATATCTCTTAAATTAAATAAAGATATTGATTTTATTGTAGATGAAAAAGAAAAAATTGTATTATTAACTGAAGATGGTATAAAATCAGCAGAAGAACTCTTTAATGTTGACAATCTTTTTAGTAAAGAGAATGCTTCTTTATCTCATTTATTAGATTTAGCTTTGAAAGCTAACTTTATTTTTATTAAAGATATTGATTATGTTGTTAATAATAAAGAAGTTGTTATTGTAGATGAATTTACAGGTAGATTAAGTGAAGGTAGACGTTTTTCTGAAGGATTACATCAAGCTATAGAAGCTAAAGAAGGTGTTAAAATAAAAGAAGAAACACAGACATTAGCTGATATAACATATCAAAATTATTTTAGAATGTATGATAAATTATCTGGAATGACAGGTACCGCTGCGACAGAAGCAACTGAATTTAATGAAATTTATTCTTTAGATGTTATCTCTATACCTACTAATATACCTATAAAAAGAGAAGATCTTAATGATCTTATTTACAAGACAGAAGAAGAAAAATTCTATGCTGTTTTAGAAAAAATAAAAGAACTTTCTATTTCTGGTCAACCTGTATTAATAGGTACAGCTTCTATTGAAAAATCTGAATTACTTCATAAATTTCTCTCTCAAGAAAGAATTAAACATACTGTTTTAAATGCTAAAAACCATAAACAAGAAGGTGAAATTATTAAACAGGCTGGTTTAAAAGGGTCTGTTACAATAGCTACTAATATGGCCGGTCGTGGTGTTGATATTAAAGTAAATGATGAAGTTAAAAATATAGGTGGTTTATATATCATAGGAACTGAACGTCATGAAAATAGACGTATAGATAATCAACTTCGTGGTCGTTCTGGAAGACAAGGGGACCCTGGAATTACACAATTTTATTTATCTTTAGAAGATAGTCTTTTGAGAATATTTGGTTCTGACAAAATTAAAGGTATGATGGAAAGATTGGGTGTTGAGAATGGTGAATATATAGAATCTAAGATGGTAACTCGCGCTGTTGAAAAAGCTCAAATAAAAGTTGAATCTCTCCATTATGAGGGGCGTAAGAGAGTTATTGAATATGATGATGTTGCTAATCAACAACGAAAAATAGTTTATAAATTCAGATCTCAATTACTTGACCCTAAGTTTAATTTATCTGAAAAAATAGAATCTATCCGTAATGAATATGTTTCTCATATATTAAATATCTCTGATATATTTAAAGGTGGAGATAGCGAAGATTTTAATCTTATAAAATTGCAGGAATTGTTAAAAGAAGAACTTAATTTTTATTTGGATTTAAAACTTATTAAGAACTTTGATTATGAAGAAATAGAATTAAAATTAATTACTTTATTAACTAATGATTACAATGCAAAGATGTTACCTTTAGGTGAAGTAGCAACTTCTTTGGAAAGAGATTTTTATTTAAAAGAACTTGATAAAACCTGGAGACACCATCTTTACTCTATGGATGTTATGAAAGAAGGTATCCAATTACGAGCTTATAATCAAAAAGATCCTTTAACTGAATATAAAAAAGAAAGTTTTAATCTCTTTTCAGAATTTATAAATGACCTTAAATTTAATACTATTAAAGTTTTACATATTATACAGTTTAACATTCAAATCAAAGAACAATAGTTAAACTCATATCTCTGAAGTTAATATTATTAATGATAGAGATTATGAAGATTATAGATTCTATAGTGAACTTGGTGAAGCTAACGAACAGATTAAAGAGGTTTATGAAAAATAACTTGTTTTCCTGAGTCAAAGAAAATATTTGTTTTAAATGTTTTTAACTCATAACCTTCTTTCTCAAGAAGGAAAATCTCTTCTTTAGTGAACCATTCTTCTAACTGAGACATACTTGAAAATCCAAATTTAAAATCAGCTAATTTATTCTTTATTTTTAAATAAATAAAAATTTCTTTAAAGTCTGTATGAGGCGTAGGTTTATTTTCTTTTTCTGAATTATCTAAAAAATCAGATCTATATGGGCCTATGCCATCTTTTTCATAGCGATAAATAGTTATTTTGTCTTTTTGTTCTAATAGTTTTTCTATGTCCAAATTATTGATCTTAAAAAATAATAATATATCCTTTAGATCAACATTCTTTCTTTTCATATAAAAAACTAAAGAGAAGAGTATTAAACTATATATAAATAAAATTGATTCATACATATCTATTGAAAAATATAGTTGATATATTGATCATCTTCCGTGTTTTTTGCTATTTTATATCCAAAATTTTGAGTTCCACACCAGCAAGCAGATAATTCATTCTCTTCTACACCTCTTAAGATAGAAGATAAAAATAAGTCTTTTTTATTGTTGAAAAAAGTTTTTATCTTTTCACTTATTTCTGTTATTGTTGATTCATTTGAATTAAAGACTATTTTCTCACCATCCTTTAATTCAACTTTAAACGTATTTTCTTTCATTACTCATCCTTTATTCAAATTCTTTAATTAAAAAAGTTAAAGCATTGTTTAATTTTTTTAATTCAAAGTTTTGATTTTTTTGATTTTTTCCTGCAAGTTTTTTTATTTTTGATATTGTTGATAACAATCTCCAATAATCAGGATTATCTATTTCTTCTATTTTTCTATTTTGAAATAAATTTCCTAATGTCTCAATTTCTCTGCCGTCTTCTAAAGAATATGTAACTACATAGTCTCTACACCCATTTAATATATCTATTTCAGACACTTCTAAATCACAACTCTCTGCAAACTCTTTAAGGTAATTTTTTACGTGGGTATAGTCATAGTCTGATAATACAGATATCGTTCCTTCTACCTCATCTATTTTAAGTATTTTCCCTAAATATTCATTTGCTTGATAATCTTTGTCGAAAGAATGTATTATCTTTACTGCAGTAGATATTTTTAGATTTTTATGATCCATAATAAGATCCTTTTATTTTTAAAATTATAACTTTAAATAACTTAATTTAAATTTAAATAAGGTATACTTTCAAATACTTAAAATTAGGAATTGTTATGTCAAAATATACTATAGATGAAAAAGAAATTAAATTATGTCCAGGAACAGAATGTGCAAACAGATATAGATGTTATCGTCATTCTTTGTATAATGATGCTAATCAAAAAAGAGTTGTGTTTAATTATATAAATGTTGATGATTGTTTAAATCCTGAAGAAGGATCTTCTCCATTTAAAGATATGTGGATTCCTTCAAATATACCAGATTATTAATCTGTTATATTTGGAAATATCCTTTACATCTCTTTTCAAGAAAGAAAGCATCGTCCTTTAAGGCGGGGTTTCTTCACTTCTTTATGGTACCACGCCGGAAATTTTTTTAATGTATCTTTTTCATATTTGAAAAGTAGTTCTAAATACTGTTTTCTAAATCTAATTATTAGTTTTTGACTTGCTTTTTCAGAAGACTCTGTGAACTCTTTTAATTTATTATAAGCACTGATATAGGCCTTTTCTTTATTCTCATATATCTCAAAATATTGATTTTCCCATTCTTCTATAGATTTTTTTTCTTCTATCTGTCCATCAAAATTAACTAAATAATACATTTTAAGTTTTTTTCCAAAAATATTAAACTAATCCTAACTAAAAAAAGCTTTTATATTATTTAAAGTTCAAGTTATTTTTAAGTCTTTCTTTGTTAAAATACATATACTTATATATCAAGAGGTAAATTTATGTCAATGAATAAAATATTTATAGAAGAAATAGTTTCTTTATTAAAAAAGAAAGAAAGAACTTTAGAATCTCTAATAAAAGAGATAAAAGATATTTTTTATGAATTAGATACAACATCTAAGTTTTTAGAAGATTTTTCTTTTTCTTTTGAATCTAAATATACTGATAACGATAATGTTACGCCTGAAATTTTCTCTGATTTACATGAATTAAGTTTATCTATTGCAGATGGTCAATACGAAACTGGTAGTTATTACACGAATAAGACTTTAGTTAATAAAATTATTGATGAGGTTGACTTGTACGAAAAAACTATTTTAGATCCAGCTGGTGGAGCAGGTAATTTCCCAGTGAATATAATTTTAAGTTTAATTGATAATTTTGATACAAAAGAAGATTTTGTTGAATATATATCTACTTATATTCATATGAATGAATTACTCTTGTCTTCTATCAAGATTTATTTACTTCGTCTTGATTTTATTTGTTTTTCAAAATTTAAATCAAATTTATCTGAATTTGACTTACTTAAAATATGTAATGGTGTTTTCAACAAGGATTTTTTATTAGATTTTAAAAGTTCTTCTTATGATATTATCATAGGAAACCCTCCTTATTTAGGGACAAAATCATTGGGTGAAAATTATTTAGGTTTATTAAAAAAGAAGTTTGGTTTTGCTGATGATTTATATGCTTTATTTATTTTTGAAGCCTCTAAACATCTCAGTAATTCTGGTTATTTTTCTTTTGTAACTTCAAGTACTTATTTTACTATTAAGACTAAAACTTATATTAGAGAACTTCTAATAAACTTAGGTCTTTATAAGATAATATTAAATAATAAAGAAAACTTTAAAATCAAAACAAAGACATCTATTTTTATGTGTAAAAGAAATACTTCTAAAGACATAGTTATATTTAATGAAACTGATTTTTCTATTTATAAAAAAGTCAACACTTTAGATGTTTCCAAACTTCATTTAAATAACTATAAATTCAATTTGGATTCTGATATAGATTTACAATTAAAAAAAGAATTTGATATTTCTATAGAGATATTTAATCGTTTCCCTAAAGAGTTATCTACTACAAGAAGTTTAAGTCATTTTAAGCTCACTCAGGAATATAAAGACATCATTTCTGAATCAGACATCCTTCCTCTCGGTTTAATTGCTTATATAGCCACTGGTGTTGATTTTAAAGGTAATAATGATAAAGTTCTACATAGCTTAACTAATAAAAAGTTCTTATCTATATCTGATCACTCTCTAATTCGAAAAGATGCCTCCCCTCGAGAAATCCAACAAGGACTTAAAAAAGGAAAATTTATCCCTGCTATAAAAGGAACTGAAAGACTTTTTGTTAAGTGGGATAATAATATGGTCTCATACTTAAATTCTATAAAGGCCCCTCTTAGAAATTTACATTTATATGGGAAACCTTCCATTTACTGTAAAACTTCTACGTACGAATTAACAAAAATTGACCCTCATACTTTATGTATAAATACTGCTGGAGCTTGTTTTATTCAACCTATTATAGATATTGACTTAAATTATCTTTTATCTATTTTAGATAATCAAGAAATTAAAACCTATATACAGGACAATATAAACAATAGTTTATCTTTTACACCTAATGATCTTAAGTTAATACCTATTAGGATTAGATAATATGCATATATTCAAGTAAGACTAAAATACTAATTATTATCACTGCATCTAATGTATTAATTATTTTTTTTAACAATGTCTTTATCATTTAATTTCTTTTATATATATATATATATTTAAATAATTTTGTTTTTTAACTAATTTCTCTATAATCTTTTTATCAATGTCAGTTAATGTTTTCATTTTATCTATATATTTTATTGAAGAATCTTCAAGAGTTTCAATATCATATAGTTAAGCTAAAAGCTTGATACGGCATCAACTTAATTTTTTATAAAACTTTTTGATACCTTTATCTGTCATTGCACCGAGCATATTTCTTATAGAAATCAATCTTTCTTCTTCTGTTTCAACTAAAGAAATTTCTTCTCTATAAAATGTACTTGGTATTAAGCGAATATCATATTCTTCATTAATAAAAAAATTAGCAACTTTCTTCATTATTTCAGTATTTTTAAATCTAATGTTTCTCACTTTTTTAGAGTTAATTACATATGTAATATTTATCTTTAGTAATGACTTTCTTAGACCTTCTATTTTTTTATCTAAATAAACAACTTTACCTTCATTATTGATTATGTAATTATTACAAAACATAAAAAATATATCTTGCATTTTTGTTACAAAATCATTTTTTGATGAAAATAAAGATTCTACTATATCTGGTGAATATTCTATATCAATATTATCTGTTATAGCTTTTGCTAAGCTTTCTTTATTCATTATGTTTAAAGAATCTATAATATCTGAAACAATATAAGAGTTTTCATCTGCAATATCCATAATTTGACATTGCAAAGTCTTTTTTAAATCAACTATTTTACCTTTAGAAATATCTTTTAAGTAAATAAGTTCTTTTCTTAATTCTTCTTCTATTATTTTAAGAATATAGTCTTGATCATCATAAATTGCTTCTGGATGTTTTGCAAGTGAAGCCAAGATATATTTTTGATCATCTTCATTTATATCTTTTAACATCTGATTCTTTTGAATAACAACATAATTATTGCTATTATCATCAAAAATAATTTTATTATTTGAAGCTTTTCTAATTAATTTATCTAGAACGGCTGCACCTTCATGTCCAAATGATGGATGACCTATATCATGCATTAAACCCACAATATACCCTGTATTTCTATAGTCAGTTTTAAAACCAACTCTTTCAGATATAAAATCATTCATTATTTCTGTTGCATTTGCAACTTCTATTGAGTGACTATATCTATCTTCTTTTCTGTCTTTATCTAAGCGATAGTCGACGGCCATTGAAACTTGTTTGAGTCTCATAAATTTTGGTTTTAACAGTATTTCACGTACTGCCATACGTTTATCTATTATTTTCATAATATCTCCTTTTAAAAAAAATAACTCTTTGTTTTATTAGCGTAAGGATGATATTTATTAGATTTTTATTTTTTTTGATTTCTTTTTTAGTGAATTTAACCTATAGTCAAAGTCATTTTTTATTTATTACATCAAAATCTTTTTTATTTTGCAACAATTCATCCCCGAGGCAATCCTACGGGGAATTCTTGTGGCTGATTAAATAACGAAACTACATTATTTATTCATTGTTATTTAAGGTTTAATTTGTTAAAATGTTGTCCTAATTAAAAAACTTAAGGAATATTATGAAAAATAAAGAAAGAATAGATTGGTTAAAATCTGAAATTCAAAAATTAACTGTTATTATCTCTGATTTAGAGGTTCAACATATAGAGTCTTCTGCTTCTATTGATGTATTTAGTTCTTCTCTCGAAGTCGCTCGTAAAGCACTTTCAACTTATACCTCTGAGTTAAGTGAGTTACTCGGTGAAAAATGTCCTTTAGTTATAGAACAAGAAATTGATATGATTAATGTTGAGTTAATTAAAGCTGAAGAAGACTTACTTTTTGAAAAGAGAGAGGCTCAAAATTTAATGGCTTTATTAAATAAAACTTATCAGAAAAAAGCTACTAAGATAAATTCAAAAGTTGAAAAATCTATTGATAAAATTAATTCTTTAGCTGCTAAAAAAAGAGTGTTAGAAACTAAACGTAAAGTTGAAAAGTCTAATAACATTGATGTTGTTGAAATCTCTCAGTTTGACAAAAATAAATATAGAGCCAAAGATATAGCTTTTAAATTTGGATATATTAATCGTGTTAAGATTATTGATTTCTATTTTAAAAATGAAAAAGAAGATGTTCTTGTTGTTGAATATGAAAAACCTCAAGAATCCACATTTAAACATAACCAATCTAGACGAATGCCGGAAGGTCCAAAAGATTTTGATCATTTAAAGAATCTTATTTTTTCAGGCAGAAATTTTTAAGATGAAATTGCTACTATCTTTCTTTATACTTTTATCTATATCCCAAGCTGATATGGTTAAAATATGAAGAGGTACAATTACTTCAGAAAGTTCTTTTTTCCCTATATAGGCCTCTAAAGATTATACGGATTGGTGTGATGGTCAATATGTTAGGAGAACTTTTGGATCAGGTTATCAAGGAGGGTTAAGTCAAGTTTCTGAGAATGTAATCTTTCATATCAGTGGGTATACTTACAAAGTATCTAAATTAAAAGAATGTTCTGATCTTAAATAATTCTTTTTAGTTTAACAATTAGATTTATTGTCTTCACATAGATATTAATCTTCTTCAACGAGAGACCTACCTGTAATACGGTCTTTTTGCATTAATATTTCATTCAAAAAAGCTAATATATATTCTTTTTTTTTAGCTTCAGCTGAATGATATAGTCCTCTTACATATTGCCATTGTCCTGCTAACTCTGCTGCTGTTTTATCTTTTAAACTATCTAAATCTTCTTTTTTTAGCTCAACCTTTTTATTTAAAGTAAAAATCATAATAACTCCTTATATATAATTACAATTATTTCATAATAATTATACTTAATCTTAAATAAAGCACTTTTTCTATATAATAATAGTATTAAAAGAAAATAAAGGAAAATATTATGCTAAAAAAAGTAAATATTCTTGAAAGAAAAAGAAATGTATATCCAAAATTTGTAAAAACAGAACTTCTTATTTGTGAAAGAGAAGGTAAAGAATTTTTTTGGGAAACTGTAAGCTCTCATAATTCAGTTCATATTCTTGTTTATAACCCTGATACAAAAAATATTATTGTTGTAAAACAAGTTCGCGTTCCTGTTCTAAGTAATGACCCTACTCGTAATGGAGAGGTTATTGAAGCTTGTGCTGGTCTTATTGATAAAGATACTACTATTGAGCAAATTGCTGTTGAAGAAGTTGATGAGGAACTTGGGTATTCTATTAGACAGGATGCTCTTGTTAAAGTTAAAGTTCTTAAAAGTGGTGTAGGTACGGCTGGAGGTGAAGCTCATACTTTTATTGCAAAAGTTACCAAAGAAGATAAAGTTTCTCTTGGAGGTGGTCTTGAATCTGAAGATATTGAAGTTGTTTATATTCCATATAATGAAATAGAAAATTTCTTTTATGGTCCTGATTCTGAGGATACAGATGCTACAACTCTTTTTCTTGTAAATCACTTTATGCGTATTATGGATATTTAAAGGAATTTTATGAATACTTCTCTTCAAAAACTTATTGATCTCATTAAACAAAATAATGAAAAGAAGTCTTCTTCATATGAAAAATATATTCAATCTAAAAAAGACTATTTTTATCCTTTATTACGAGGTGAAGAAAC
>Ga0256842_1001852_pt1 | contig 16176 bp, 16 predicted proteins | sample 4559240metaG_FD_185973 | JGI IMG/M metagenome (GOLD analysis project Ga0256842, IMG submission 185973) | Hydrothermal vent microbial communities from Guaymas Basin, Mexico - 4559-240 | ecosystem: Environmental > Aquatic > Marine > Hydrothermal vents | place: Mexico: Guaymas Basin | collected...
TTATGTTTGGTCTATACACAGGGCTTAGACGAGGAGAAATACTAAATATTAAAATTAAAAATGTTGATTTAGAAAAAACAATGATTGATGTATATGGAACAAAAAATGATAATGCCAAAAGAATAATGGTCATTCATAAAGATTTGGTATCCATCTTAGAAGAGCAAATTAAAGATAAAAGTGAGCAAGACTATCTATTTTTCAACTATCAAGATTTAGTATTCAAGTATAGAGATGAAAAAATTGGAAAACTGATAAACGATATTATTAAGTATGCTACCAATGATGAGTGTAAAAATGAAATTAACATCCACAGCCTCCGAAAAAATTTCTCTCAAATATTATTTTTCAGTAATCAATTTACTGATTTACAACTCAAAACTCTTGTTGGTCATTCAACTGCTTCTGATACAACAGACAGCCATTATTTACGAGGAAAAAGAGATTATAAGCTATTAAAATCAAAGATGGATAATGTTGATTTTAGTCATTATTTTATATAATGTTTTTCAAATAAAAGGGTAACATAATGATTGACAACTTCAACCCCATAACAACTTATACTATGAAGAAAATTGGTAAAAATTTAGAACTAATTGCCGAAAATGAAGATGAAGAAAAATATTTAGCTGAACTTCAAAAGATTATTATTAATGCTATCAAGAGAGATGCTAAATCAAAAGACCTTATTATAGGTATCTTACAAGGGGATGAGTTAAAACGACTTACACTTGGTGCTTATACAGAAAAGTTTGTGGAATACAAAAAAAGAACAGATATTACTGATGATACACTAAGTAAATATAATAAAACTATTGAGCATTTAATATTATTTTTTGGAGCTAAAAAGAACTTACGACTTATAAATGCTAAGGATGTGTATGATTTTAGAGATTATTTATTTCAAGTTCCAGTAAATTATCAAAATGAGGAATTTCTAAAAGACAAAAATATAGCATTAATGATAAAAAAGAAAAGTAAATTTTTAGAAGGATACAAGGTATTAGATAATAATACAGTTCTTGAATATATGAAAAAAGCAGCCCATATATTTCATCATTTTCACGCAAACTCTTATGTATATAAAAATTATTTTGCGAACTATAATGAAGATAATATGCTAAAAGAGAAAAAATCAAGTATAAAAGAGTTTAAGAAATCTCAATTAAAAAGAATATTTGCTTATGCCCGTGCTAATAATGAACGAGAAGCATATAACTTTATAAAATTCACACTTCTTTCAGGTCTCAGACGAGGCGAAACACTTAATTTAACCGTTGAAGATGTTGATTTAGATAATGACCTTATTAAAGTAGATGGAACAAAGAATGATTTAGCTGAGAGATTAATGGTTATACATAAAGACTTAATACCTCTTTTAGCAGAGCAATCAATGGGTAAAAAAGAAGACGATGATTTATTTTTTGCTGATTATTCAAGCTTGAAAACAAGAGAAGAAAAAGTTGGAACAGAAATCAATAATTTGTTTAGTTGTGTAATAGGAGCAGAGGAAAAACCATATCTTGATATAAGAAGTTTGCGAAAAAACTTCGCACAAGAGTTAAAAAAGCCAAGCATTTTTGATATATTGGATATTGATGCGATTATGGCTCACTCTAATGAGCAAAAAACATTAAACAAATACTATTTACGGATGGAAACTAATTATAAACGGCTCAATGAACAAATAGATATGATAGATTTTAGTGGGTATTTTGAGTAGTATGTGTTTAAGAAAATTTTAAGTATTGAAATCTTTCAATTAACTTAGACAGAGTGCTAAACACTCTGTCTATCAAATTCAATCCACTCTATAAATCTGCTTCAACTTACCACAATTAAAATATCTATTTTTGTAGTTACGACAAATATTCCAAATATGAAACTCAATCTCATCTATCTGTTTTCGTATTGGTGTGTATAATTTTTGATATTGCTTATTGTCAATCTCAGCAGACTTCAATCGTTGCTTTAACTCTCTTTTTTGCTCTTTCAAAGGTATGAGCAAAAACTGATACTTTTGCTCTACAAGAAAATTAAAGTTGTTTATTTGGGTCTTGTATCTAAATATTGTTTTTCTATTGAACCACTGATAAGCGATTTGCTCTTTAACAATAGGGTATAGGTTGGTTTTATCTTCAAACTCTTTTCTTCTGGTTGAGCAGATATAACTATGATTTCTGTATTTAGGTATTTGAAGAAGCCAACCTCTACTTTGAGTAAAAGAATAAGTAAGTGGTATCAATAATCTTTCATCATCTACTACATAGAGTTTTGTTTGCCAAAAACTCTTATCGCCTACACCGAATGGCGATGTATCGTATTTTATTCTTACTCTAAATGTAATTTGATTATCTGTAAATTGGAGGTGCTTTGTTTTGATTGTAGTTTGTTTCATTTAATTATCCTTGTAATAGAACAATAAAACTATATGAGGGTATCAGTTGAAGTTTTATTATTCTTTATTTTTTATAGATGAGCAATACATTTTCTCCCATCTTGGTGGAATTATACCTTTTTCTTGATTAATTCCTTTCTCTTCTTTTCATTCATTTCATTCAAAATATTCACTAATGTCAATTTATGCTTATCTGGAATTTCCACCGTTTCCTTAACGATTGTTTCTGTATTTTCATTCTCTATAAAATCAACTAATTTCATTATCTACTCCTTCATATTCTTTTTTCAATTTAGCACTCAAAAAACTAATACTATATTCGTCAAAAATATATTTGAGAAAATTTTCATATTCAGATTTTGAGATTTCACCTATAAATAATTCATCATTTGCTGCTGTCATTCTTCCTTTAATTATTTGAAGTATAGCTACCATTAATTTTTTCATTTTTTCATTAAATGTCTCAGGAAATTCTATAACATTTATTAGTTCATCAAGTATTACTAAACCTTCTTTATTTGGTTGCTTCATCTTGGTTCTCCTCGTTCTCTGAATTAAACATAACCCAATGGATATATTCTTTAATATTTGCCTTAGCTGTTCTTTGTTCAAAATATTTAAGATAATCTTCTTCAGTCACATCGTAATTGTGGAAATAAAAATCTACATCTAAATTATTCCACATTAGTTCAAGACTTGCCATAGCTACCACCTTGAAGGTATCATTCTCATATATATCACTTGATTGCTCTATTGAGTCTAATATATTTTTGAGAAAATAGTTATACTCATTTCTATCTACTTTCATTTTGAGTAGCCTCCTTAAATACCTTTGATAGGATTACCTTTGGCAAAATTCTGTCTTCTGTTTTCCACTCTATCCCATCCAAATTCCCACTACGACCCTTAACAAGTTTCATTTTTATAGATAGAAATTTCAGAATTTCAATCGTGCCTCCATTTTTTAATTCCTCTGTAATAACTTCAATTAAGCTATTGAGTAGTGTTGTGATTTCTTTTATTGAATGAGTATCATTTTTTAATTGAATAGCATTAATAATTTGAGCTTTTTTCATCGTTTGAGTTCCTTTTTTTTAGTTTTGTTTTGTATCTCTACTATTTTATTTATGCTCTAAATTGAAAATATTATGAAAATAGCCGTAAATAGCGAGTTTTTTTGAAATAAAGAAGATTTAGTATGACTTGAGAGAAGGAAGGTTGATAGTAAAATCAATCGGAATTTTCTGCCATTTTACAACCGTAATTTTCTTTTCAGTTTCTCTTGTTGTTTAGCTATGTTTTTGAGGATAGGAGATTATTTTAGTAGATTTATGTGGTCGTTGAACTGTATGTGTATTTTGTTAAATGAGCTTCAAGGTGATACAAAAAATTTAATCTTTCACCGAGATATAAAATAGTAAATATCTTGATTTTATGGCTTGCGATTATTATTGATAAAAGATATAATGTAAGTATTAAGGAACGGAATAAATTTAACAATGAATGAAGCAGAAACAAGAGCAAAATTAATTAATGGCGAACTTATCAAGTGTGGATGGAATATTAACGATATTACGAAAGTAGTTGAAGAATATGAAATTAAACTTGATGATGACCTACCAAAGTTTTTTGACAGAACAAGACGGTATGTTGATTATGTTCTACTCAATAAAAAGAACCAGATTATCGCTATTGTTGAAGCTAAAAGAGAAAATAAAGCCGTTGGTTCTGCTAAAACACAAGCTGAATACTATGTGAGAAGAATTAAGAATGTTCAAGGCTTCGCACCATTTGTTTATATCACTAATGGACTTGAAATAGAGTTCTGGGATACAGAAAATTATCCAATTAGAAAAGTTTTATCATATCACTCTCTTGATGATTTAGAAACTTACAGAAAACGAAATGACAATAATATTAAACTATCTTCTGAACTACTAAACAAAGATATAGCAGGACGATACTACCAAGTAAATGCTATCACTAAATCACTTGAAACACTTACTGATAAACATAGAAGTATTTTATGGGTTATGGCTACTGGAACGGGAAAGACAAGAACGATTATATCGCTTGTAGATATTTTACTTCGTCAAGGTTTCATTAAAAGAGTTTTATTTCTTGCTGATAGAAGAGAATTAGCCCGTCAAGCTATGGACAACTTCAAAGAGCATTTACCCGACCAATCACGAGAAAGAATTGAAACGGGAAGTTTTCAAAAAGATAAAAGGCTTTATGTATCAACTTATCAAACAATGATGAGCTTACTTAAAAAAACTGATATATCTCAGGGCTTTTTTGATTTGATTATTGCTGATGAAAGTCATAGAAGTATTTACAATTATTACGGACAACTGTTCTTAAAGTTTGATGCTATCAAGTTGGGTTTAACAGCAACACCCGTTGATTTTATAGATAGAGATACCTTTCAGTTTTTTGGAACAGATAAAGGTAATCCTACTTTTGCTTATACTTATGAAGAAGCTATCAAAGATGAGTATCTATCTGATTATGAAGTAATGAGTGTTCAAACAAAGTTCCAAGAAGAGGGAATAAAGTTTGATTTACTTCCAAAAGAAGAACAAGAGAAACTTAAAAATAGTGGATACACAGCAGAAGATATAGACTATGAGGGTTCTACTATTGAACGAATGGTAATCAATGATGATACCAATAGAAAGATACTAACTACCTTTATGAAGAACTGCTATTACCACCCTATAACAAACCTACCATCTAAAACAATCATATTTGCCGTAAGCAAGAAACACGCATACAGATTAGAAACACTTTTCAATGAACTATTCCCACAGTATCACTCAAAGGTGGCAAAGGTCATCGTGTCTGAACTTAACAATACAGAAGAGCTTATCAAAGAGTTCAGAGATACGACAAGTGAATTTAACATAGCTATTTCAGTTGATATGCTTGATACTGGTATAGATGTTCCAAGTATTATGAACCTTGTGTTTGCTAAGCCCGTATTTAGTAGAGCTAAGTTTTGGCAGATGATAGGGAGAGGAACAAGACTTTATAATGAGCAATTTGATAAAGACAAGTTTGTAATATTTGATTTTTGGGGTAATTTTGAATACTTCAACTCTCAACCAGATGGATTTGAACCAAGTGAGCAGATAAGCTTAAATAGAAAAATATTCAATGAAAATATGATACTTCTAAAACAGCTTCAAGGCGATGAGTTTGAGTATGTAAAAAATGAAATCAAAGCACAAATAGAAGCACTTCCAAGAGATGATTATTTTATCAAATCAAAAGCTACATTACTATCAAAAGTAAATGATGACTTTTACAACAACTTAAAAGCCAACCTTTTAGGACTTGGAAACATATCTGAACTCATAGACCGTATAGAAGTTAAAGAACCACAAGAGCTACAATTTAGAGTGAAGATAAAGAAGCTTCAAAATATTAAAATAAAAGAAGACACAAAGGCAATAGAAAGCCGTATAAACTCTATTTTGGTGGATATTGAAAAGCTACGAGTAAATAAAAGCTTATCTGCTATAAATGCTAACATAGAGCTACTCAATAAGCTTAGTGATGGTAAGTATTGGTATGAGTTAGATTTTACTACTACAAACGAGATAACGGACATTGTAGCCCCACTGATGAAGTATAAATCAAAGGCTGAAATCGTTGTAGGACACTTTGACTTAGAAGATTATATTGATACAAGTAAAATCAAAACTGCTAAGCCATTAAATCCAAGTGTAAATTTGGAAGCTTATGATGAGCATATTTTACAAGTGATACAAAGACTTGTAAATGAAAGCCCTACATTACAACAGTTGTTTATAGGTGCTGAACTTCAAGACAAAGATATTGAGATACTAAAAAATGAACTTCTAAAAGAAGACATAGAAATAGAAAAACTAAGTGAGTTATTTGAGTGTAAATCAAATGATATAATAGATATATTCAAAGCTATCATTAGTAAAAAAGAGTATAAGCTTCCATATCTTTTAGATACATTTTTATCAGAGCATAAACTAAGTTCAAATCAGATAGACTTTATAAAAGCTATAAAGCATTATGTAGAAGAGAAGCACGATATACAAAGAACTGATTTAGTAAAAAATCCATTTACAAAGTTTCATAAAATGGGAATACAAGGTATGTTCAAAGGCTCACTTATGACTGAGCTTGTAGAGATAATAGATGATAAAGAGGAAGAAGCTTAATGATAGGAAATATTCCTGATGGGTGGAGAGTTGAAAAATTAAAAAATATTATTCATAGGGCACACCAAGGTATAAATACTGCCGCTGATAAGGTGGAGTTTGATTTCCAAGGTTATCCAATTATTCAAACAAGAAATATAACAAGTGGTGTGCTTCACTTTGATAATATAAAATATGTTAATAAAAATGATTGGGACTTATATAAAAAAAAATATCAACCAAAAGTTAATGATATATTATTATCAAACATAGGAACTATTGGAAAAAGTGTTCTTATTAATACAACGGAAGATTTTTTAATACACTGGAATATATTTTTAATTGAACCTATTACTAATCTCATTAGTCCTACCTTTTTGAAAAAATATTTTGATAAATTAGATAATGAAAACTATTATGAAAGATTTCTAAAGGGAGGAACGGTAAAGTTTATTAGTAAGGGTTTCTTATCTGATTTAATAATTCCAATACCACCACTCTTACAACAACAAAAAATAGTAAAAGTTCTTGATATTAGCTCACAGTTGATAGAGAAACAAAAAGAGCTTATAACAGAGTATGATTTGTTCTTAAAATCAAAATTTATAGAGATGTTTGGCGACCCTATTAACAATCCTATGGGGTGGGAAGTTGTTAAATTAGGTAAATATGGAACATTAGCAAGAGGAAAATCAGCTCATCGTCCAAGAAATGCCCCTTTTTTATATGGAGGAAAATATCCATTTATTCAAACGGGGGATATTACAAAGGGTAATAGTATTTATCTTAAACACTACAAGCAAACATATTCAGAAGACGGTATCAAACAAAGTAGAATATTTCTAAAAGACACTATCGCAATTACAATCGCTGCGAATATTGGCGACACTAAAATATTAAGTTTTGATTGCTACTTCCCTGATAGTGTAGTAGGGTTCAATGTTGAAAATCCTTTATTTGTATCTTCACTATTTAGTTATTACAAAATTAAATTAGAGCAACGAGCTACAAAAACAGCACAAAAAAATATCAATTTACAAATACTAAATAATCTTGATGTCTTATACCCACCAATAGAACTACAAAATAAATTTGCTTCAATAGTAGAAAATATTGAAACAATCAAGAACCAAGAAAATCAAAAGTTAGAACATTTAGAAACACTTCATAAAAGTCTTATGGATAAAGCATTTAGGGGAGAGGTGATTTAGTGAAATATTTAACAGATGTAAAGCTATTGGAAAAAACTTATGAAATGTATTATGATGAGTATAAAAATTATAATAATGACCAATCAATAAGAGAGAGTAAAATATATGTCCCAATAGATTGTTCCTTGATAGCGAATAAACTAAATTTTGAACAAGATATAGTTTTTGGAAGATTCTATTATCATTTAGATAAAAAGTTTGCTTACAAGCAAGATGACAATTCAAAGGTTCATTTCTTTTTATTTCACACTGAAAAAGAAAAAAACCTTATAAATTTTCCTCTCTTAGCTTCTGTATTGGCAGATATGAAAGAACAAGAATTTAAGTTTAGATTTCCAATAATAATTTCAGTAATAGCGATAGTTATTTCTCTTGTTTCAGTTAGTGTGAGTTTATATAGTAATGAGTATGTAAAGGAAAATAATGTTTGTAAGAAGTGAAGTAAAAAGTAAAATTGATAGTATTTGGAATAAATTTTGGAGTGGTGGAATTGCCAATCCTCTTAATGCTATTGAACAAATAACAGCATTAATTTTTCTAAAAATGTTAAGTGAAAAAGATAATCAAAAAATCTCTCAATCCTCTTTTACAGGGGAAGATTATATATCTATTTTTGAAGACAATAAATCAGCTAAGTGGGATAACTTCAAAGAGATGGATAGTGAGAGTATGCTTAATACTGTTAGAGATATAGCATTTCCTTTTATTAAAAGTTATAACGAAGGAAGTGAGTTTAACAAATCTCTTAAAGACTTAGCTTTTATCATTACTAAGCCCTCTCTACTGAGCGAGACGGTTGAAGCACTTGAAGAGGTATTCAGTATCCTTGAACAGGATGACAAGGGCTTTATGGACAGCTTAGGGGATATGTATGAGTATCTTTTATCAGAGATAAGTTCAAGTGGTAAAAATGGACAGTTTAGAACTCCAAGACATATAATCAAAATGATTACAGAGCTTGTTAATCCTCAAATTGGCGAAAGAGTATTTGACCCAAGTTTAGGAACAGCAGGATTTTTAGTAAGTGCTTATACTCATATGCTTCAACCATACACAGACAAAGATGGAAAGTTAGGAGCTAATTTAACTGATAGTGATTTATGGGATAAGCTCTCTAATGATACCTTTTTTGGTAATGACAGTGATATAAGTATGATACGAATATCTATGATGAATATGATGTTACACGATATAGAAAATCCACATATTAAACAGACTGATACACTCTCAAAAAGATATACTGAAAAAGATAAGTATCAAGTTGTATTAGCAAATCCACCGTTCAAGGGTAGTATTGATAAAGAAGATAAGAGTGAAGATTTTAGTATTAGCTCAACTAAAACAGAACTTCTTTTTGTAGATTTGATAACAAGAGTTTTAGATATTGGTGGTCGTTGTGGTGTAATTATTCCAGATGGTGTTCTCTTTGGTGGTTCAAATGCTCATAAGAGTTTGAGAAAGCACCTTTTAGAGAACAATGAACTTAAAGCCGTTATATCTATGCCAAGTGGGGTATTTAAGCCTTACGCGGGAGTATCAACAGCAGTTTTAGTTTTTGTCAAAGGTGGCTCAACTGAAAAAGTTTGGTTCTATGATATGGAAGCTGATGGGTATAGTTTAGATGACAAACGAAATCAGATAGAGCAAAATGATATTCCAAATATTTTAGAGCAATACAATCGTAAAGATAGTGAAGATTACAAGGCTACTAAGCAACACTTTTTTATTGATGTAGCTGAGATAGTTGAGAATGATTACGACCTATCTATCAATCGCTACAAAGAGATTGAATATGAAGAGATAGATTATCCACCTACTAATAAGATTTTAGGGGATATTGAGAAGTTATCAGCAAGTATTGGAAATGACTTAAAGGAATTAAAAGGCTTGTTGTAATGAATATACTTGAACCCACCAACCAAATAGAACTACATTATTATTTTTCTGATGATACACACTCTCTTAATGCTTTTACAAGAAATAAATGTGAAGCAGAATTTCTTCATATTGTAAAAGAGATTTTTGAAACATTAGAGTTAGAGATTGATATTGAAAGTGTAGCTTTTCAAGAAGGTGGATTAAAGGAACTCTGGAATTTACTTGGCGAACACGGTATTCAAATATCAATTATTATATCCATAATATCACTTGTAATAGCAATAGACCCTTTTTCTGATGACGAACTAATAAACCTACAAAAAGAAGATTTACAATTAAGTATAGAAGAACATAAACTCAAAATAAAAAGATTGAAAAATGATGAACCTCAAAATAATCAGAACATAGATATTGACAAGGTAGTTTCATATTTTAACTCTAATCACAAAGTATTAAGACACCGTTCCGATTTTTACAAAAGCTTAATTACAAGTAGTAAAATTACAAAAATAGAAACAAGCAGAATGTATAACGGTCAAGTAATTGGTTCAACTCAAACTATTGAAAAACACGAGTTTTCAAAATACTTTATTTCAGATAGTGATTTACCAATAGAAACAGTTGAAGATGCTAATATAGAAATTATAGCAGCCCTATTAAAGCCAGATGGTAATAGCCAATGGAAAGGTATCTACAAAGGCAAAACTATAAGCTTTTATATGAAAGATAAAGCATTTACGAAATCAGTTGATAGTGGAGAGGTTATATTCAAAACGGGTTTTACTATTATATGTGTTCTTGAAATTAAAAGTGCTTTGAATGAACTTGGCGAACTGAAAGTGAAAAATCATACTGTTTCAACAGTTCTCTCTACATTTGAAGATGACAAAAAAGTTGAAACAGAACAAGGGAAAAGATACCTTGCTCAAAAGAAAAAAGATTTAGCACGACCAAGTTTGTTTGACTAAAAACAGAAACACCTTGTTTTAGAAATAATTTATACCTACCTCAAAGACCCACAATCAACTAACTGATTTTTTAACTTATAGCATTTACACACTTCAACACAAGACCATCAAACTATCTTTCAAGCTTCGCAGCTTTAATCCAAGTCTTACATTTAGTATTACTCAAACACGATGTCCAAGCCATTTTGTCTAAATTTTTAATGAGATTAGCATTGTAGAGCTTTATGTGTCACAATACAAATAACAAAAGCGAAACAGGTTGTTAGCTAAGTTAAAGTTTTCTTCTTTAAGGGAAGTTCAACGAAATAAATAAGTTTCCAATGATTAGCATTGGAGAATATTTGCTGATAGAATACAAATAACAAGCGAAACAAGTTGTTTAGCTAAGTTATGGATAAACAGATTGATTGGTGTTCTCGTAATGAGAAGAGATAGAAAGAAGAGCAACTGAATGTTAGAGTTCAGTTCATTATATATTTGGATATATAAAATGATAGCTTTTCTTTCCTTAAATTAACCTATGGAGGTTTAATTATGAGTAGCTCTAATAAAAAAATGGAAGTTGAAAACTTCCATTACAGTGAAAATAGAGACGGTAGAGTAAAAGATACTGGGGAAGTATTTACACCAGATAGCTTAGTTCAAAAAATGTTAGACCAATTAAGTATTGATTGGAATAATCCACCACAAGATAAAATGTGTTTAGACCCCACTTGTGGAACGGGGGCTTTTCTTACAGCTCTTGCTAAAAGAGGGATACCTATCAATATGATTTATGGTGTTGAACTAATGCCTGATAATGTAGCTATTACAAAACAAAGGTTAAGTGATATATTTTTAGATAAAGGTATGAATATTGAAGATATTAACTACCACTTGGATAGGAATATAGTTTGTGCTGATGCTCTAACTTATCATTTTAATTTTCACGAGCATAACGAAAAAGGAATTTCAAATGAAGAGTGGTAACCAACAAACTAAAACACAATTAGAAGCCAAAGGAGAAAAAATGACAGCTGATAACTCAAATACAGTTACAGATATTAGTCTTATTGACCAACATAATAAGACTTCAAATGAGTTAATGAGTATCACAAAAGAAGATATTTATAAAACAACAGGTGTAAAACCAAAAGCTGACGATAGAGAAGTAATAAAAAGTGAGCAGATTAAAACTCTATTTCTAAATCACAATATAGTTGAGTTTGTGAGTTACTTATATGGAGACGGTAAATCTCATAAAACAATTGCTACTCAACTTAATAAAATTGGTAAGGATAAGTTTATGCCACACCCAGAGAGTGGAAAAATACCAACTATTACAGCTCACTTTGTTCTAAAACTCTGTAAGGATAACAAAATTTGTAAAGTTTTTAGAGAGAAAAACCTTACAAAAAAAGATTTAGAAGCATTAAAAAACAAAACGAAAAAGGATACAAAATGAGAATAGCTACTATCAAAATTGAGAACTTAAAATACAATAGTTTTCAAACAAGGATATCAGGAATAGAAGTAGGTAATGAGTTAAGTGAGTTAGCTAACTCCATTAGAGAAAATGGATTACTTCAACCAATTATAGTTGATATAGATAATACAATTATTTCTGGATATAGAAGAATTGCTGCTTGTAAGTTAGTTGGTTTAACTGAAATTGATTGTAATGTAAAAAGCACTCTTTGTGATGAAGAGAGAGTTAGCCTTAACTTGGTGGAGAATATTCATAGACAAGATTTAACAGCCCTTGAAAAAGCTATGAGTATCCAAATGTTAAAAACGAATATGATAATTAATAATAAAAAAGTTAGTAATAAACAATTAGCTCAAAAAATAGGTATATCTGATAGTGCTATCTCAAAATATCTTAACCTATTAACATTAGATAAAAAAATACAAACTGATATTATTGATAATAAAAGAGTTGTAAATCGTGTGATACTTGATAGACTTGCCGCAATGCCAACAGCACTTAAAAAAGAACAAGTTGGTATTTACAATGACTTTATTGATAAAACTCTTAGTGTAGATGCTGCCAAGCTTCTAATAAATAAAAAAATCAATGAGTATTACGATGTTGATATTCACGACTTAAAGCCAACGGTAGCATTTACTAAAAATACTGTTCAGATTAAAAATATTGATATTCCAGAGAGTAAAAGAGAAGATTTAGAGAAGAAGATTATGGAGCTTATTGATAGCTATCTCTAACATACTAAACTCCATTTACAGAGCAGTTTGAAACCTTTCAATACTTAAATAAATCTTAATTGTATAATGATAAAAAGCTATTAGATACATTTATCATAAAGCTTGGTAAATCGCTCTGTAAGTGTATGTTTATATAGCATATACGAGAGGTTATATCTGATTTATTTCAACCTTAATATCTTGATTATTTAGATGATAAGTCCAAGTGAATATTTAGAGTTTCTTTATCATAAGTTCTTTTGAATTATTGATAATAATTTCTCATAATCTTTAAGATTTTATGATAAGTATCTTCTTTGAATTTATTTGATGATATTGAAAAGGAAATCATAAGAGCTATGCTCGGCTCTTGTTATCAACTTGTTGAGAACCTACAAGTCAGTAGTATATTTTAGTAAGAGTAGTAGTAAATATAATAGTAACTATTAGTAAGTAGTAGTAAGGATTTATTTTCAGCTTATAAGACCTTATTAATATGATGTTTGCGAAAATGGTATGTTATTTTTCTATTTGCTTTGAGTATATTTATTTTCTACTTGAACATATACCTATATGATTTCACTATATTTCTATCAGACTTCCCTATATTTCTATCAGAAAATTATATATTTCTACCAGAGAAAATTAACCAAATCATTTTTTGTATAATAAATATCATATAAGCTTAAAGGATAAAAATGAAGCAAATTATGAATATACCACCGTGGATGTGCCATACAGTTTTTGATAAAGAATTAAATGGGAATGATTTACATTTACTATATGTATTAATATCTATATGTAGTAAAACATTATATGATGAAAATACTTTTTCAGCTGATTACACAATGAAAGAGATTAACGAAAAACTAAACAAGAAGACAAATATTAAATTAGGATTACAAAAATTAGATGGTCTTAAAATGACTGTTAATTATTTAAGAAGCTATACAATAGATAAAACTGAAAAATCAAAAGATAGAAAAGTTATTACTCCATTTAATATAAAGATAAATGAAGATAAAAATGGGAAAACTAAAAATCTTACTATTACTGTTGATAAAGATTTTATAGAAGCATTTAAGAACCCAAAACCTAAATTTACATTGTCATTTAGATATTTGAAAAATATTAAAAATATACAATCTCAACTATTATATATGTTTTTAGCAGATAGAATAGCAAAAAAAAGAAAAAGAACAAGACATCCTGATGTTAGAGATTTAGCTGAAATTATGAATAGACAAAGAGATTATGATTTAGAAGAAATAAAAGAGGATATTAGAGATTGTAAAGCTAAATTTGAAGAAGTTGATGTTGATATTAGATTTGAAGAGAAGATTAAGCCATCAAAAAATCCTAAAATTGATTATAAATGTAGTTTTGATATTTTTAGAGTAAAAAAACAGCCTTTCCGTAATAAAGCACCAAAAGAAAAAGAAGAAGATTTTGTAGCAAAAACACATTTTGATGATGGATTGAGTGATGATGAAATAGATTTAGCAAATAAATTAATTGTTAATATTGTTGATTTTCATATTGAACAGCATAAAGCAGATAAGAAGAAAAAGGCAATTCATAGCAAGATTGGTTTTAGCAAAACTATTAAAAAAGACCATTTTTTAGAAGAGAGTAAAAATGAGATATTAGAAATAGATACTTATATAAAAGATAAAATAAATATTATACTAAACGATAAAAATATTAAAATAGATGATAGCAAACCAAATAGTCTTGCTTTTTCTAATAATATACAGAATTTTTATCAACTTAATAATTCATATTTTATATATAAAGATAAAGAACAAATTACAAGCACAATTAAAGAAACACATAAATTTCTTATTGAAAATAATTTTAAGACTTATGTCATTAGCAATCTATACCCTGAATTTAGTATTTCAAGTATAAGTATGAAAACCAGCACAAAACAATCTGACGAGCAACAACACGATAATACTAATACAACAAATGCTAAAAATACAGATAACAACCTTGAAGAAGCACTTACTGAAATAGATAAGCAAAGTGATTTAGATATAAAAGAGCAGATTAATAATGTTGATAATGAAGATGAGAATTATTCTGAGGTTACAGAAAGGCTAAAAAGTATATTCAAGAACCGTGTCAAATCATAATAATCCCACCCATTTCTAAACCAAGTGGGTTTCTTTCAAATAATATCAAATAGAAATGATGAAATTCTTTTGCCAAAAGGTGCTATTTTCCATATTTTGACAATCCAATTTGTATAATAATAATATACAAAAAGCAAAATAAAAGGATTAAGATATGAAGAAAAAAATAGATAATAGCCACATAACGGTTGATTATATTTATCTAATGGGAGATAATACAATAGATCCATTTATAGGGTTAAGAAGAAAAATTGAAACGACATTAGATATGTTATGTATTACAGGGCATAGCTATATGATTGCGGCTAAAACTGATAATATTCTTGATGATATTTTTGGCTGTATTATGAATAGAGTTGATGAACCACAAAACTATAAACCAAAATATGAGAAGATACACAATGAAATGTATGAAATAATATACTTACTAATTAAAGGTCTTGTATATGATGAAATAATGAATAGGCTACTGTATGATGACATAATAGATTGTATTGTTAATCATACAATTCAACCTACAAGTAATCTTAAAATCCTTGGGAAAATCAACCCCATAAATAAGCTAATGGGTTAAGACCAAACCCCTAATAAAAACACTATCAAGTAAAAGCAACAACCGTGTTAAATCTTCATAGAAGTTTTTCAACCCTATGAAGTTTTTCATATCAATGTTCTCAAGCTATCAAGGTAAATTCAGCAAGAGTGTTTCTCAAAAGCATTAAAAACCTATGAAATACTTTTGAAGAATAAAAGCCTATATATTTAATCCTTAGCTGAGATATATATGGAAGTATTTTTCACAGTAGAGAGTAAAATCATAAACTGTGTAAAAGAGGGTTAGCTTTACACACTTTTCAACTACACACAACTTTCACACTTTTTATGATTTTTGATACTGAGTAGTTCTATATTCTAAAGGGTGTTTCAAGAAGCAAAAAGCACTACACACAACTTTCACACTTTTTTCAATTTTCATTCTACTTTAACGACCTATTATTCAGACCGATTTATTAGATGATATACACTCACAAAACAATATGATTTATTTTCACTTCTTACTCATACACATTAAATCAGAATATTCCACCAAATCCAAAATAGTATAAAATAGTATAGAATATACTGTTTTCCTTCAAATAGGGGCTTAAGGAGGGTTGGAGCCTTGACTTCAGAAGCAAAATAGTATATCATCAAACCATATAGGCATTCAATATAACA
>Ga0256842_1001853_pt1 | contig 16175 bp, 20 predicted proteins | sample 4559240metaG_FD_185973 | JGI IMG/M metagenome (GOLD analysis project Ga0256842, IMG submission 185973) | Hydrothermal vent microbial communities from Guaymas Basin, Mexico - 4559-240 | ecosystem: Environmental > Aquatic > Marine > Hydrothermal vents | place: Mexico: Guaymas Basin | collected...
TGGTGGAAAAATCGCTGTATAAGCTACGAAAAAAACTACAGATAACACAACGGCTATCATTAATCTTTGGTTTGGTGACATATTATCTAACATGAATTTCCTCTGTATGAAAAATTTTTTATAATGTAAAAACGGTTCTTTTTATTGGGAACTAACCAGTACTTTATAGAATCAACTTTTAAATCTATAGGTTTTAAAGTTAGTTTATCAAGTAGTGGATATTCTATCCCCCCATCAAATAATTGATTACATCGTAGTATTCTAGTAGAAGTGTGGTAAAAAGCACTTGAAAGTGAATTGTTTTCAAAGTTAATCTTTGCAAATTCACTACAAGTTGGGTAGTATCTACAACTTCCAAAGCCAATTAAAGTAAAAAACTTCTGATACAACCATAAAAGTTTCAATAACAACTTTCTAATCATTAAATGCCTTGGCTCTTGATATAACTTTTTTAAATTCTAAATCTAATTTATCTGATGGGTAATCTGGAGTAGACTGTTTGGCTACAAAAACATAAGTTCCATTTTTTAATGAATCTGAATACTTTAAAAATAAAGCTCTCAATCTTCTTTTGGATCTATTTCTTTTAACAGCATTACCAATCTTTTTGGTTGCAGTAAATCCTACTAATTTAGTATGATTTTCTATTGATGATTTTTGGGGAAGGTAAAATAACACAACGCTTGAAGAATGTTGAGATTTTCCTTTTCTATAAACATATTGAAACTGCTTATGCAATTTCAATACATCAAATTTGCCTAAACTGTCAATCTTTTACGACCTTTAGCACGACGACGCTTTAAAACATTACGACCGTTAGCAGTAGCCATACGACTTCTAAAACCGTGAGTTCTTTTTCTTGGTGTGTTATGGGGTTGGTATGTTCTTTTCATTTTGCACATATCCTTGTTTAATTTTAAGTCTGAAATGTTACAAAGATATTACTTAAAGTGTGGTTAATTATGAATTTAAAAGCTAAATTTTAACTATCATAAATATCTTTTATAGAACTTATCGTTTTATGTTCTATATAATACATTTTTAAAAGTTGATTTAGTCTATTTTGATTAAATCTCCAAAACTTTTTTGAATCAAAACTATCATCTTCTATAACTTTTAAGTATAGTTCTTTTGAATTAATCTCTGCATTATTCTTTTTTATAACACTCGTTATTATATTTAACAATTCATCTTGAGACTCTTTTGTTGTATCATCATCTGCTAATGGTTTATTTGGTAAAAATGCATATATTTTCCATACACTTAAAATAAAAAGTATTATAAAAAGGATAAGCATCCAAGAAGATAAATCTAACTTCATATTAGCTATTTATCTCATTTTTTATAACTTTTGCTATATCTGCACACTCTTTTATCTTTTGAGTATAATTTAAATTATCTTTTAAAAGAATATCTATAAAAGCACTTCCAACTATAACACCATCTGCACCTTTTACTTTATCTTTAGCTGTTTTTGCATTTACTCCAAAACCTACATAAACAGGAGTAGTTGTATACTTTTTAATAGAATTTAAAAATGGTTGTAAATCTTCAGCTTTACCTGAACCTGTAATACCTGTATAAGCTACCATATAGATAAACTTCTTAGCATCTTCTACAACCTCTTTAATTCTATCTTCACCATCTGTTGGTGCTACAAAACTAATATTTGATACATTATTACTATTAAAAAGATTTGAATAATTTTTAGCCTCTTCATGTGGTAAATCAGGTATGATTAAACCATTTACACCTATCTTACTAGCTAAAGGTATAAGTTTATCCATATTTTGTTGATAAAAACTGTTGAAATAACCCATCCAAAGTGTATCTATACTAGGTGCTATCTCTGTTGATACTTCCAATAAATCTTGAAACTTAAAACCAAGTTCTAAAGCTTTATGATTTGCTTTTTCTATCAAAGGACCATCAGCTACAGGGTCAGAGAAAGGAACTCCTAGTTCAAGTGTATCTACACCATTTTCACCAAGAGCTAGTGCTAAATCTATAGTAAAAGATTTTTCTGGATAACCAGTTGTTATGTATGCTACTAAGTTTTTCATTATTTATCCAAGTCAGGTATTTTTAATAGAGAAAATTTTATCTTTGAGAGTTTAGCATCATTTTTTAAATCATCATTCCATTGCTCAAACATATCGTTTATATCGAGTAACCAAGATACAATCTCATCTGTAACAGGTTTATCAGATTTTCTAAGAACATCTAATGCATCTTCAACAAGCCTAGCAAGTTTCATCATAGATTCTATTTGTAAAAAAGCTGCAGCTGATTTGATACTGTGAAAAATACGAAACAATTCATCCACAACTATACTATGCATTTCTGGTTTTGAAAGGTCAACTATCATAACTTCCATACTGTCAGCCATCATAGAATAATGGTCTAAAAATTCATCAACAATTTCAAAATCGAAGTTGGCTTCAAGATGACTTTTTATTCCCATAAAATTTTCTCCTAAATTGTTCAAATTATAGCAATTTTTAGTTAAAATACCTTTATGAATAAAAAAATGACTATTAATTCGATACAAAAGACTAAAGGTGAAAGACCTTTAGTGATGATTACAGCTTATGATGCACTATTTGCTAAACTTTTTGAAAATAGTGTAGATATGATTTTAGTTGGTGATAGCTTAAATATGAGTTTTGCAGGTCGTAAAGATACATTAAGTGCAAATCTTGAGCAGATGATTTACCATACAAATGCAGTATGTAGTGGTGCAAAAAATACCTTTATTGTTTCTGATATGCCTTTTGGAACATATACAAATAAAGAGGATGCCCTAATAAATGCTATAAAAGTTTTTCAAACAACAGAGGCTGACTGTGTAAAAATAGAGGGTGGAGCAGATAAAGCATATATTGTTGAGCATCTAGTAAGTAATGGCATCGCAGTATGTGGACATATTGGGTTACTTCCACAATCTGTAAGAGGTGAAGGTGGCTACAAAGTCAAAGGTAGAACAGCCAAAGAGCAACAAAGCCTTATAGAAGATGCTAGGGCCATAGAAGAAGCTGGTGCATTTTGTATGGTTATAGAGGGTGTTATAGCAGAACTAGCTTCGGAGATAGCTTCTTGTGTAAATATACCTGTTATCGGCATAGGAGCGGGTAATGGTGTAGATGGTCAAGTATTAGTATTTTCAGATATGTTAGGACTTTTTGAAGAGTTCACACCAAAGTTTGTTAAAAAATATATAGATGGAGCTAGTATCGTAAAAGATGCTGTAAAAACTTACTCAGATGAAGTTAAATCAAGAGAGTTTCCAAAAGAAATTCATACATACTAAATCCAAATTTATTTGGATTTAGATTAACTTTTGTTCTTTTTTATAATCTCATAAGCTTGATTTATCTCTTGTGTTTTAGCTGTTGCTTCTTCTATATAAGCTTCATCTTTGTCTTGTGATTTTATGATGTCTGGATGGTATTGTCTTACTAATTTTCTATAAGCTTTTTTGATGCTATTTAAATCATCATTTTCACTTACACCTAAAACTTTATAAGCTTCATCTGTACTCATGCTTTGTTGCTGATTTTTCATCATATTTTCAAATTTACTTACTAAAGTATTGTATTCATCCGAAGTTATATTTAACTCTGTTGTTATCTCTCGTAAAATTTTATCTTCATCAGAACTAATCCCACCATCTACAAAAGCTAGTTGGATTAAAAATTCTACAAATTGATTTCTTTTTAATCTACTTCTACCAAGTAGTTTATTTAAAGATTGTGCTATCTCTTTTGTGTTATCTAACTTTTCTTTTTCTTCATTGAAAATATCTTTTAAAATAGTTCTAGTTTTTTCCTGATTTGGAAAAATTCTTGAAATATCATCAAACATAATTCCAACAAGTTGAGCTTCAAGTTCACTTACTCTACCATCTGCTTTAGCAACCTTTGCAACAAGTGCTATAAAAAGCCCCAATTCACTTTTAGCAAATAACTCTTTAGAACTAGACATCTTTTTTAGCTTATTTCTCGCATAAACCTTATAAATTTTAAAAGCAACATATAATGAGATTATAATAGATAATGTCACCAATATATTTGCAATAAATATATAATAAAATAGTGTTAATGTTATAGCTAAATATACTAATTTTCTTAATTTAATCATTCTTACTCCATATAGTTATGTTTTATCACTTCATCCAAATAATTATATCTTTTGAGTCTTTTTTTATATTTAATATATCAAAATCACTAGCCATATAAGAAAGATATAAATCAACATAAGGTTTTGAAAGTTCAAACATCTTTAAAGTACCCTCTATCATTATATTTTTATAATCATCTAATCTTTTAAAATTATTTTCTATAAAAACTTTTCTACTAGCAACATTAAAAAGTGGTATAGTTTTATCAAACTCTTTTTCTCTTGATATTATAAGTATATCTGGTGCTTTTCCATCTACTAATCTTGCATCTAATGTTGGTCTATCTACCCTTACAGTATTTCCACCTATAACTAATAGATCACAAACATCTCTCATAGCATGAACATTTGTTCTTGATTCTAATGAACTCACTTCTCCATCTGTTGAACCATCTAATCTTTGAGCAACTTTAAAAAATACAAAATTTTTATCTTGCCATTTTTTAAATGGTTCTAGGAGTTTATTACACTCATCTTCTAAAATACTATCTATTATCTCAACACCTGAATCTTTTACTATTTTATTGCCATTTGAAGCGATTTTATTAAAATCATTTGAACCAACAAAAAGTTTTTTTATTCCAAGTTTAGATATAAGAGATGCACAAGATGGAGTTTTTCCTACATGGGAACATGGTTCAAGAGTGGTATATATAGAGACACCATTAAAAATATGATTATGATTTTTTAAAAGAAAAGTATGTATCTCTTGTGATTTTTCTAAATCTAAGATAGATTTATCATTTGTAAGTTTAAAGTAAGCAAATTTTAGTGCATTTACTTCAGCATGAGGTTCTCCAGCTTTTTGATGAGCCTCTACTGCTAAAATCTCTTGATGTTTTCCAACTATAGTACATCCTACAGCTGGATTTGGGTAAGTTAACCCTTGATATTTCCAAGCCTCTTTTATAGCAAGAGACATAAAAAAATTATTGTCTATTACCATTCAAAATATGTTTTTGCTTTTGCTATCTCACCAAATTCAAAAACTTCTTCTTTTGAATCTACATCAACAAAAATTTTAGTACCATCAACTTTAGTTATAGTACCTTTTATTTTATCTGAATTTATTAAAACTAATTTAACTTTTTCACCGATAGAAAGTTCAAAATTTTTCATATTTTTAAGTTTTCTCTCAATCCCAGGGCTTCCAACTTCCATACGGTAGTCACCTGAAACAGGAGGAGTTACATCTAATAAAGGAGAGATTAAACGACTAAGTTCTGCACAAGCATCTAACGATACGGGTTTTCTCTTTCCATCTTCTATCTCAGTAGAAATAACTGCTATACGGTATATAGTTTCATCAAATTCACTAACTGTAGAGATCTCATAAAGTTCCATATCTACAGACTTTACAAGTGATTCTATATCTTTTTCTAAACTCATATTTTACCTATTTGCTATTTTTTTAAAAAGGTCATCTATATGTTGTGCTTGTTTTAGATGTTCATCAAACTCAAAAACAAGTTTAGGACAACGAAACCAACCTTGATCTTTTTTACAATGATCTTCAATAATCGGACGAGCTTTTCTAAGTTGTTTTAGATAAACTTTTTTTTCTTCATCAGTAAAGAAGCTAGGGTCTATATAAACCTTAGCATCATCACGACCACGAGAACATTTAACTTCTATGATATCTAATTCATGAAGACGATTGTCATTTAATTGTGAAAGAGCTTCAGGAATCAACTCTGCAAGTATAGAGTCGGTTCGCTTTAGCTTTATTTGTGCTTCAGTCATTGTTATAAAGAGATTTTTTGTTCAACTCTTTTGAATGTTTCAATAACATCCCCAACAACTACATCATTATAACCTTTGATACCAACACCACATTCATAACCATTACCAACCTCTTCTACATCATCTTTGAAGCGTTTAAGAGAAGTAAGTTCACCCTCAAATATAACAACACCATCACGAATAACACGAACGAGTCCACCACGGATAAGTTTACCATCAACAACCATACAACCAGCAATCATACCTTTTGGTGTTTTGAAAGTATCTTTAACATCAGCTTGACCAGTATTTTCTTCGTTATATTTTGGAGCCATCATACCAGTTAGCATACCAGTTACATCATCAAGAAGTTGATAGATGATAGAATAGTTTCTAATCTCTAAATTTCTTTGTTTAGCAAGTGCTTTTACTGAACCAGTTGGACGGATATTAAAACCTAAAAGGATACAGTTTTCACTTGCACTTGCAAGTTCAACATCATTTTCAGTAATTCCACCAACACCAGCAGAGATAACATTTACTTTTACCTCTTCATTTCTAAGTTCATTCAAAGATGTTCTAAGTGCCTCAAGTGAACCATGAACATCAGCTTTAAGTACAACTTTAAGAGTTTTAAGTTTACCCTCTGCAATCATAGCTGTCATATCTTCAAGAGTTGCTTTAGTTGAATGTGAAAGTTCTTTATGTCTATCATACTCATGTCTTTTCATTGCATACTCTTTAGCTTCTTTGTCATTATCCATAACTTGCATAACTTCACCAGAAGCTGGAACACTATCAAGACCCGCTACTTGCGCTGTATGACTTGGAAGTAAACTTTTAACTCTATTTCCATGTTCATCAGTAAGTGCTTTTACACGACCATAAGATGAACCACAAACTACATAATCACCAACTTTAAGAGTACCATTTTGAACAATTACAGTTGCAACTGGTCCACGACCTTTTTCAAGTGAAGATTCAACAACAGCAGCTTTTGCTTTTACTTTTTCATTTGCTTTAAGTTCTAGTACATCAGCAGTTAAAAGGATATTTTCAAGTAAATCATCGATACCCATACCAGTTTTTGCAGAAACAGGGATAAACTCAATATCTCCACCCCAATCAACAGGATTCATATCTCTCTCAGCCATCTGACCTTTTACTAAGTCAGGGTTAGCTGTTTCTTTATCCATTTTATTAAGTGCTACTATAACTGGAACACCTGATTCTTTAGCAAGTTTTATAACCTCTTCTGTTTGAGGTTTTACACCATCATCAGCAGCAACAACTATGATAATAATATCTGTAACATCTGTACCTCTTTGACGCATAGCACTAAATGCAGCGTGACCCGGAGTATCTAAGAAAGTTATAGCTTTACCATTTTGCTCAACCGTATAAGCACCTATATGTTGAGTGATACCACCAGCTTCACCCTCAGTTACTTTTGCATCACGAATAGCATCTAGTAACGATGTTTTACCATGATCAACATGACCCATGATTGTAATAACAGGAGGTCTTTCTGTAGCATCTGGATCTTCTTCAATATCTTGTTTTGAATCTTCTTCATAGTTAAATGCATCTTTTGGATCAACAATTGTTACTTCAACATCAAACTCTTCTGAAAGAATCTCTATCTCATCATTTCCTAAGAAATCATTTTTAGTCATCATCATACCAAGATCAAAAAGAACTTTAATAATATCAGACATAGGACGATTAAGTTTTTCAGCAAATTCATAAACACGGATATCTTCAGGAATCTCTACATGAGTGATAACTTCATCTATTTGCTTCTCTTTAGTATACTTTTTCTTCTTATCTTTGCGAACATTTCTACCACGAGGAGCTTGTTTTTTATTACCATTTCTACCAGCTGGTTTTGGTTGTCTAGGTTTTCTTGGTTGCTCAGGAACTAAAGGAGCTCTTTCTGTAGCATTTAAATCAAGAAGAGTTACTTGATCATCCATATCCATAGAAACTTCTGCCATAGAACCACCAAAGATATCTAATCTTTTACCTTGTTCTTGTTTTCTCGCTGCTGCAGTAGATTGTTTAGATCTTTTCTTTGAAGCTAATTCTTCTAATACTTCAGCACTCATTTTTCCATAGTTAGAAACAGCAACTTGCTTTTTAGGTAAATCGAAATTTTCTACAACTTTAGGCTTTTTCTTCTTAACTATTTTTAATCCAGATCTTTTAATTTTTGGCATAATTTTTGGTTCTACCACTCTTATACCACTTATTGGATCTTTTTTTACTTTAATAGCTGATGTAGAAACTTCTTTTTCTTTTACTGGTTCATCTTTTTTATCTGCTTCTTTTGTTTCTTCAACTTTTTTAGAAACTTCTTCAGTTTTCACTTCTACAGATTCTTTTTCAACAACCACTTCTTTTTCTACTTTTTCAACAACTTTTACAGCAGGTGTAGCTTTAGCAACAGGTTTCTTAGCATTCATTATAAAATTAGCAAGAGACTCTGCTTGCTCCATTGTTAATGTACTTTGTGCTGACTTTACTTCTATTTTCATTTCCGAAGCTTTTGCTATAACTTCTTTTGACGCTATACCTAGCTCTTTTGCAATTTCGTGTACTCTAACTTTTTCCATCATCAGTGATGATCTCCTTTAGTTTATTCATAAGTTTATCTTTATCACCACTTTTACATTGTCGCATTAGTGATTTTAAAACTTTTTTTTCTTCATCTATACAGTTTCTACATAAGTAAAAACTTCTACCATTCATCTTATAAACTTCTAATGAACCATCAGTACATTGAAGTCTAACCAGACTATCTTGTGATTCTCTTTTTCTGCAAGATATGCACATTCTAATCGGTTTATGAGAAATTTTCATCATTATATCTAAAACTTGCTTTATTTAATAGAGTTTATCGCTCTATTATCAATCCACTGTTATCAAAATCTAAAATTTTAACTATAAAATCAGGAAATTTCTGTGATAATCTGTTTGCTATCATAGGTGCATCATCATCATAAGCCATTGAAAAGAAAGTAGAACCACTACCTGAAAGTGTACTCATCAACGCACCACTTTCATAAGCTACTTTTTGAACTGAAAAAAGTTCTGGTAGTTGTTTCATTCTTGCTTTTTGATGAAATCTATCTTGAGATGCAAGTTTTAACATCTCCCAATCTTCATTAAAAAAAGATGCTACAGTTAGTGCTGTATGAGTTAAGTTATATATAGCATTTTCTTTTGAATAAGATTTTGGTAAAACAGTTCTTGATTTTGAAGTATTCATCTGCTTATTTGGTATTACAACTATAGCTTTAAGATATGATGGTAGATGCTTATACTGAGAAAAAACCTTATTTTTTTCAACTGTAGCTGCATTAAATCCACCCATAACTGCTGGTGTAATATTATCAGGATGACTTTCATACATAAGAGCATGGTTTAAAATACGACGCTTAGAAACTCTAATGTTAGCAGCTTCGTGTGCAGATGCTATAGCACTAACTATTACAGCAGATGAACTACCTAAGCCTCTTGACATAGGAATCTTGTTATAAAAAGTAAATTTAAAATTTTGTTTCTTTTTAGTCAGTCGGCTAAAATGTTCATTAAATATGCTTATAAAAAGATTATTACCTTTTAGTTTTGGGTTATTTTCACCCTCACCTTTTATACTAACACTAAAAAATCTTGATTGACGAAATTCAACTTTATTTCTCAAATCTACAGCTAACCCTAGAGAATCAAAACCAGGACCTAGATTTGCGCTTGTTGCTGGTACACTTATAACCAATTCATTTCCTATTTTTATATTTTAACTAACTGCACCTATCTTATATAACGGTGCAGTATTAGTGCTAAACTCATTATGATTTAGTAACTTTGGAAGTTCAAATGCTACTGTAGGTACATTATCGAGTTTTTGAGTTTGTATCTCTTGGGAGATTTTAACAAAGTATAGCTTTCCAATCGCTTTTATAGGATTGTTTTCATTAAATTTAAAAGCATCTGTTGCAAAAAGTTCTATATCTTTTAATATACTAATAGACTTTAAAAATATATATGCAACTTTAATAGCCATAAAACTACCCGGACCATTAGCAAAATATAATCTTTTTACATTATATTTTTTAAAAATCTTATCATAGATAGAAGCTAAAACATCTGAACTTTTTTCTTCACTTACAACACTATCTATAAGTTTAGAATCTTCATAAATCCCAACCATTATAGGTGAAGATAGTGCTATAAGCAATACATCAACATCTTTACGCATAAGCTTTTTCTAATTCTAATGTTTTTTCACTAGCCAACTCTATAACTTCATAGTTTTCTTCACTTTTTAAAAGTTCAAGAGTTAGTTTGTGGTTTAAATCATGGCTACCAGCTAAAGCTTCATAGTTACCTACAAAATTCATACCGATTAAAGACATATCACCTATAGCATCTAAAATTTTATGTCTAACAAACTCATCTGAAAATCTTAATCCTTCAGGATTTAAAACTTTTTTATCATCCAATACTATGGCATTTTCAAGTGAACCACCAAGTGCTAAACCCTTTGAACGAAGATACTGAACCTCATGTAAAAAACCAAAAGTTCTAGCACGAGATATCTCATCTTTATATTTTTGTTTAGTAAACTCTAAAACAAAATCTTGATTTTGAATAACAGGATGTGGAAATTTAATCGTAAAATCATATTTTAAATCTGGTGCAGGTGATAATTTGACATATTTATCACCCTCTTGAACAATAACCTCTTTTTTTATTTTCATAATCTTTTTTGCTACATCTAGTTCTAAAGTACCAGCTTCATCAAGAAGCATACAGTAACTCACACTACTACCATCCATAACAGGAACTTCATCAGCATCTACTATAACTCTTAAGTTATCAATCCCGTAAGCATAAACAGCTGAAAGTAAATGTTCTATAGTAGATATAACAAAACCATCTTTTCCTATCACTGTTGCCATCTTTGTATCTACTACATTTTCTGGCTTTAATGGTATAGATACATTAACATCACTTCTGTGAAAAATTATCCCACTGTTTGACTCTAATGGTTCTAATCTTAGCTTTACAGGTGAACCTTTATGCAGACCTATACCTACAAGTTCAACAGGTTTTTTTATAGTAGTCTGAAAATACATTGAAATCTTATCCTGCTCTATTTATTAATTTTTTAGCATCTTTTATAACATTTGTTATGTTTAGTTTTATCCAAGTAGAATCCATCCATTCTTGTGGTCTAACTTCTATGCCTTGAACTAAAACACCAAAATGAAGATGATCACCCATAGCATAACCACTTTTACCAGTTCTTGCTATTACATCGTAGTCATTTATAGTATCTCCACTATTTACAATGACACTAGAACAATGCCCGTAAAGTGTATATAACCCTAAACCATGACTTATTATAGGCATATTACCATAGAGACCATTATAGTCAGCATAAACAACATCACCACCATTTTGAGGTTTAATCTCTGCTAATGAATTACTAGCCAAATCTAACCCTAAATGATATGACTCACTAAGTGGACTCCCCCCATAAGAGTATTTTCTATGATCTCCAAAATGTGCTACAACTTGTGCATTTTTAAGAGGATACATTTTATTTATTTTAAAGTCACTAATCATCTCTTGTGGTACTTCTGATGTTATCTTATGAATTAATTTTTCATTTTTTGCTCTTACTTTTTCGTTTATGATTCTAAACTGTTCTAGTGGGTCTGTAACACCCTGAGTCTCAACAAATTCATAAGCTAAGTCTGCAATTTTACCTTTTAAAAATCTATCACTTATCTTGATATGTGATAATTTATATGGTTTGTTTTTTAAGTATAGTGGTATATATGCTTTTGAGCTATTGTTTGCAACATCATTAGCTATGACACTTGCTTTGAATGTTCTCTCTTTTACAGGCCAAGCTAACAAAGATATATAATAACCTTTTTTATAAAATGGTGTTACTTTGAACTTTTTACCATAGTTTGTTTCTATATATATATCTTTTAAGTTTTCATCTTCCGCTTTAAATATAACAAGAGCAGAACCACCTTTAGAGATTTTATAAGAGTTTGCGATTATACTGAGTTTAGGTCTTTTTTTATCTATATTTAGCACAAATGCACCAGTAGCTTTGTTACCTTCAAATAGATTCCATTTACTGTTATCAACAACTTCCACTGATATCTGAATCTTTTTATAGTTCATAGCATAAGCACTTCTTGGTGGCTTTATCTCTATATGTATAGAATCGCTGTATTTAACTAAATATTCATTATATAAAACTATCTCATCAGCAGATGTTTTCAAAGTAACTTTATAAGACTTTATACCACTAGCATCTGATATATCAAGTTTTAAAGGCTTTCTTAAATTCCAATATCCATTGTTTTGTAATGAGATAGTTGGACTAACTCTTTCAAACATCTTTGAGTTATAAATATATAACACTCCACCTAACAATACAGCTAAAAACAACCAACCAAATAATGCTGAACTACCTTTTCTTCTACTCACACTCACTCCTTATAACTTCTTCTTTATAGATTATAATCACTTTTGTTACAGTTACTAACGATAATGCATCTTTTAACACTACATCAACATCTTTTATACTACTACCACTCATCTTTAAATCGTCATCATTGACATCAAACTCAGCTAAAGTTGCATTATCTTTCAAAATCATTTTATTAAGTAAAATATTTTTAAGTCTAAGCCTAGAAAGAGATTGGTATTTTAAAATATTTTTAGTACAAAGTTCTACATCTGCTCCACTTTCTAGCAACTTCTGTGCCATTAAAAATACTTTAGTATCAATGATGTTTTTTCTAAAACCATCTGTTTCATAAAGTAAACCTGCATATAAAGATGTAGCCATTTTAACATTTAACTTAATCTGTTTTTTTTGAAAATAATCAAACAATACTATAGAACTAACTATATCAATCTCTACATCTGAAGATGATGGATAAGATGTTTTTAACTTACTTATCCAAGGTAAAAACTCCAAATTTAAACCATAATCACTAGACTTGCTATACAAAGAAACTTTTTTATGTAACTGTAACAAGTATGTATATAAAGCATTTGCAGAAGCTAAATGACCTATAGACTCACAATCATCAATAAGTATAACAATATGTTTATAATCTTCTATTTTATCTAAAATCTTTTCCATGTAAATGAGATTATAGACTATTTTTCATTCATATGGTTAATGAAATTTACCAGCTAACTTTTTATAAGCATCACAAAATTTTAAAAGTTCGTTATGAGTTCCAGATGCTACTATAACTCCTTTTTGCATAACTAAAATCTTATCTGCATCCTCTATGGTGCTAAGTCTATGTGCTATGGTGATAGTAACTTTATCTTTTGCATACTCATCTAAAGCTTTTTGAATTCTTTTTTCACTCTCATTATCTAGTGCTGATGTTGCCTCATCAAAAAGTATAAGAGATGAGTGCTTGTAGATGGCTCTTGCTATCGCTACTCTTTGTCTTTGACCACCTGAGAGATTTACTCCAAACTCTTCCATTTTTGTATAGATTCCATTTTCTAACTGAGAAACAAACTCTGTTGCATCTGCTAAAGCCAATGCTTCATTTACCTTTTTTTCATCTATCTCTTGACCATAAGCTACATTCGATGCTAAAGTATCTTGAAATATATACACCCTTTGAGAAACAAGTGATATATGATGTTTTAAAGACTCAAGTGTAAACTCTTTTATATCTGTACCATTTACTAACACACTACCATCATCAGGGTCATAAAAGCGAAGTAACATATTTATAAAAGTTGATTTTCCACCTCCACTATCACCTACTAAAGCTATATTATCACCCTCTTTTATGTTTATATTTATATCATCTAAAGCATAAGAATCTTCATATTTTAACTTTACATTTTTAAATTCTATATTTTTTATATCATCTTGTAATATCTTTTTACCATCTTCTATCTTACTTTTTGTATCTAGTATCTCAAAAATTCTCTCGCTAGCTGATGAAGCATCTTGAATCTTTGCATATATAGAACCGATGCGACGAACAGGCTGAAAAATCTGTCCAACGGCTGTTAAAAATGCTATAAAATCACCAGGGGTAATATTGCCATTATAAGCTTCTCTACCACCTAAAAACACAACTGCTGCAAGACCTGTTGCTCCTATGATTTCAAGTATAGGTGATACTAACTCTCCAACATATGTACTTTTCATATTTATCTTAAAAAACTGCCAATTTTGAACACTAAATCTATCTAGTTCAAACTTTTCTGTTGCATTTGCTTTTATAATCTCAGAGTTGTTAAAAACCTCCGTAAGTCTAGTTACCACATCTGCATTTTTTTCTTGTGAACGACGAGAATACTTTTTAAGTTTTTTAGCTATTGCAAAAAGTGGGTATATAACTACGGGGATACCAACAAGAGAGTAAAAAGCAAGATTTGGATTTAGGTAGATTATATATGCTAAAAGTCCAACAACAGTTAAACTTTCACGAAATAATTCAGGAAGCATATTTGATACAAAATATTGAATCCTTTGTATGTCATTCGTTACACGAGATATAAGTTCTCCACTTCGATTGATATATAAAAATCCCATATCAAGGTTTATAATCTTATCTAAAAGTATTTCACGAAAACGGGTAACCATATGCTGACCTATATAACTCATAAAAACAGACTGAACATAACGACCAATACCTTTTACAAAATATATACCAACAAGACTAAGTGGTATAAGGTAGAGCATCTCCTCTTTTTGTTCTATCAGCATATCATCCATAACATACTTCATAATCTCAGCTGTAGCTATAGTAGCACTAACAGTTAAGATGATACCAATAAAAACAAAAAAGTATTGCAATTTATAACTTTTTACATAGGGTAAGTATCTTTTCATAATTGATTTCATATTTATATCTTTAGAATTTTTTTAAGAATTGTATCTAAAAAAGTTATACCCTCTTACTTATCTAATACAAAACCCAATTAAAAACTAAACATTTATTGGGTTTGATATAAGTTATTTAAAGTTATAATTTACAACAAAATGGAGAATAACTTATGAAAATAAAATTTTTATTTAGCATATTACTTATAAATACACTATTACTATCTTATGATGAAACAAGTATAATTGATGAAACACATGATGATATATCTAAAAAAGTTATCTTAACTTCTCAATATATAGACGATACTATGTACGGTTTATTTAATGATACAAATATTACTGAACCAAATATTCTAAAACAAGATATTGAAAATATAGACTTTTTTTATACAAATGAAAAGTTTATAGATGAAACAGATAAATCATTTGTAAGGACTCGACTACAATCAAATTATCAAAAATTTGGAGATGAAAATTATGATATAAAACTAAGAGCCTACTTGAGCCTTTCTAAAACAAGAAAAAATTTTAGATTATTTATAGAAGATATAAACCAAGACAACTACAAAGAGTTACCATTTAATGATACAAATAATAATGACTCAGCCGTTGCTATTGGTATTAGTTATTTTACACTATCTTACTATGACATAGATTCAAAATACTCACTTGGTATAAGAGGAACTTCTCCATATATAAAAGTTAGATATAAAAAAACTTTTCCATATAATGGATGGTTAATAGAACCATCACAATCATTTACATACTCTACAGAAACTAACTTTAAAGAGGAAACAAAATTATATTTTGATAAAAAGCTAGATAAGTCAAATCTTTTTAGAATAGAATTAGGTAGAAATACCCAATCAAAAGAGGATGGGATGGAATACTACTTAGCTTTTGAATACTTTTATAAACTAAACCAAGATACAGGTATAAATGTAACTCAGTCATTTTTGGGTAACACAAAATTCAACTATACAAACAATATGAAAACAACAACTTATAGTACTATAAATACTTACAATACAGAGATAAGTTGGAGACAAAGTATATGGAAAAAATGGTTTTTTTACGAGATAAAACCAGGGATAGACTTTCAAAAAGTAAATAACTTTAAAATCAATTATAAAGTTTTATTCCTAACTGATTTTTATTTTGGATATAATTAATATTTTCTTAAGGTTTGTCAGCTATAATTTCGGTCTCTTAAACATGTCACGGTAGCTCAGCTGGTTAGAGCACTGGTCTCATAAGCCGGGGGTCGGGGGTTCAAGTCCCCCTCTTGACACCATGTTTTTAAGAGAACTTTTTTACATTCCGGATTAGCTCAGCGGTAGAGTAGGTGACTGTTAATCACTTGGTC
>Ga0256842_1001854_pt1 | contig 16175 bp, 17 predicted proteins | sample 4559240metaG_FD_185973 | JGI IMG/M metagenome (GOLD analysis project Ga0256842, IMG submission 185973) | Hydrothermal vent microbial communities from Guaymas Basin, Mexico - 4559-240 | ecosystem: Environmental > Aquatic > Marine > Hydrothermal vents | place: Mexico: Guaymas Basin | collected...
TGAAATGGAAGATTTTACACCAGATAATCTTCAATCTCATAGTGATATTCCACATATTCCCCACATAATGGTAAATGCCTTCAAATGGTATACTTTAAAGTCAATGCCCGATGAAAAAATAACTTTTGAATTTACTTCAAGTGGTACAAGCGGCCAAAAAAGTCATATTCTATGGGATGAAGAATCCAAAAAAAGACAAACTTTAATGAGAGAAAATATAATGAAGACACTGGGACTTGTTTCCCACGAAGAAGTTAACTATTTAATTTTTGCCTACGCACCTGAAGTAAGTGAAAAAAAGGGTGCAGCATATGCCCATCAGATGTATTCCACCTTTGCCCCTGCAAAGGAAAAGTTCTTTGCCATCAGGGGAAATAAATATGGTATGCCCTTTTTTGATGGTGAAGGAGTTATCAACAAACTTCTGGAATATTCCAAAGATAAAATCCCAATAAGAATAATAGGTTTTCCTGCCTTTATTCACGAAGCTTTAACCACTATGAAAGAGAGGAATATTAGACTTAAATTTCACGAAGAAAGTTTAATAATAACCGCCGGTGGATGGAAGGATAAAGAAGAGAAAAAGATACCGATTGAGGTCTTTAAAGAGGAAATAGAAACCTATCTTGGAATTCCTGGAAGTAGATTAAGGGATATTTATGGATTTGTTGAACATGGAGTACCCTATATCACATGTTCAAAGGGACATTTTCACATTCCCATATATTCAAGAGCCTTTGCAAGAAAACCCGGATCTTTAGAACTCCTACCTCCTGGAGAAAAGGGACTTTTACACGTGATAACCCCATATAATCTTGCACAACCATCTCTCTCTGTACTCTCTACAGACTATGTAAAAATCCACAAAAATTGTGGCTGTGGGATAGAGACAGATTATATAGAACTTCTGGGTAGGGCAGGTGTTAAAAAACACCATGGATGTGCCCTGACTGCAACTGAACTATTAAAAAAATAAAAAAGGAGAAGAAGATATTATGGAAATGTATATTTTTGGAGAAATAAAGGAATTCCCGAAAGGATTGAAAAAAAGTGATATATATGAAATTCTATCTAAGGCTCATGATATTAAAGAAAAACTCAAAGAAATAACCACAGATGATATTCTCACCATTTTTCATAAACTGTCAAAATTGTGGATTGACCCAGAATACAAATACACAAAGGAGGCTCTAACGAAACTCCCTGACCTGATAAAATTTGACAAAAGTATGATATATGAAGGCATCAAAACCATGTGTTCCATGCTCGATAGATACAACATGGAAACAAGAATAATATGTGATCTCGGAAAAAGGGAATATTTAGATGATTGGACCTACCATAAAAGATTTAAGGGTTATGTAAAGGCTATGCCCAGAGGAGTTGTGGCACATGTCTCTGCAGGAAATGTTTTTGTGGGAGGAGTGGACAGTTTAATTCAGGGAATAATGACCAAAAATGTAAATATAATGAAGATGTCAACTGTGGATCCACTATTTCCCATTTTATTTGCCAGAAGTTTAAAGGAAAATGACCATACAGGAATCCTCCACAGGGCAATGGCACTTTTACACTGGAAGGGAGGAACTGAAGAAATAGAAAATCCAATTAAAAGTGAATGTAATGCAATTGTGGTATATGGTGGGGCAAACACAGTAAAATCTTATAGAAGAAATTTAGGTTTACACACAAAACTAATCGAATATGGTCCAAAATACAGTTTCGTTATCGTAGAAGAAAAGAAACTCAAGGAAGTTGGCTTTGGTGAGGCAGCAAAATTAATCGCAAGGGATGGTTTAATGTGGGAACAGTCGGCTTGCTCTTCTCCCCACCTTGTCTATGTGGAAGGTGAAGAAAACGCCAAAAAACTTGCAAAGGAAATATCAAAGGCCTTTGATAAATGGTATGAAATCCTTCCTCAAGGAAAACTTTACGACGATGAACTTGTTGAAATTACAAAGGTAAGGGAACTGGCAAAGGTGGAAAAAGCACTTGGGAAAAGCGACATTTTCATCGGGAAAAATGGATTTAACACTGTTGTCTATCAGAAAAAGAAGGAATTTCAAATCTCCTGTCTCAACAGGACCCTTTTCGTAAAGGGAGTGGAAAAAATAGAGGATGTCATAGAGATTATAAAGCCAATGGGAGAGTATATACAGACAGTTGCCATCCTTGCAGAAGATGATAGGGCAAAAGATCTGGCATCAAACTTAAGTTTCATTGGTGCAGACAGAATGGTTGAAATTGGTAGAATGGCTGTTAGAAAACATGGAACACCCCATGATGGAACAAAGGGATTGAGTGAACTCATTAAATGGGTCTCTCTTTCCAGAAATAAACTGGAAGCAGATTGGGAAGTGGGTCCTCTCTGGAAAAAATATGATCCTGAAAAGGATTATTTTGATTTTCTGGATGATAAGACAAGGGATGAACTGACTCTTAAAAGGCTCATAAACATATTTGACCACGCCAGGAAGCACTCACCTTTACTTTCAAAAAGATATAAGGGAATGGAAGTCAGGAGTTTTGAAGATTTCAGAAAAGTGCCCCTTTTAACCGGAAAAGATATGAAAAAATATCTACCACCAATGGGAGATGGGCTTTTAACCTCGGATGTAAAAAGTGGATACATATTTTCAAGTGGAGGCACAACAGGAACTCCAAAGGTGGTTTACAGAACCCTTGAAGAACAACACTTCAATGCGGTGAGACTTGGAAAGGGGCTTTTACTTTCAGTATTTGAAGAGGGCGATGTTGTGGCCAATCTTTTATTTGCAGGTAATATGTGGGCTTCTTTTGTATCCTATAATCAAGCACTTGAACACACAGGGTGCAGGATCCTTCCAATTGGAGGAAATCTCCCCATGGAAACCATCATTAATTATCTAATAACCTTTAAGGCAAATTGTATAATCACCATACCATCTGTTCTCTTAAGTATAGGAGAATATGTGGAAAAAAATAAGATAGACCTAAAAATTGAAAAGGTTTCAACTGGGGGAGAGCATCTGTTTAAAGAGGCAAAGGAATATTTGAAAAGGGTTTTGGGTATAAAGAAATTTGCATCAACAGGATATACTACAAACGACACCGGAGCAATAGGATACCAGTGTAAATACTGTGAAGGTGGGATTCATCACCTCCATGAAGACCTACATTACATGGAAATAGTAGATGAGGATGGGAATCCATGTAAACCGGGTGAAATTGGAAGAATTATAGTAACAAACTTACAGAGAAAATTAATGCCCACCATCAGATATGAGGTGGGAGATCTGGGAAGATGGATTGAGAGAAAGTGTGAATGTGGAAGAAAAACAAGACTTTTTGAATTACTGGGAAGAAGTGACGATGTATTAATAATAGGTGGTGGAAACATCCATCCAGAAGTCATAGCAGAATCCATTTCCGAAATAGGAAAATTGAGTAATCACTTTCAGATGATAGCAGAAATCTACAATAAAAAGGATAGATTAAAAGTAAGAGTGGAAGCAAAGGAAAGGGAAATTCAAAACAAAAAAGATATTGAAGAAAAACTTAAAGAACTCATTTACAATAAATCCAAGGAACTAAGAACCATGTTTAAAGAAGGTCTAATTGAAGACATTTATGTTGAAATTGTCCCTCCAAACACGCTGGAAAGAAATCCAAGAACAGGTAAAATTAGATTGGTAATTGATGAAAGGAGTTAAAATTATGGAAATAAAATTTAGAGAAACAGAGGAATTTCTTATTTTTACAGTTGAAGATAGATTGGACTCCTTAAATGCCAAAAAGATAATGGATTTTATAAATGTAAAACTTAAAGAATGTGAAAATTGTAATAAAGATATCCTCTTTAATTTTGAAAATCTCGAATACATCAGTAGTGCAGGTTTACAGATCCTTCTTGCCTGTGCCCAGAATAGAAAGGAATTAAACAAAAAAGTGTACATATATAAGCCACAGGAACTTGTGGACAATGTCTTAAAGGTAGCGGGTTTCTATTCATTTTTAAGTAAAAAGGAAGATATGGATGATCTATGAAATAAAATTAAAAGAAAAAGACCTAAAAGAATCAATTAAATTGGCAGATAAATTCTGTCAAGCAGAAAACATTGAAAAAGAAAGGGCGCTCAAGATTCGTTTAGTGTTTGAAGAACTCATCACCAATATGTTTAGGCACGCAATAAAATTGGGCACAACAGAAGTTAAAGTTGAATTAAAGAAGAATAAAAATGAAGAGGTTCTAATTATATTTACCTATGACGGTGATGAATTTGACCCCACAAACTACAGAGATAAAAGGATAAATCAGTCACTTGAGGATGGAAAAGAAAAAGGTGGCCTGGGATTATTTTTAGTTATGAATTTTTCAAAAGAATTTACCTATCAGAGAAATAATGGAGTTAATAAACTAAGTGTTAAAATTTAATAGTTTAAAGGCAAAACTCATTATCTACTTCATTTTAACTCTCCTGCCCATTCTTGGTATACTTTCTTTCATCGCAGAAGATCTTTTAAAAAGTAGTCTGGAAAAAAACGCCATTGAAAACAGCAGGATGCTCGCATTTAAAGCAGCAAGAAATATTGAACACCTAAATGCCAATATTTCCTCTCACCCTGAAATGATTTCAAAGCTCTATGGGGAGAGAATTTTAGACATCAAAAAGATAAAGATTTTAATGAAAGATTTTGTAAAAAGGGAAAAATATATATATGGAATGGCCTTTGCACTCCTTCCTGAATACACAAAGGAGAAAAAACCTTTTTGCTTCTATTTTTATCTCTCCAATAAAGAGATAAAAGAAAAGGAATTAATCCCTCCAAACTACAATTACTTCAATTTCGATTGGTTTAAACTACCTATAAATTCAGGAAAAAGCATGTGGAGCGAACCATATTACGATAAAGGAGGTGGAGAAATATGGATGTGCACATACAGTTCTCCCATAAAAAATGAAAAAGGAGAAAAGATAGGCATTGCCACTGCTGATATCAGTATAAGTTTTCTGTCAAGAATAATATCCCAAATAAGGGTTCTAAAAAGTGGCGGAGCATTCCTATTTACAGACAAGGGTCACCTGCTGGCTCCCCTAATGGATGAAAGTAAAATCCCTGAAAGCGTTAGAAGAATTTTAAAATCAAATATTTATATAAATTTAAAAAGGACAGTCACAAATATAAAAGATGAAAATGGAACAGAAGAGAAACTATCAATAGAAGGAAAAAAATTTTTCATCCTGTATATACCCATAAAAAACACGAACTGGTTTATAGGTGTGGTCTTTCCCCAAAGGGAACTATTTGCTCCACTTCATAAAATCCAATTGTTTTTCATGATAATAATTCTTACCGGAATAACATTCATATTATTTATGATCTTCTTTATATCCCAAAAACTCACAAAGGATGTGGAAAAATTAAAAAACATATCAAAGGAGATAGCCTCAGGCAACTTTAACGTAAAAATTCCTATGGATCTTAGTAATGAAGCAAATGATATGGCAATGGCACTAAATGCAATGCAAATTTCACTTAAAAAATTACTCTCAAAAGAAAAGGAAAGAGCGAGACTTGAAAATGAACTTGAACTTGCCAGAAAGATCCAAAAATCTTTTATACCCGAAAGTAGCATAGAATCCCATGGAGATTTCCTATTTCAAGCAAAAAGTATATGGGCAAAGGAAGTGGGAGGAGATTTTTATGGAATAAATGTACTCAATGAAGAGGAAATAATCTTTTATATAGGTGATGTCTCTGGAAAGGGAATTCCTGCTGCCCTTTATGTGGCCATATTAAAAAGTATGGTGGAGGTTCTTATTAAACAAACAAGTTCCATATCTGAAATAATATCTTTTTTAAATGACTATTTATCAAGTATAACAAGACACTTTACTTTTGCCACAATTTTTATGGGAAAAATAAACATTAAAAAGGGGATTTTAAAATTTTGCAATGCAGGACACATCCCCCCCATATTTTTTAAAGAAGATAGAAGGTTATTTTCTCCCAAATTGAACAACACTCCACCCATTGGAACATTTAAAGAGAGCAAATTTAAAGTTGAAGAAATAAAATTGGAAGATTTTGACGCTATTTTTCTCTACACCGATGGCCTCACAGATTGTGAATCAAACAATGAACAATTTGGAGAAGAGAGACTTATTAAATTAATTTTTGAAAACATCCCCAGAAAAGAAGTTCTAATGGAAAATATTCACAAAAGTTTAAAAGATTATATAGGAAATTCCCCTCTATACGATGATACAACTATTCTCTTTATTTCAAAAAAATAACCTTAAATTAGCCTTCCCTCATCTTATATACCCAGGTAAGTACCTCTGCAACCGCTTCATAAAGTTCCTCAGGAATTTCATCCCCTATCTCAAGTTCATTTAAAGAATGGGCAAGGGGAATATTTCTCATAATTGGTATATTATATTGCTTTGCAACTTCAATTATCTTCTCTGCCATTACATTATTACCCTTGGCAGAAACTCTTGGAGCATTCATCTTCTCCCTGTCATACTTAAGAGCCACAGCAATATGAGTGGGATTTACAACTACAACATCGGCATTTTTAACATCTTCAATCATATTGTGAGATAAAATTTCCTGATGTAATCTTTTCCTCTGTGCCTTATAAGTTGGATCCCCTTCCATCTGTTTATATTCCCTTTTAACTTCATCCTTTGTCATCATCATCTCCTTTAAAAATAGTTTCTTTTCAATAAAAAAATCAATAGCTCCAACCATTACAAAAAAAATTCCAGTAGCCATACACGCCTTATACAAAAGTTTTCCGGAAAAAATAATGCCAAGTGCAAGTGAATGATTGGTAGCTATCAATAAATCTCTAAAGGACGATGAAATGACCTTATAAAAAATTATAGCAACTATAAACAATTTAAATGTATCTTTAAAAAGATTTATGTAGGTCTTTTTTTTAAAAAAAATATTTTTAAAACCCTCTATTGGATTTAATTTATTTAACTGTGGTTTTAGAGGTTCCATACTAAATACAGCACCCACTTGAATGTAGGTAACAAAAGTTGCCAATACAAACATCCCCCCCATAATTGGAAGAACTATTGAAAACATTAAACTTCCTCCACGGGAAAGAACATCAAAGGTCAAATCATTGGACACACTTCCATGAAGAGACCTTTTGAAAATAAATGTAAAAAATTTCATTATCTTTCCGGAAAAATCTCCAATTATCAAATAAAACACCATAATTCCCGCAATAAAGGTAAAAGAGCTGGAAAGATCTTTACTTTTTGATACCTGCCCCTTCTTTCTTGCATCTCTTAATCGCTTCGGCGTGGGCTTTTCAGTTTTTTCTCCACTTGAAGAAGAAGACATATTTTTACCTCACACCATAGAATGTTGACAATAACAATCTCACCCTTGTGTAAATGGGATAATTATCCCTTTTAACAATATTCTTACACTTTATCAAATACTTATAAGCCTCCTGTTTCTCTCCTAAATCCAAAAGTGCTTCACCAATATTTAAAAGAGTCCCCACATCTTCTGGATTTAACTCAAGTCCTTTCTTATAATATTTAATTGATCTTTCAAATTCTCCCCTTCTCAAATAAATACTTCCCAGGCCAAAATAGGGATAACTATCATCAGGAACAATCCTTAAAATTCCTTTAAATATCTTCTCACTCTCCTCCAGTTTACCCTCTTTATAAAATAAATAGGCAACCTGCATTAAATAATCTATTTCTCCATCTTCAATTGAAAGCAGTTCCTTTACATCAATTTCATCCTTTAAAAATTTTTCCACTTTTCCCATTAAATCCTGACCATCCATATTCACCTCAAAATTCAAACATTTTTCTCAACAACTAATTTTAATAAAACTGAATCATGTAAATTTGATAAATTATTTAGTACATTAACCATTTTTGCAACATCCGTTAAAGTTGCAAGTTTCTTCTTTCCCACCTCTCCCAACTTATCCGACATAGATGAAATATCTTTAAATATTTTACCCTCCTTGAGAACAAACCTCCTTAAGAGTATCCTATTTTCATCTCCTGTCAAAGTTTCAAGATTTATCTTTTTGGGTACAGGAGGAGAAAGAAAGCCCTTTATAGATGGAACTTTACCAAAAGCGACAAATCTTTCAAATAAAACCTTTTCAAACTTTGCACCACCCACCAAATTGGATTCCATTTTTTCCATTTCAATCTGAGAGATGTCTCCAACTTCAAATATTTTTGATGTCCCTCTTATCCCAGAAGGACCACTTATATTGACCATCACTCCCTCCAAATAATTATGATAAAATTGCAATCAATCTGTTTAATTCAATTATCATACTCTGTAAAAAGTTTTTCATCTTAGCCACAATATAAGGAGCAGTGATAAACAAAACCAAAAGGGCTACCATTGACATTGCACTAATACACAGGAAAAATACATTCACCTGAGGAGCAATTCTGTTTAAAAGTCCAAAAAATATATTGGTAAACAATACCGAAATTATAATTGGAAATGCAATTAAGACAGCCACCTCTATGGTTTTTCCTGAAAAATATGTAAATTGATTCACAAGCGCAGGCAGATTGCCAGAGAAATCTGGAAATTTAAGCAGAGGAACAAGTTTAAAACTTTTTGCTATCCCCTCTAAAAAAAGATAATGTCCATTTGTGAGAAAAAATATTACAATTGCAAGTTGAAATTGTAATTGTCCATTCACTGAAGCATTTTCCTGAAGTTCAGGAGCAATAGTCGAAATCATAGCAAAACCAGAAGAGGTATCCATTAATCTTCCCGCCATTATAAAGGTGTAAAAAGTAATACCAGTTAAAAAACCTATTGCAAAACCAAAAATAATTTCCTTTATAAGTAAAAAAATGTACTCATATGAAGTAATGGATATGGCACCTGCGGGAATTACCAATTTATAAAAAAGTATAAAAAGAACTGCTGAGAAACCAACTCTAACATTGTTTGGTATATTCTTTCCCCCTAGAAAGGGATTAAAAGTAACAATGGGTATCATCCTACCCATAAAAAGCCCCATCATAAGTACCACATCATTTAAACTTCTCTCAAATCCCACAATTCTTAAAATAGAATCCACACTCATTTCTATCTACACACAACAGGAATCAAGTTAAAAAGCATATTTGCAAATTTAACAAGGTGCGCAATTATCCAGGGACCCAAAAGGGCAAGGGTTACAAACACAGCTATTATCTTAGGTACAAAGGTAATAGTCTGCTCCTGAATCTGAGTAGTTGCCTGAAATAAACTTATTAAAAGTCCCACAAACATTGCAACAAGTAAAGGTCCAAGAGATAAAAGAATTGTAAGTAAAATTCCCTCTTTAAATATTTTTAGAACAAGAGATTCCACCACTTTAAATTCTCCTTAAAAATAACTCAAAACGAGTCCCTTCGTTATCAAATACCATCCATCCACAAGGACAAACAAGAGCAATTTAAAGGGCAGAGAAACAGTTGTAGGTGACAGCATAAACATTCCCATTGAAAGCAAAATATTTGAAATAATCATATCTATAATGACGAAGGGAACAAAAATTATAAAGCCTATGAGAAAAGCCTCCCTTAATTCACTTACAACAAAAGCAGGAACAACCACCTGAAAATCATTTTTTGTTATGTTTTTTGCATAACCTCTATCTCCTGCCATTTTTACGGCGAGATCATAGAAAAGATTTCTATCACCAGGTCTACTATTTTTAAGAAGAAATTTCCTCAGGGGTTCCTTCCCCACATCAGCAGCCTTATAAAGATATTTTATGGTAGCCTGAGAAAACATATTTTTATTACCTGGAATTTTTGAAACCTCTTTGTAAACATCATGTCCAACAGGGGCCATAACAAAAATTGTCAAAATAAAGGCAAGTCCTGTAATAACCTGAGTTGGGGGTACCTGCTGGGTACCAAGGGCATTTCTCAATATTCCAAGCACAACGGCTATCTTTGTAAAGGAGGTAACCATTATTATTAAAAAAGGAACCAGAGATAGTGTACCAAGAACTATTATGAGGACAAGTGGATTGGATGCAGAAATATTACCACCACTCCTTCCCTGAGCAAAAATAGATAAATTCATAAAAAGTGAAAAGAATATGAAAAGAAAAGTAATTTTTTTCATATTTTTGATACCTCTTCTTTCATCCTGCCAAGAATATCCTCAAATTTTTTCCCATCTTTAGAGAAACTTTTCAAATGCACAATATTATCACCACTGACTCCAATCAAAATCAATTCTCCGTAAACTTCAACCAAAAGCAATGTTTTTCCATTTCCAATCACCTTACTTCCAACAACCTTTATAATTTCGCCACCTTCTTCACCCGAAAATTTTCCCACCATATATATCTTTGGCAAAAGAAATTTAACAACAAAAATAGCAAGAAACACCACACCGACAAGGACAAGAACCATTTTCAAAAGTAAAAAACCGTAATTAATATTTAAATCAAGTTCAGCACCTGTACCATTTCCTGAAGTTTCACCGCCCCTTGAAAAAAGGGCAACAAGTAAAATAGCCAAGAAAAGGTACAAATACAAAAAATTTTTATTCCACAACTTTTTTAAAAAATTCACTTTTTCAACTCCAGAATTTTAACTCCCAATTTTCCATCTACATTTACAAGAGAACCTTTTCCAATTATTTTTCCATTTAAATTCAAATTAACAATATCATCCAGATCCCTTTCCAGTTTAATTACACTTCCTTCCTTAAGTTCAAGCAATTCCATCAATGGGATCTCTACTCTACCCACTTCAATTTGCAAAGTGAAGGGGACATTACTCAATTCTTCAATAACATTATCATCATTTTCACTCTTTTTTTCTTTCATACCTTGAGCCATATCCTTCTCCATAAATTCAAATTTTTTAAAATTCAAAACAATACTGTCTTTCCCTACTTCCTTTAAATAAAATTTTCCTGAAAGTCTCGACGGATAAAAATGGGCTATAATATTCTTTCCTTCAAATTCTTTTAATAAATCTACATTTTTTTCTATCTCAAATGTATCAAGTATTATATCTCCAACTTCTAAAATTGAGAGATCCTCAAAACTCATATCTATAGATAATAAACTAAAAGATATGGTAAAGGAAATTTTTTCAGAGATAGAAGTATTTACTTCTGCAAGGACCTGTAATTTATCTGATGTTATTTTATTTTTTTTAAATAATTTTTCCAGATCACCATCTCTATAGTAAAGATAAAAGACATCCCCACAACATGGAGAAAACTTCACATTAATGGGTAAAATCAAAATCCCATCCCTTTTATCCAATTCTCCACTTTCTTCAATAAAATAAAGGGAATCTCCATTAAATTCAGACAAACTTCTGTTAACCATTAACAAAACATTATACAAAAAATAATCAAGCAAACCCCTTTCAAGTTCCCCAAGAGGAAGAAAATAATCCTCTTCTCTATAATTAAATCCAGTAAGTAATCTTATTATTTTCTTTCCAAGACTTACTGGTATTTTCAAAAACAACTTTACATCTTGATTTAATTTAGATGCAATGAAATAAGAAATTCCATCTCCTGTATTTATATTTTTAACCTCTCCAAGTACATCAAAATCAATATCAAGTTCTACTTTTTTTTCACTTTCAAGTTTAATTTTAAACTTATATCCCGGAATTACTATAACATCCCCATTTCTGAGAAGTGTTCTCTGGTTTGAAGGCAGTTTCTTCCCATTTAAAAAAGTTCCATTGGCACTTTCAAGGTCCACTATCTCCCATCCAACTTCACCCCAGAATATTACAAAATGCTCCCCAGAAATACCACTGTGGGAAAGTGAAAGATCATTGTCCTGCTTTCTTCCTACTTTAAAAGTATTATTGGAAATTTTAATTTCCTTTTCTCCATGGGGTTCAGAAATGATTTTTAAAGTTATATTTCTTTTGTCATAGTAAGTTAAGATACTATCAAAAAGAGAATTCAGATCCTTCAACACCCCTGTTTCTTTTAAAAAAAATTCCCCAAAGGTAAGTCCTTCTTTAAACTCTCTCAGATTTTCATTCTTAACCAGAGATTTAATATTCAATTTTTCTACATTTTTTCCATCTTTTAAAATGGTATAATTCACCTGCCCAAGCCCTCCTGCTCATTTCCATTTCTCTTATTCCTCGCCTCAGCCTTCTCTTTTTCCCTTTGTTCTTTTAAAAAGACCTTGACATCGGAGACCTTCAATCCCTTCCCTTCAAGTCCTTTTACCAACTCTTCAAGATGCTCCTTAATGCCATCAAGAACCCTTGTATTTGCAGCTTCAAAACTTGCTACCACTCCATTCTTTGTTAAAGTGAGAACAATCTTTAAACCTTCAAGAACATTTGACTTTAAGTCAATCTGCACCTCGCTATTCCCAGCCCTATTAATTCCCACCCTCATCTTTGAAACTATTTCATCCACAAGAGCCTTACTATCGATCAATGAACTTCCTTTAACTTCCGAAACAATCCCTCCCCTTCTCTCAAAAGTTCTAACTTTCAAATTAACCATGCTTAAAATATCTTCCTCTTTTCCCTTTGTTTTCCTTTTACTAACATCTCCCTCTTTAACCTTTTTACTTTTAGAAAAATCTTTTTCTCTGACCTCAACCCCTTTATCTTTCCCAGGTTCACTTTCTTCCTTGCTTCCTAAAATCCTGTCAAACTCTGAGGGGGAATCCTTTAAAGAAGTTTCCTCTTTAACCTCTGTTTCTCCCATGGAGTTTAGGGGAAAATTTCCATTAATTTCTTTAATACTCATCTTTTTTATTCTCTCTAAAATTTTTTAAAAATTGAAGGGTCCCAATTTCTTCCATAATTTTTTGTTCCTTTTTTTCTTCTTCCCTTCTCATTTTTTCAAGGAATTTTTCCTTATGTTTTTTAAAGGTCTCATATTCCTTCGTGGCAGAAATTAAATTTTCCTCCTGCAACTTAAGATACCTTTTTGCTTCCTCTACCTTTCCCTTTTGAGCAAAAATTTTTCCATCTAAAAGTTGCCTTTTACTTTCAAGGCCTTCAATATACTCCTTTAACCTAATTGAATTTTCAACTCTAAATGCTTCCTTAGAATTTATCCTCTTTAATTTTTCATTCTTTATTTTTTCAATCAATTTTCTCTTTTCATCCAGAAGTTCTTTGTATTTTTTCTCTTCTTCTTGAATTTTCAATTTTGCTTCGGCAACCATTTTCTCAGCTTCTTTTTTTCTGCTTTCCTTTTCATCCAGAATCATTTGAAGTCTATACTTAAATTTAGGTGCCACTATCTAAATATCTCCTTTAACTTTTCAATTGTGTCTTCAAATACAACCTTCTCGAAAACCCCTTGCTTTAAAAAGGAATTAACACTATCTATTTTCTCAATTGCATAGTCAACTTTGGGATCGCTTCCCTTTTTATATGCCCCTATTAAAATTAAATCCTTCTCTTTCTCATAAGTAGCAAGTACTTCTCTCAATTTCGATGCAGCCTCTTTATGTCCATCATCCACAATTCCACTCATGACCCTGCTTACACTGTGAGATATATCAATTGCAGGATAGTGATTTTTGGCTGCAAGTTCCCTTGAAAGGATAATATGCCCATCAAGGATTGATCTAACCTCATCTGCAACTGGTTCAGTCATATCATCTCCTTCAACTAAGACAGTATAAAAAGCAGTAATGGAACCTCTGTCTGAATTACCAGCCCTTTCAAGTAATTTAGGCAATTCACTAAATACAGAAGGAGTATATCCAGCCCTCGCTGGAGGTTCTCCACAGGCAAGTCCAACCTCTCTTTGAGCCCTCGCAAATCTTGTAACTGAATCCATCATCAAAATTACCTTTTTTCCCTTATCCCTGAAATATTCGGCAATTGCAGTGGCAACATAGGCACCTTTTAACCTCACAAGGGATGGTTCATTTGATGTTGCCACAACTACCACAGATTTTTTTAATCCTTCAGGTCCCAAATCCCTTTCAATGAAATCTCTAACTTCTCTTCCACGCTCACCTATGAGAGCAATGACATTCACCTCAGCAAGAGCATTTCTTGCAATCATTCCAAGTAGGGTACTTTTACCAACACCTGCAGCCGCAAAGAGCCCAACCCTCTGTCCTTCACCACAGGTTAAAAGCCCATCAATTGCTCTTATTCCAACAGGTAGTGGCTTTTCTATTCTCTTCCTCTTTAATGGATCAGGAGGATTATTAAAAACGGGATATTCCGTCTCATAATCCAATTCTCCATGAACATCCACATCCATAGGTTCTCCAAGACCATTTAAGACCCTTCCAAGAAGTTTATCTCCTACTTTTACCATAAGGGGATTTCCTGTGGGAATAACTTCACAGTTCATTCCAATGTATCTCATATCTCCAAGGGGCATAAGCAAAACTTCATTTCTGGAAAAACCCACAACCTCAGCTTTTATCGGTTCCTTTTGGTGGGGAGTTTTAATGTAGCACAATTCTCCAATCCACACATTGGGAACCTTTGCTTTAACAATAAGTCCTATTACTTCCGAGACTTTTCCCTTTATCTGCACAGGAGAAGTGCTATCAATCCCCTTTAAAAGTTTATCAACCTGAAAATTAAAGGAAGACTCCATTTCTATCTCCCACTTTTCCTTTCAAGTTCACTACTTAACTGAAATACTATTTCCTTTTCTTTTTTCAACTTAAAAAACAAAAATAGGACAATAAAAACAAGTATTAAACACACAATCCCCAAAAAAAGAATTATCATGGAAGAGTTATACCCAGCTATTTTCCCAAGTGATTTTTTTTCCTTTATCATTTGTGAAAAATTTTCAGGAATAAAGATCCTTTCCATAACAACTGCCACATTTTCAGGATCTAAATTGGGAACACTGTGAGAAACAATATTTTTTACCTGTTCAACAGTTATTGGCAATTTGTCCCCATAATACTTTATGAAAACTGCCGCAGAAGTCTGAACAAACTCCTTATTACTTAATTGATCCTTTTCAGGTAAAACAATATGCACCCTTGCAGAAGATACATTATCAACTATCTCAAGTGTTTTTGCTATCTCCCCCTGGAGAGCAGATAAATACCTTGCCTTTTCCTCAAGTTGAGTTGGTATGATTCCAGTGCTTGAAAATACTTCAGACAAACCTTTTTCCGGTCTCTTGGGAAGATGATAAATTTCAAGAATGTAATTTGCAGCAACCATATCTTCTTGAGCCACGACAACAGAAAAAGTGGCTTTCTCACCCTTTCCAAACTTTAATTTAGTGGCATCTATTCCATGTTGTTGAAGAATAAATATTATCTTTTGTGCCTCCATTTCACTTAAATTTGAGCACAATTCCCTGGTCCCACATGAAACCATAAAAAAGAGCAAAATAGATAAAAAAAGAAAAGTAATACCTTTCTTTAACATGGCAACTCCTATTTAATTTTTTACACCTGAGTTTGCATAATTGTTTTCAAACCAGAGGATACCTGATCTACTATTTTACTTAAAAGTTCCACGTTTTGAGTAACAGTCTGAATTTCAAACTGTATTTTCAAAAGATCTTTCATGGAATATTTGTTATTACCCGACTCAAGATTCTTCACTATATTGCTTAATTTGGAAAATCTCTTTTCAGTTTCTGAAAAATAGTTATTCACAGCCTCTGAAAATTGACTTTTGTCCACTGTGTGAATCTTACCAGCCACACTCTCCATTTTAGCTTTTAATGAGTTTATTTTTTCCTTCAGTATCTCTCCACCACTATCTTCACCCCTTTTCTCAAGTTCTGCCTTAAAATCTCTTTCAATATTTTTTATATCACTCTTCGTTAAAATATTATCCTTAAATTGCACATCTTCCATTTTAAGACCTGTTACTTCCATTTCTTTATTTAACTTGTCCATTCTTATCTGCTCAAACTTTGATACCTCACTACTTTTTTCACTCCCAACGTTTTCCACGCCCTTTTGCAGTACTTTACTGGTAATATTTGATATTTTATTAATATCCATGGAATGCCTCCTATTAATTTGACCATATATATTTTATCGTAAAAAATATTTTTTTGTTCAACTTTTTAAATAATATTGAGAAAAAAATAGCAAAAACAAGTTTCAAAAGAATAAAATTCTTGACTTTAAAAAAAGGTTTTGCTATAAAGTTTACTCTCTTTGAGCGGGAATAACTCAGTGGTAGAGTGCAACCTTGCCAAGGTTGAGG
>Ga0256842_1001855_pt1 | contig 16174 bp, 11 predicted proteins | sample 4559240metaG_FD_185973 | JGI IMG/M metagenome (GOLD analysis project Ga0256842, IMG submission 185973) | Hydrothermal vent microbial communities from Guaymas Basin, Mexico - 4559-240 | ecosystem: Environmental > Aquatic > Marine > Hydrothermal vents | place: Mexico: Guaymas Basin | collected...
CTTAGGAGATAGAAAACTTGATGATGATACTCATAAACTATTAAGAGAAGAAAAATTTAAAGGAAAGGAGTGTTATGTAGTTGAAAGTAAGCCAAAAGATTCAGACTACATGTATTCCAAAACAATTACATGGATTGTAAAAGGAAAAGATTTTGGGCTTAAAAAAGAATTTTACGACGAAGATGGTGAACATCTAAAAACATTATTTGTTGAAAGTTATAAAAATATTGATGGTTATTTAATCATAACAAAATCTATCATGAAAAACATACAAAAGAAACATAAAACTATTATGGAATTATCAAAAGTAAAGGTTGATAAAAATATTTCAGCTAAAAAATTCACAGAAAGAATGATGAAAAGGGGTATAAAATGATAAAACCAATAATAATTTTATTATTATTCTCTTCATTTTTATTTGCTGAAACCAACATTGATTTAAACGGTTACATCAGAAATGAAACAGGTGTATTACTGAATACAAACAAGGATTCAGAATTTGGCTTAATGAAAAACACATTAAATCTTGATTTATCATACAGAAACGATGACGATACAATAGGAGCCAAAGCAACACCATATATATACTACTATGGTGATAATAAATATACAATGGACTTAAAAGAAATCTATATTGATATATTTTTAGATACCATGGATATCAGAATAGGTAAACAACAAATCATCTGGGGAAAAGCAGATGGAGTATTTATTACCGATGTAGTATCCCCAAAGGATTTAAGTGAATTTTTAACTCGTGATTTTGATGAAATAAGAATAGGAGTAAATTCAATTAAATTAGATTATTATATTGGAGAAGCTACTTTTGAAATGGTAGTAATACCTGTATTTCAAGCAACCAAAATACCATCAAAAGATAGTATGTGGGCAACCAAAATGCCAATACCTTCTAATGCAACACTTAACATGAGTAAAAAAGATATCACTCCATCCATAACAAATAGTGAAGTATTTTTTAAATATTCAATGCTTTCATCTTTTATGGATTTTGAACTTATGGCTGGATATACATGGGATGATGACCCTACCCTTCACATGACACAAAAAATAGTAAATGGTATGCCTCAAATTACAATTACTCCTGAGCATCATAGACTTGCTTTGATGGGTGGTAGTTTTAGTAAGGATATAATGGGCCTCTTCGTTCTTCGTTCTGAAGTTGCTTTTTATTATCAAAAATATTTTTTACTAAATAAGCCTGACAGTGTTACACATGAAAACACAGACCAAAGGGATTATATTCACTATCTAGTAGGAATAGATGCTACTCCATTTTGGGATATTACAATGAGTGTTCAGTTTATACAAAGAGTAATTTTAAACTATGATGATAATATTAAATCAGATGAATTTGATAACACTATGACATTTCTTATGAGAAAAACTTTCTTAAGAGAAACTCTTATTTTGGAATTATTTGCATATTACGGTATCAATACAGAAGATGCACTTATTAAACCAAAAATGACCTATGACTTCACTGATGAATTAAAACTAAGCTTAGGAGCTTATATCTTTGTTGGAGATAAAGACGGTATATTTGGTCAGTATAAAAATAATAATATGCTTTACATAAAAGCTAAGTTAAATTTCTAAAACTTATTTTCAAAGGGAGATTACTATCTTGGAGAAAAAAATGAAAATAAAAATATTACTAATTATTCTAATTCTACTTTCAAGTATAAGTATTTTATTTGCAACAAATGGGAAACCTGTCAAAAAATCTAAAAATTATCAAGTATTTGTTTCAAAAGATAAAGATTCAAGCTTACAAAAATTAAAAATAATAGCAAAAATGAAAGGAACAATTGAAAAAGCTAAAAAAATTATTTTAGGAGTGGATAATTATTCTAACTTTATGCCCAGAATAAAAAAATCTATTATTTTTGATAAAAAAGATAAATGTATTCTTACTTATACACAAATGAATGCACCTATTATCAGTGACAGAGACTATGTATTAAAGCTTTGTGTTACTCATGAAAATAATAAGAGCCTTAGAATTGCGTGGAATACTATTGAAAACAAAAAGTATCCAGTTAATAAAAACTATGTTAGGATAACTAAAAATCATGGTTTTTGGATAATTAAAAAAATTGATAATGAAAATATTAAATTAATTTATAGTTTTGTGATAGACCCAAAAACTTCTGCTCCTGATTTTATGATTAATACTGCTAACAAAAAAACAATTGTAAAAATCATTAAAGCAGTAGAAAAAGAAATTAACAAATTATAGAAAGTAAATAAAATATGAGCTAGATATCATCAATAAGCCTTAATAATTTTAACATTTGTAAAATACTTATGAATAATGCTTTTATAGCTTTTACCTGCTTTAGCCATTCCATAAGCTCCCCATTGGCACATACCTACTCCATGACCAGAACCATGACCTTCTATAATTAAATACTTTCCTTTAAGTTTTATTTTGAAATTTGTACTAAATATTTTATTATATCCTAACAATTGCCTTAAGTTTTCACCAGAAATAGTAACTGTTTTTTTAGAAATAAGAGAGAGCCTTAAAACTCTATTAGATTTTGATCTCTTTTTTATTTTTATTTTATCTAACTCCCCTTTTATCCAATTTTTAGATTTTAATTTTGCAAAAAATTTATTTAGTTTTATTTTATAAACCCAATTACTTCTTGGTTTATCTTTGACATATTTACTATCATTAACAGCTCTCAAATACGGTACATATGCTCCAGAAAAATAAGAGCCATCTTCTGTTTTACCCCCAGAATGAGCAAAAAAGAATGCTTCAATCAACCTATGATTATACACAATAACTTCACCGTAGGTTTCTTTTACTGCATCTATAGAAACTCTATCAATATGAGTAATACCTTTATATACTTGGTCTAGTACAGTTGTATTTAAATCATAAGGTTTTCCCCTATTTTTAATTTTTTTCCTAAAAGCGTAAGTTCTAGATACAACAGCTTGAGCTTTAATAGACTCTATAGGCCACTTAGATGAAATCTCTGAGTTTATTATCCCTGCTAGATATGCCTCTAAAGGTAAAACATTAATTGCATATAAATTATTCTTATATAAAATAATTGCCAACTTAAAACTAAGATTTTTCCCATTTATTTTAAAACCTTTTTTAGATTCTACAATAATCGAAGTCGTTGGATAGAATGTATTTAAAACTCTTAAACCATATTCATCATTTTTTTTTTCAATTTTTACAATTATTCTTTTTTTACCTTTTATAGAAAATAATCTATCACCAACCATATCATCAGAAACAGAAAAATTTGATGTAATAAATGATATTTGTTTTCCTTTTTTAATTAAAATAGAAACTTTTTCAGATTCATAAGAAAATAAAGTAAAATTAAATGATATAAATATAGTTATTAATAGTAACTTAATAAATTCTCCTATTTTTTACCTTTTTTAGCTTTTTTTCCTTTTTTAGATAACTTTTTTTTCTCGTATTTAGATTTAGGCTTAAATTTTCTTACTTCTTTTTTCTTTGATTTTGAATCATCTTCAACTTCATCATCATAACCATCAGAAAGTTGCATTCTATTCATAAGTGCGTTATATTCGGCTTTTTCTTCTGTAAAATCAAAACCTTTTAAACCACCTAAGTTAGCATTCATGCTATGTAACATTGCCATTTTTTCTAATTCAGGGTCAGCTGCCAGTTCCTCAAGATTCATTTCTAATCCCATGTTCATTTCATCTGCTGTTTCATATTCAACATCAAAATCATCATCATCTAATTGAGTATGAACAAGTTTTTTAATAAATCCAACTTTTATGTCATAAAGCATTTTAACAAATAATGCATATCCTTCTTTTTTATATTCAATTTTAGGATCTTTTTGTCCATATCCTCTTAAGCCAATACTTTCTCTTAATAAATCCATAGTTAAAAGATGATCTTTCCATTTGCCATCAAGTGTTTGTAAATAGTAATATCTCTCTATCTTTCTAAGATTAACAGAACCAATTTCATCCTCTTTTTCTTTATAAAGTTTTTCTGCACTAAAATATATCATATCCTCAAGTTTTTCTCTATCTTGGATTTCTTTAAAATCCATTTCTATACCAAATAGATCTTTTACTTTATCAGAAAGATACTTCCTATCCCATTCATCAGGTCTTGCCATATTAATGCCAATAGCCTTATCAATAATATTCATAGTAATTTCTTCAAGAATATCAAAAACTCTTTCTTTTAAGTTTAATCCATCAAGTAGATTTCTTCTTAGAGTATAAATTGTTTTTCTTTGAAGATTCATAACGTCATCATATTCAATAACATTTTTTCTAACATCAAAATGCATAGCTTCAACTTTTTTCTGTGCATTTGCAATTGATTTGGAAATCATTTTGTGTGTAATTGGTTGTCCTTCTTGATACCCAAGTTTTCCCATCATTCCACCAATTTTTTCACCACCAAACCTTTTCATTAAATCATCTTCTAAAGAAATAAAGAATCTACTTGCCCCTGGGTCACCTTGCCTACCACTACGGCCTCTTAACTGGTTATCAATTCTTCTACTTTCGTGTCTTTCTGTTCCAAGGATATATAGTCCACCCGCTTTTAATACCTTTTCCTTTTCTAAAACACATTGGTTTTCATATTTTTCAAATAACTCTTTATATTTTAATTCATATTCTTCATGCTCTTCATCTATATCAAGCTCAATAAGCTTATTTTCGGTTAATGATTCGGGGTTACCACCAAGTTTAATGTCAGTACCACGACCAGCCATATTTGTTGCAACAGTAACAGCCCCCAAACGACCAGCCTGAGAAACAATAAATGCTTCTTTTTTATGGTTTTTAGCATTTAAAACATTATGTTTTACACCAGCTTCCGTTAATGCTTCACTTATTTCTTCAGAGCTTTCAATAGAAATAGTACCAACAAGTATTGGTTGATTACCTGAATGAACCCTCTTGATTTCTTCAACAACGGCATCCATTTTCTCATCAATAGACCTATATACTAAATCTTCCATATCTTTTCTAGCAATAGGTTTATTTGTAGGTATAACAATAACATCAAGTTTATAAATTTTTGCAAATTCTGCGGCTTCTGTATCTGCGGTACCCGTCATACCACTAAGCTTTTCATACATTCTAAAATAATTCTGAAATGTAATAGTTGCAAGTGTTTGATTTTCATTAGCTACTTCAGGTGGAACTCTGTCTTCTTCAGGAATATCTTCTCCTTTCCCTAAAAGTCTTTGAACTCTTAACGGTGTATTGATAGCTTCTTTAGCCTCAACCGCTTGATGCAAACCATCACTCCAGCTTCTTCCATCCATCAATCGTCCAGTAAATTCATCTACAATAACAACTTTACCACCTTGAACTACATAATCAACACCTTCTTTAAAAATAAAATGTGCTTTTAACGATTGCTCAACATGATGCATGTATTCAATATTTTCAGGAGCATATAGATTTGTTATACCCAATTCTTTTTCACATTTTTCAACACCTGCCTCTGTTAATAGAGATAATTTATCTTTAATATCTATGGTAAAATGTAAATCTTCCTTTAATTTTCTTACTACCTTATCTACAATAGCATATTTTTCAACATTACTTTCTTTAGGACCAGAAATAATCAATGGAGTTCTAGCTTCATCAATTAAAATACTATCTACCTCATCAACAATACAATAATGTAAATCTCTTTGAACATAATCTTCGATATCATATTTCATATTATCACGAAGATAATCAAAACCAAATTCATTATTTGTACCATAAGTTATATCACTACCATATTCTAACTTTCTTTCATCATCATCAAGCCCATGAACAATAACTCCAACAGATAACCCTAAAAAATTATAAACTAATCCCATCCATTCAGCATCTCTTTTTGCTAGATAATCATTAACTGTAACTAAATGAGCACCTTTACCTATGGGTAGAAGGCTACTATCCTCTTCCCAATAATCAGGATCAGGACCAAATTTCTCATAAGCTTCTGATTTAGGAACATAAGTCCATGTTTCTTTATCTTCCGGGTCTTCTTTTAATATAAAAAACTCTTCATAAATCCAATTATCAGGATCATGTCCATAAGTTTTTTTGGCTGCCTCCACCCATTTACTATAAAGAGCCAATCCATTTAAATAAACAGGTAAAGTTGCTACCAAAGTTTTACCCTCACCTGTTTTCATTTCTGCAATTTTACCTTGATGTAATACAATTCCACCAATCATCTGAACATCATAGAGTCTCATTTTGACTGTTCTTTTCGCAGCTTCTCTAACAACAGCAAATGCAGGAACAATTAAATCATCTAGTTTTTTACCTTTAGCAATTTGCTTTCTAAAAATAACTGTTTGATTTTTTAATTCTTCATCGGACATTGCTTCATATTTACTTTCAAGACTATTAATTGCTTCAACAATAGGCTTTATTTTTTTTATTTCTCTCTCATTTTTACTACCAATTAATTTTTTAATAATTCCCATATTTCCTTCTTAAAATTATTTTAATAATTTATCTTCGATTACCTTTTTTACAGATTTTTTTGGCAAAGCCCCCACTGTTCTTGTTACCAATTTGCCATTCTTAAAATACAATATTGTTGGTATTGATTTAATGGAGTACTTCTGACTCATCTTTCTATTTTTTTCAGTATTTAATTTTGTTACATAAATTTTTCCATTATATTCAGCAGCAAGCTCTGCAATTGAAGGAGCTAGTTGTTTACATGGAACACACCAATCTGCCCAACAATCAACAAGAACTGGCATTTTAGCATCTTTTATAAATTTATTCATAGTTTCATCTTTTAAGTTTTTTGGTTTTATTTTTGGTAAATCTTCTTTAGGTTTTTCAGCTTCTTTCTTAAAAATCTTATCAAATAAACCCATACACCCTCCATACAATAGATGTATTATAATAATTATTCTTAAATTATCAAGTATATATAGTCTATTTTAAGAAATTAAAATCCCTATATAGCCAATTTGAACCTTATAAAGCCTATCATCAGCAAGAACTTCATTATCAAAAAGTTCATAATTATTTAAAATAAGTTCATCTTTAGAGATTATCTTTCCAACTAAACTAACACTATCACTATCTTCATTATCTGCAACTTCCTCTAAAAATTTTATTGCTAAAATCAACTGATATTTTTTGCCATTAATTAAATCTAGTATCATTTCATTATTAATTGTTCCTTTTTGTGTATCTAGTACTTCTTGGTATAAAGACTCTCTTAAATATACTTTCTTCATTTTACTCTCCAATAATTTCAATAATACTATTAAAATTTACTTAAAAAGTAAAGTAAAATTACATTTTACTTACTAAAACATTGATTTTATGAATTTAACTTAAACAGAATAATAATGAAATAAAAAGCGGGTGACGGGTCTCGAACCCGTGACCCTCAGCTTGGAAGGCTGATGCTCTACCAATTGAGCTACACCCGCAAAAAATGGTGGTGGGGGAAGGATTTGAACCTTCGAAGGCTCTGCCGTCAGATTTACAGTCTGATCCCTTTGACCACTCGGGAACCCCACCAAATTTTATGAAAATACGGAGAGAGGGGGATTCGAACCCCCGGATGGTGTTGCCATCACACGATTAGCAATCGTGCGCCTTAAGCCACTCGGCCATCTCTCCATTTGTTTATATTGAAAAGAAAAGGGGCAATTGATTGCCCCTTTTTGGCGGAGAATGAGGGATTCGAACCCCCGGATGCGGTTACATCAACGGTTTTCAAAACCGTCGCCTTAAACCACTCGGCCAATTCTCCGTGTGTTAGGACTGATATATAATATTTTAATAAGCTTGTCAATAGTTATTTTCATTTTTGAGGTATTTTTTTTATAAACACTAAAAGATATAACAATCTTTTACCCTTTTCTTTCTGCATATTGTTAAATTTAGTAGTAAAAAAATAAAATAACGTTTCAATCAAAATAATTTTTGTTTTCCACTCAAAAAAGTAACTAAATCTTAGATTTATTTCTTTTTTATTGTTTTAAATTTTCATTTAATATATGATATAACAAAGCTCTTTTAGGAGGACTAATGAATAAAAAACTAAAAAAGTTACCTGTTGGTATCTATACACTAGAAAAGATAATAAACGAAAATTATCTCTATATTGATAAAACAAATATTGCTCTTGATATTATTGAAAATAATGAATATGTGTTTTTATCACGCCCACGCCGTTTTGGTAAATCCTTGTTTTTAGATACCCTAAAAAATATTTTTGAAGGAAATAGCGAGCTTTTTAAAGAGCTTTATATTTATGATAAATATAATTGGGATAAAAAATATCCTGTGATAAAAATTAATTTTGCAAACGGTAATATAAGAAATAGAAAAGAACTTGATAATAGAATCATTACTATTTTAAAGGAAAATCAAAAAAGATTAGATGTTTTTTGTAGTGATGATAAAGATGTTGCTGGATGTTTTAGAGAATTAATAATCAAATCACAGGAAAAATATAATGAAAAGGTAGTTATTTTAATTGATGAATACGATAAACCTATACTTGACAATATTACCAATAAAGAATCAGCTTTTGAAATAAGAGAGGGATTAAGAAACCTTTATTCCGTAATAAAAGGAAGTGATGAATTTTTAAAATTTGCATTTTTAACCGGTGTCAGTAAATTTACTAAAACTAGTATTTTTAGTGGACTTAATAATATTACAGATATAACTCTTAATCCAAAATATGGAAATGTTTGTGGCTATACTCAAAATGATATAGAAACTTCATTTTTACCACATTTAAATGGTGTTGATTTAGAAAAACTAAAAATATGGTATAATGGATATAATTTTTTAAAAAATAAAGTGTACAATCCATACAATATCTTACTTTTTATTCAAAATAACTATCAATATAAAAATTATTGGTTTGAAAGCGGAACGCCATCGTTTTTAATTAAACTTATTAAAGAGAATAATTATTTTTTACCAGAATTGTCGGATATTACAATTGGAGAGGAAATAATAAATTCTTTTGATGTTGATAATATAAAAGTAGAAACATTACTCTTTCAAACAGGATATTTAACAATAGATGAAGTAACTACAACTTTTTTTGAAACACTTCAGTATAAATTAAAAATTCCTAACAAAGAAGTTCAGATTTCCTTAAATGATAAATTTATTGATTTTCTTACTAGAAACAATAAGCTAATTAAGAATAAAAATAATACATACCTATCATTACTTGAAGGAGAGTTGGAAACTTTTCATAAAACATTAAAAACTTTATTTTCATCAATACCTTACAACAACTATGTAAATAACAATATTCTACATTATGAAGGTTACTACAGTAGTGTAATTTACGCTTATCTTGCTTCTCTTGGCTTAACTATTATTGCCGAAGATGTAACAAATAAGGGTAGAGTTGACTTAACTATCATTATCAATAACATAGTTTATATTTTTGAATTTAAAGTATTAAAATCAACCCCAAAAACCAATACTGCATTAAATCAAATAATAAAAAATAACTATCATGAAAAATATATATCCAAATATAAGGATATTTACCTTATTGGAATTATTTTTAATGAAGATAAAAGAAATATTGTTAAATTTAATAGTAAAAAAATAAAATAAATAGATAAAATAAAAAACTTAAAAATTTTAGAATATTATCTTAAATTTAAAGTCTATAGTAAATAAATATCATAAAGGAGGTAAAAATGAGGTTTTTTATTATTGTGGGATTTCTATTATTGTCACTGACTATATTTTCATCCCCTGCTGGTAAATGGGTTAATACTCAACAAAAAATGACTATTGAATTTAAAAATAATGGAAACTTTAATTGGATAGTTGGAAATAATATAGTTAAAGGTACTTGGAAACAACTAAACCAACAAGTATTACAAACTTATGCAAATGGCCAAATAACTCAATATGGTTTTTTAGTAAAAAATAATATGCTTGGACTCATGGCAAAAAATGGAGCACAAATATATTTAACTAAAGTAAATTCTTATAATAATTCAACAACAAGCTCAATAAATATAAAAAAATTTTTAGGTACTTGGTACACGACAAATGGTAAAATTGTCTTTAAAATCAAGTTTAACAAAAACGGAATCTATAAAGTTATCGTTAACAACAAGGTAACAATAGGAAATTGGAATCTAAACGGAAATGTTATTACAACAAATTTAGATAATGTTAAAACTCAATATTCTTATACATTTAAAAATGGTTTTATGATTTTGGCACAAAGCAAAACAAATTATATAGTTTTTGGTAAGAAAAAAAGTTATTTTGTAGGTTTATTAAAAAAAATACAAAAAAATAACAAAAAAACACAAAAATATACAGCATCAACTAACAATAAAGCATTAACAGATGCCCAATTTATGTATTTATTAGAAAATTATGCTAAGATGCACCCTAATACTGTTTATACATATTTAACAAAGTTTAGTAAATCTCAAAAAACTTGGATACCCATTTTTACAGCTTGGTATAATCTAATGGTTTTTAGAGCTTGTCAAGGTACTCTTGCCTATAATAATACACAAGATAAACAAATGTGTGCAAACAGTAAAGCTCAATATCAAAAAACTATGCAACTATTCCAAAGTTTATCAATGCAAGGAAGTGATCCTTTTGCTAAAAGTAAAACAGAAACAAGTAAACTATTAATTTCTTATAAGTGCAAATATGGCCTTATTGATAAAGCTAGTTGTAAAATGTATATGGGTATTCAAAGCAATATTAATAAAATGCAAAATAAAACAACAAATATAATAATTAAAAATATGGAGCCGCTTCCATGTGTAAAACATTACGAACAAGGAACTAATGCTTATTTGGGTTGTTATTAATTTTCAATCATAAATTATTTAAAACTTGATACTAAAAATATGCTATGGTAATATTCATAAATTTTATGAGGTTCTATTATGGCATTAGAAAAAATTATTAAAAAATTAACATCAGATGTTAACGAATTAAGACAATCAGGAAGAGCAAAAGGTAAAGAAATTGTTATTATTGATACAATTCCCGCAAGTGAAAATAATGGCCCTAGATATTTAGTTGAAGGAATGGGAGATCAAAAATTTATAAAAATGAATGCAAACTCATATCTTGGCTTCGCATTTAATAAAGATATGCTTAAAGAAGAAGAAAAGGCAAGTAAAAAATACGGAATAGGCCCCGGTGCAGTAAGATTTATCTCTGGAACTTACAAAATTCATACAGATTTAGAAGAAAGACTTGCAAAATTCCATAATAGAGAATCTGCAATGATATTTTCTTCTGCCTATGTTACAAGTATGGGTGTTATTACCCCTTTAACCACCAAAGAAACTATAGTTATTAGTGATGAGCTTAATCATAATTGTATAATTAATGCAATGAAATTATCAAGACCAGCTAAAAAACTTATTTATAAGCACAATAACATGGCTGACTTAAAAGCTAAACTAGAAAACGCAAAAGGGCTAGGTAAAAGAGTTTTGGTTGTAACTGATGGTATTTTTAGCATGAGAGGCGACAATGCTCCATTAAAAGAAATAGTTGAAATTTCTAATAGTTTTGATGAGTTTTTTGAAGAGGGTGTTTTTACTGTTGTTGATGATAGCCATGGAGTTGGTGCAATAGGAGAAACCGGAAGAGGAACTGAAGAATACTGCAATACAAAAGTTGATGTACTAATAGGAACACTAGGTAAAGCTTATGGAGTAAATGGAGGCTATGTTGTTTCTTCAAAAGTAGTAACTGATTACCTTAGAGAAACCGCTCCTATGTATATATATTCAAACCCTATTACAGCAGGAGAAGCAGCAGCTGTGTTAAAAGCAATTGATATTCTTGATTCAGAAAAAGGGCTTAAAATCCTAAAACATATTAAAGCAATGACTATAAAATTTGAACAAGGCTTAAAAGATTTAGGATTTGAAACAATAGAAGGTCCTCACCCTGTTGTGCCTTTAATGGTAAGGAATACAGAAAAAACAACTTCTTTAGTTAAATATTTATTTAATAATGGTGTCCTAGCAACAGGTTTAAACTACCCGGTTGTACCAAAGGGAGATGAAGAAATAAGATTTCAAATTTCAGGTGAACATACAGAACATGATATCAATAAGGTGTTAGAAGTTTTAAAAAACTATAAATAAGAAGCATCGTTCTTATGACATTGTCTCTCGATTATTTTTTCTTATTCTTCTTTTTTTCTTGTCTGTCTACGAAATCCATTGCGGCTCTTCTTAATGCCGATGTAATTCCTCTCATTTTAGCTATTTTTTTAATATCATTATATCTTAATGTTGTTAATAATTTAGTAGCTCTTCCTGTTGGAGTTTTAGGATTTAATACAACATTCATTTTGATATTATATTTTCTTAACCAAGCTCTATTATTTGAAATATATTTTATAACATCTCTATGAATATTTTTATCAGCAGAAAACTTAATAACTTCTTGTTCTGTAATCATGGGATTTCTGATAACGCCCTCTACAATTAGCCTATTACTTTGCTTAATAAGAAGGCCTCTTGCTTCCATATTCCCCTTCATTGCAAGCTTAATTTTATCAGCAATATTCATTTCATTAACCAATCTTGCGAGAGACTTTCTTTCATCCATTACCTTTTCAGCTTGCATTCCTTCCATATCATATTTTTTAGAACGCTCTTCTGATATTCCTAATTCTTCATTTGATAAAACTTTTTCATCTTCTTTTATTTTATTTTCTTCTTTGTCAAGATTATCCTTATCAACAATATCTTCTTTTTTTACAGCCTCTTCCTCTACAGTATTATGATGAACATCACCTGATAAATCCTTTAATCCATCTGTAGATTTTAATTCTAATTGAATTTTATTTCTTTCTGCAAAATCTAATATCTTTTGTTTTTGGGCTTTTGATATTTCTGATTTAATTAGAAAACCCATCACTTTAGGATATGGAGCAATAAAAGAAAGAGCCTCTGCTAAATAAGACTTCAAATTTATATCTAAATCTTCTAATTGTTTAAAAATATAATCAAACTTAAAGTTTTGATGCTTTATTATTGCCTTAAATATTTCTAAATTCTGTTTTTCTTGTTTAGTTAAATATCTATAACACCCCGCAATAACATATTGATGTAAACTACCTTTTAATGCTTCAATAATAATACTCTCTGGCAATTTTACAAATTTTTCTTTTGCTGATACTGCAATTTCTTTATTACTATCATATTGCAAAAAGAATATAATGGAGATTAGTTCATTTTTGGGAGGTGGAGGCAAAACAATACCATTGGATGCAAGTTTTTTCATTTTTTCATTATCACCAAGTAATACTTTTTGAGCTAATGGTTCCATTTCTTCAATTATCTTTTTAAATTTATTCATCACACCTCTTTAAAGCCATTCACTAACATTTTTAAAGCATAGTTTAAGTTTTCTTTTGGTAAAGCCACATTCAATCTAAAAAAATTATCTCCATTTTTACCAAAGAATAAACCATCAGTTAATGCTAGGCTACTCTTTTCTAAAAGCAATGTTGAGATTTCTTTATGACTTAAATTAAAATCACTAAAATCAAGCCATAATAAATATGTTCCTTCTGGTTTATTAATTTTTAATTTTGGAAGTTCTTTTTTTAAGTAATTTAAGGTAAAATCAATATTATTTTCCAAATACTTGGTTAATTCAGTGATATAAGTATCTGCGTCTTTATAAGATGCTTCTAATGCAATAAGTGAAACTATGTTTTCTACAGTTATTGCTCTTCTTTTCATGATTTTTTTAAATTTATCAAGCATATTTAAGTTTTCAGAGTATAAGTAGGAAATTTCAAGCCCAGAAACATTAAAGGTTTTTCCTGGTGAATTAAGTGTTAATGTAATATTGCTTAATTTATTTGAAATAGATGCAATTGGAGTGTGGTTGCTGTAAACAATATCAGAATGAATTTCATCAGAGATAATAACAATACCATACTTTAAACAAATTTCACCTAATTTTTCTAGTTCCGTTTTTTTCCAAACTCTACCTATAGGATTATGAGGAGAGCACAATAATAACATTTTAGTATCTTTATCTATACTATTTTCAAAAAGCTCAAAATCTATTTTATAATAACCATTTTCATTAATTAAAGGTAATTCTGTTAATTTACGGTTTTGTTCAGTTACAACAGAGTAAAAAGGACCATAAACAGGAGTAAAAATCATTATTTTATCTTCAACTTCACTAAAAGCTTCAATTGCTACAGATAAAGAAGTTACCACCGTAGGAGAAAGTGTCATATTTTTTTTATTTAATCTCCAATTATGTTTTTTATAAATCCAATTTAATATATGTGTAAATAAGTCCTTGCTATACTCAGGATATCCAAATAATCCATGATTCACCCTCTCTTTTATAGCATCAACTATGTATTTAGGAGTTTCAAAATCCATATCTGCCACCCACAAAGGTATTAAATTTTTTTGCTTAAAAACTCTCTCACTTCCATCATATTTTATAGAATTTGAATTATTTCTATCAATTATTTTATCAAAATCATACAATTTATCCTCCATAACAAAATAAGTATATAATATTTGATTTAGATTTTCAATTTATTGGAAATAATAAGTAAATTAATTACCATGTATGATTACTCTATAAGCATGAATCTTAAAATCAGCCGTTTTATTTTGAGCAATCACCCTAAAAGCAACAGATAAACCTTCTGTATCCTCCATAATTTTATTTCCAAAATCTGGTACATTAAAAGTATGTATTGCAGTATGACTTCCTGTTGCAAAAGTAAAGTTAGAAGTATCAGCCACTAGTATTCTTGTTGTGTTATCGGGGTTAAATCTAGCTTGAATATAAACATCATAATCTAAGTTTTGCTCACTATTATTTGTGTATTCAACTTCAAGAGTAATGGTTTTATTTTCAAATTGAAATACATTAGGAATAATTTGTCTTATATACAAATACCCTAAAACCGAACTATAGCTTGCATTAACCTGAACTCCATCTGAAATATTTGTTGTAGAAACTATAAGATTATCATCTTGAGTTTTTAGTATCCAATTTGGTGAAATGTGAACACCTCCACCATGAATATTTTGATTATTAATATTATAATTAATTAATTTAAATCTAGAATCTTCAATTTTATTTCCTTCTGGACCAAGAGTACATGTAGCACCTGAATCAAGATTTCCTGTTGTACAAATTGAATTCCAAATTATATTACCATAATTATCATAAAGCCCTAGCTTTTCATTATCAATAGTTAAATGATGAACACCCATTCTATTTGTTCCTGATGCCCATAAAGCTTGATTACTCGCATTATAAACAACTAAATTACCATCTGCTTGGAACCTAAAAAAATAATTACAATTTGAGCAACCAGTATTAGTATCAGTTTCCCAAAGAGCTGAAGTATCATAAAGTACAAGATTACCATCAGATTGCATATTAAGTGAAGATTGTTGCAACTCAACAGTTTCTCCCATATTTAATCTTAAACTATTAGGATAAAATGTCTTTGAAATAGGAATAATTAAACAATTCAGCCCATCTTGATAGTAACCATCATCACAATTACAAATAGGGCTTTCATGTACAAGCTCACAATCACCATGATTGCTACAAGTTATAGGCTCACAAGGGTTAATACAATAATGATTACTACATATTAAATTACTATTATTACAATCACTTGTCATGTCGCATCTTCCTGCGATCAACTCACAATCACCATTAGTTTCATTACATTCTTTCCAAGAATCACAGGTTACATTATAACAGTTTCCATTAGCTACACAATTACCAGATTCTAAATGAAAGTTTGTATCACAAAAACAAGAATTATTACTACAATGCTCATTTGTAGAGCAAATGCCACAGTTAATATCAGAACCACAAGTATCGTCAATATTTCCACATTCTGCGTTTAATTGGCTACATGTTTTAGGAGTACAAGTCGCTTCACATTGCTTTGTATCAGTATTACAGATATCTGTACCACTACAAGTACCACAATCTAAACTAACACCACAGCCATTATCAATATTTCCACATTCTGCGTTTAATTGGCTACATGTTTTAGGAGTACAAGTCGCTTCACATTGCTTTGTATCAGTATTACAGATATCTGTACCACTACAAGTACCACAATCTAAACTAACACCAC
>Ga0256842_1001856_pt1 | contig 16174 bp, 32 predicted proteins | sample 4559240metaG_FD_185973 | JGI IMG/M metagenome (GOLD analysis project Ga0256842, IMG submission 185973) | Hydrothermal vent microbial communities from Guaymas Basin, Mexico - 4559-240 | ecosystem: Environmental > Aquatic > Marine > Hydrothermal vents | place: Mexico: Guaymas Basin | collected...
GGCTTCTTTAATTATTTTTTTAGTGATTATCTTTTCCATTTTTACAAATTAAATTATAAAGAAAATCAATTGTTTCTTTGGATTGTTGATCAAGGGGTTTATTGAGTTTCCAATATACTGGCGGATTAAAATGGTCGTGATTATGAAAATGCCCAAATTTACCAGTTTTACTATTTACATATAATTTTTCGGGTAAAACAATTAAAACATCTTCAAGGGTTATTGGGCGGCCAAGAATTTTAATATATCCAGGTGCAGGAATTATTGTATATCCACCTTCTTCGGTTTTCAAAATATAATTTTCATTCTCTTTAGCAACAAAAGTAAAAACATAATCACAACCCTCAATATAAATTTCACACCCAAACTTCAACTCTATAATCTCTGGCACTGCCGATATAATAGCTTCTTTAAGTTTTTTAAGTTTTTGTTCTTTGGTCATAAGTTTTTAAATTATTTACAATAATTTCTGAAGCATTAACCAAATCTTTTTTTCTACTAACCCAAAAATCCAGTAAATAAGTATCTTGTGAATAAATACTCAATTTCCAACCTCTTTTTAATTTCACAATTAAAAAATGTGTTGGTTTATTATAGGCCTTACCGCTTGTCCAGGCCTTAAGATGTTCAAATTTTTGTTGCGTGGTCATAAGTTTATTTCTTAAAAAAATTTATTATTTTAGTCCATTTTATAGCATTCCACAAACCGATACCGCTCCCATATTTATAATCTAAACGCCAATGTTTAAAACACCATCGCCAACCGTGCAATTCAAAATGAGCAGTTTTATTACAATTAGACCACCAGCATTTTCTTTTTTGCTCTTTTAAATCTTTTATTGGCGTTTGATAAATTTCTTCAATCATAAATTTATAAAAAACTTACCATCTTTAATTTCAATCTCTGTTGCAGTATGCAAATGAACAACACCCCCCTTTTCTGTCACACAATAAGAATACATACCGTCAAGATGATAAAATTTACAATACTTACTGCCATCTGAAAATTCGGCGTAAATTTTATCACCCTTTTTTATTCCCTTATTTATCGCTAATTCAAATAATTTTAATTTCATATATTTCACCTAATTCTTTAAATTTTTGTTTTAATTCTTGTTCCATATTTTTTATTCCTCATCATCATCTTTATCATCATCTTCATCTATACCCAATTGGTTGGATAACTTTTTTAAAGAATAATAAATTTGTCCAACAATTATTTTCCCAGATTCACCACTCATTACTTCTCTAATTTTATTATAACAATCATTGCACCAAGCTAATTGATATTCTAATCTTTTATCATCAAGTTCTTTACTGTCAAATTCTTTTCCGCAAATTTTACATTCTAAAGTTTTTGGCAAAGATTTTTTAATTTCTAATAAAATTTTTTTAGGTATCATATCATTAATTTATTTTTAACCACACCCCAACGGCCGAGGAGAGTATGAACTTTCTCCGCCCTCTCATTGATGCCGTGCCCCGGAGGGTGGCGAGAGACGGCCGTTGAGGGAGGATTATATTTTATTTTTTTTATTAAACAAACAATTTTGCCAAATATAATCTTCCGCTTCTTGTTTTTTATTACTTACCATAGCCATAAAAATATCAACTAATAAATCAGCTGGCAGTGGTTTACCGAAAAATTGGCGTGCATATTTAACACAGATATCCCATAAAATATCATAGGCGGGATAATAATAATCAACTAACGGATGAGAATACATTTCATCAACTAATTTGACTTCTTTAGATTTTACTTGCCAATATTTAGTTGGTTTCAAATAATCGCATCCATTCTCCGCTAATTTTTTACTTAATTCTAATGATGTATATTTATTTTTTAAATTGTTCATAAATTTAAAACTTACTTAATATTTCTTTATTAATATATTTAATAATCTTATCTCTTGGATAACCAACATTAATTTGACTTTTAACAAATTCAATTTTAGATTTTAAGTCTGCCAGAATTGAGGCAAAATGGTCTTCCTGACGGTCAAGGGCTTCTTGTAATTCTTTTTCGAATAACGACATTAAATAATCTACATCTTTTTCATATCTTTCTACTTCTTCTTTGGTATATGATTGAGGATAATCAGCATTGTAAAAAAATAAAGCGATATTTTTTCTTAATTCATTAGACATAAATTTAAGTTTAATTATTGTTTTTTAATCTTTTAATTATCTCCCTAACCACATTAACCGTAACAGCATTACCAAGCATCTTATACCTTTGAGTATCTGATATTTCTACCTTTTTTCCCTTTTCATTTATCCCATATTTAGTCCAATTATCAGGAAAGCTTTGCAAACGTTCACATTCTATAGGTGTTAATCGACGAATTGATAATCCTTTAATGCCAACCTCCGTTATTCTGCCAGCCCTTAAACAGCTTCTATTGTCTCTACCATCCCTTAAAATTAAATCCCAAGCGTGTTTTTTTGTTAAACTTCCCCTGCCGCCTGTTCTTATTGTATTTGAGAAAGTATTCGTTGTTGTTGTTCCTGCGATAGGAAATACTTTTGGTCTACTTGTTCCTCTAAAATATCCAACAATGAACACTCTTTCCCTATTCTGGAGCACTCCGAAATTTTTGCTGTTAAGAACCTGCCATTCAAGCTCATACCCCAAGTCGGCAAGAACCCTAAGTATCGTTTGGAAAGTTTTTCCAACGTCGTGAGATAATAAACCTTTAACATTTTCAAGCAAAAAATATCTGGGTCTTTTGTCTCGGAGAATCCTTGCGATTTCAAAAAAGAGAGTTCCTCTTGTATCGTTAAATCCCCTCCTTTTTCCAGCAATTGAAAATGCTTGGCAAGGAAATCCTGCAACCAATAAATCAAAGTTTGGAAGTTTTTCTGTGTCAATTTTTGTCGCGTCGCCATAATTTTTGTGGTTAGAGAAATGTTTTTTATAGACTTGGATTGCGTATTTATCAATTTCGGAAAAACCAATACATAATGGACAACTGCTGAACGAAGAGTAAACATTATATTCTCTTGTATTCCATTTTGTCTTTAGGGATTTTTTCTTGTTATTAAATTCCCTTTTATCACATAAATCTTCATACGCTTGTTGTATCCCCAGCTCAAAACCACCAATGCCAGAGAATAATGATAAATATCTCATATTATCTACAAAATTTATTAAAGCACCACACCTTTTCATCTTCCGTTAATTCATCAATTTTTTTGTATAATTGTTCTAATTCTTGTTTCATATAACTAAAAAAATAATGAATAAAAATATTCCAATTAAAGCTGTCCAATAAAGAAAGATTTTTACCTTGAAATTACCTTCTAAGAATGGATAACATTCTAATATTTTACCGAATTCTTTAAAATTCATATTATTTAAATAAACCGGTTAAATCTACTTTTATTCTTCTTCCACATTTAGCGCAATGAAAGTCAAATTTCGTTTTTCCAAATTCTACATATTCTCTTACATAATCTCTTTCTTTTAATACTTTTAGTAAATATTCCCCATCACGGCATTGAAAACATACTTCTTGTGGGTCAATTATTACTTTTGATAAAGGCACTTCTAATATTAGCTTTTTCTGAAAATACTTGCTTGTAATTATAACATAATCTTTGCCTTTTTTGTTCCTTACTCCTACAATTAAAAAGATATAAGGATCGCTGGGTATTTCTGCAATGAGATCTATCTCTACATCTTTTATTTTGCAATATTTGCCTATTAAACTTTTTTTAAGCATATTATTTTAAAATTATTACTTCTAATTTTTGTAATCCAAATTTAACGGCTCTTTCATATTCGTGCGCTTGCATTGCTATATCTACTCTATTTTTAAACCGGCTGTTTAATCTGTCAGCTACTCGGCAAATTCCATAGTTTTGAATGTATAATTTTGTTCCGAGAGGAACGAAGTTTGCAGCGCAAATCTTTTCGCCTTGTGCTAATAATTGGCAAAGATTTTCGCCACTGGCGCCGATACAGGGACTTTGGTCTGTTTGCCGAGGATCTCCTACATTGTAAGCTGTTACTTCTCGGATAATTTTGCTTTGCGGTTCATATACTTCTACTTTATAAGCGGGTTTGTCAATTTTAAGATAGAAAGCGGTTTGCTTCTCTATGGTTTTTAAAGTTTTTTGTTCACTATATCCAATACAGGATATAGAGATAATAAGCGAGCATAGGGTAATAAGAGTTTTTTTGTAAGCCATATTTTTGTTTTTGTTTTAAGGTTTAGTAAATAATAATCTTATTACATTTTCTAAATTACCTCGGAATTTTTTTAATACCATTTCGTAAAATAATTCACTATCGTTAGGAATAAATTCATAATCTGGTTCTCCGTAATGTTGGTCATAATAAGCCTGAATTGCAAAACGGGTTAACTGCGCCGGCGTGAATTGATTTTTTTTCACTGCTACGACCGGCTTTTTATCTGTTTTTATCGCTAAAACATTTTTTCCTCTGCCTTTAAAAATTACATCTACTGTGCCATTTTTATTGTCTTTCTGCTCTACGCCAGCAATTTCAATTTCCATTTGCACAATATAATTTTTTAAGGGATTGATAGGACGTTCTAAAATAAAACTGGATTGTAGAATTTTAAGAATGTTTTCATTTATTTCTACTTCGTTGGGGTATATATCCATATTTTTTTAAATAATATCTATTTAAATTTTTACGTCTTATTTCTTCCCGGAATTTGGCGTCCGTAGCGTATCGTTCTCGGAATCGTATACGGGCTTGTCTGGCGTTTACTTTTTTACGGGTTTGTTTAACCTGATATATTAAATCTTTATCTAAATATTGCTTGAGTATTTGCCTTATTCTTTCTCCAGATACTTTATATTTATCCGCAATATCTTTTATTTTGACCAACCCTAAAAATAATTCAATTATAGCTTTTTTATCCTCCGGTTTAATTTTGTAATTCATATTTGTAAACTAATCTACGGGGTAATTTATTTATTATTTTTTTAGCTTCTGCTTTTAAGTATAATAATTCTTCCTCTAAACTTAATTTATAAGGATAATTTGCTTTCCATTCTAATTTGCGTAGCCATTCTTCGTCTCTAACTGCTTTGTAGCCTTCTATTTTGCCTAAAATTTTATCTTTGAACAAAGGGTCTGAATGAGCGCCTTCCCGGCTGCCAGTGTGGTGTTGATAGCATAGGGCGATACCGTTGTCTAAATCATATCTTAAGTGAGGATAACCGCCTTTGGTATAAAAATGATGAGCATCTATTTTATAGTGGTCAGCTGAACGCCGGCAGCCGGGATATTCGCATTTATAATTTGCTCGGGCTTTTACAATTTCTTGCCATAACTCGGTGCACATTTCTTTTAATTTTTTTTGTCGGCTTTTTGCTTTGTGAATATATTTTAATTGTTCCTTTTTATTCATAGTTGTATTCTGTCATTAAATTTACATTTTTTATCCCACCAACCTAATTTAATCAATTCTTCTTTAAAATTTAAAAGTTTTTTGTAATATTCTTCTAATTGTTTTTTGGTTCGGTGAGTGCGAAATTCTATAAAATTTCCGGTTCTGGAATTGATACTTATAAGACGAAAAGGTAAATCTGGTCTTCCGTCTTTTTCCCAAGTTAATAGGTAATGAGTAATCTGTTCGTGTTCGTTAACTTCTTCTTGTGTCCAATATTTTTGACCAGTTTTGTATTCTGTTAACATATCATCATCAACCCCATCTATACCGGCATATAGAGAAAATTCTTCGCAATCGGCAAAAACGCTTACTTCTCTTTCTTCGCAGGTTGGCACTGATTTTAATATTTTTTCTATTATTCGTTTGTAAGTATCTTGAGGATATTTAGTCAATTTTTTAATTTCTGTTTGCCAATCATAATCGGGGTCAGCTAAAATAGCGTGAACAATAGTGCCGAAAATTTGCGGTTCAGAAGGTTTTTCCCGGATACCCAATATATAATTTTTGTAATACTCGGCTTTTCCCTTATTGTAAAAAGTCCAGTATTCGGAATAGCTTATGTATCTTTTCATAGTTTTAGTATAAATATTTTCGTATCAACCAACTACCAATGATAAAAACTATAATTGCTTGAATCATATTTTTTGTAACTGTTTAATCTGCTCTGCGTTAAATTGACCGCTTTTGATAATTTTTTCCATCATTTCTTTTTTGGTTTTAGGGTCTTTAACTACTTTTAACATTTCCGCTGTTTCTTGGAATATTTCATCGTTTTGGTCATAAATTATTGCCGGTTCTTTGGTTTTAGTTTCCGATTTTTTCTCGGGTTTTGGTTTTTTTTCAGTGGTTTGTGATTGGGTTTTGACAATAGCGTTAGGATTACTCCATTTGTATTTTTCTGTTCCTTGAACGGCTTTAATAATTTGTTTAAAATCTGGCGGGATAATAGTTCCTAATTGCCCAGTTCTATCTTTTGCCACAAATTTATCTGAAGTTGGGTCAACTAAAATAACCCGTTTACTCTCTTCACCATCTTGGATAATTGTCATATAACCGACAATATCTACCATATTTATTAATTCTTCTGATAATTTTGTCATAATAAGAGGTCGTTTTAAAATTCTATCTTCATCGCCCTTTTCAGCAACGTGGGCAACAATAAGAATGTGTTTACCGCTATCTCTTAATAGTTTAAGATATTGCCTCATTGTTTGTTTTAACCATCCCCAACCAGCCATAGTTGGATTTCCATCGGTTTGAAGCAATTTTCTGTTCCCGGTTGACTTCATAAAATCCATTAGTTTTTCCATCAACTCTCCTATTGGGTCAATTACAATCGTTTCATAATCGTTTTTTACCGCTACATTATAAAATTCTTTCATATCTGCCCATTTTTGGATTTGAGCAACATCTACAGAAATACCTCTTAAGCCAAAATACTTTGCTCCATTTTCACAATCGGCTAAAATTGGTTTTGGGGCAGTTGAAGCGAAGGTAGTTTTACCAACTCCGCCTTCTCCGTAAACAAGCATAACCACGGGTGGTTTTGCTTGTGGGTCTTGTGTGTTTATAATTTTCATAATTTATCTTTAATTATAACAGAGCTGTTAAGAAATTTCTCTTTGAAGACTTTTTGTTTTGTTTCTTTGGAGATTATTTCTTCGTCAACCAGAACTTCAAATACTTTCTTGTCAATTTCCGTTTTAATCCCACCGGCATTTTTTAGGCTTTCTTTTTCTTTGGGTTTTGCTACTTTATCAAATTCTTCCCAATCATAATATTGAGAATACCGTTCAACATAAGTAGCTTTTGCAATTTCATTTTCAGCGCTGGTTTTGGTTTGTTTTATTTTTTCTTTTAATTCTTGTTTAGCTTGTTCTGCTTCAGCTTCCAACTTTTCTAACTTTCGAAAAATTGGAGCGTGCATTTTTTTAAACAGATTTAATTCTGTTATTTTTTTGGAATAGTTTTCTAATTCTTGCATAGGTTTTATATAATAAATTATTTTCTGTTTGGGGTGGCTCGACCTTGATAGTCCCAACAAACGAGAAAGGTCGGTCATCGTTTGTTTTTACGGGACGCCACCCCAAGCAAAAAACAATTTTAATTATCATTCGCCAGATGTGGGAGGGTATTGACGGTTAAGAGGTATGGAGGTGCAAAGCAGAGCTCCATCCTCTTAACCTACCTCCACCTTTCGGTTTTGGCTTTACCCGCACATCTGGCGGATAACAATTATGCTGTTCTTAATTCTGGATTAAATCCTAATAACTTGCGCCATTTTTCTTCTAACCATTTGCGTTTTTTAGCTACTTCCCAATTAGTCGGTGGAAACCGGTGCATTTTGTTCTGGATATGCGCCCGGATTCTTTTTATATCATCTTGCGTGGGGAGTTCATATAAATTTTCCAAAAGGATAGCAACTTTTCCGTCCGGTAATTTTATTAAATATTTTTCGTAAAATAACCCCCAAATTAAATTAGTAAGTAAAGTATCAGAATTACGGCTGGAAGGATATTTTTCTAACACGTGCCAGACTTTGCCTTTAAGCGTTTTTAAGTTGTAGTAATCTCGTTTCATAGTGTATTTTTTCGTCAATTATTTCTCTTTTTTCTTCGGGAGTTAAATCGTCTATAATCATAATTTCAGCCGTGCAGAAAGGACAGGATTTTGTTTTATCAAAAATGTCTAAACCTGTTCCTCCGCAATATGTGCAACGTTTTTTGTCTCGGTTATATTGTTTAGTTGTTTTGATTTTCATATTTTTTAAATTAGAACCAGGAAGGGGTAGAGAATTACTTTTCTCAAACTTTTGCCGGAAAGGGGGAGGGTAATTTCTACCCGCTTCCCAGATTTTTTTCGTTATTTTCAGTATAGAAAATTTTTTTTAAAAAGTCAAGGGGTAAAAAAATGTTTAATTTTAGACAATTTTTAAAGTTATCCACTTTTTAAATTTTGTTTTTTGTAAAAAAATTTTAAGTTATCCACTGGGAATGATAATCAACATTATTTATTTTCTGTCCTGGAACTTGTTGTAGATTCTCCATAATTTTTTAATTTATTTAATATTTCTTTATTTTTATTTATTATCATTCTGTAATCTTGCTTCATTTTTTCTGTTAATGACTGGATATGAATCACACTACCCAATGAAGAAAATTCTACCATACTATTTGCTAAATATTTAGCATCTGTTAAAATTAATCTCGGTTGCACTTCTATGTTTTCTTTGAGCAAAAACTCAAAGTATTTTATTTGCTGTTCTAATAATTTTATTTGTTCCAATCGGTTAATTGTTTCTTGAGGTAATTTAATTTTTATGCCGTTGTCGTTTTTCATAAAATTTGATTGCTTTAGCAATTTCTGGCTTCCAGAAATTATTACATTTCCTTTGCCAAAAACGCAAAGCGATTAAAATAGTTAATAAAATATCTTGAGTGATTTGTAAATCGTGCGTAAGCACAGCGTCAGCAATTTCCAGTTTTTTGATTTTCCGGGGAGATTTTATATTTTTCCATTGTTCGTCCAAAGCGTATAAGGACGTCACAAGGATGCTGTGAGGTATCTTCATAGATTTTATTAGGTTAAGGGTTAAAAGGCATTCTCCGGCTATTCTGAAGCGTTTGCAGGCTTGCTAATTTCAATCAGGTAGTCTATTTTTTTGATTTTGTTGTTAATTTTTTGTAAAAGTAGTTTTGATTTGTTAGTTTTTCGGTATTTATTGGAGTTAATATAATTTAATAATCCCCTTCCCATTGATTTTAAAGCGCGAAGGCGTTTTTCTTTTTGCTCAATAGGAGCTAATAAACGATCAATTTGTTCGTGGTTTTGAATTGTAGGATTATCTTGAAAATGTTTTTCAGTTATTTCTTTTGCTTTATACATTTCCTTTTTTGCTTTTTGAAAAAGATAATATGTTCGTGGCCACCACCAAACTATTGCTATTTGTTTGCTTTTAAGTGGTTGACGAGAATTAAAATCACGGACAGCTTGGTTTATTATATCTAAATTTCCACCCATATCTTCAAAAATATTTTCTCCTTTTTCTCGGTTCATTATGCAAAAACTTGGATAATCACATAAAATTTTTTTATTATCTATAGCTTTTAATTCGTGCAATAAATTCCATTCCCAATTTAAAAGAGTTGTATTGTTCCAATCGTGGAGTGGTTTTTCTCCGTATTTTTTAATAGCTTCAACGATTTTTTGTTGCATTTCGTATAAAGTCATATTTTTGAAATTTAATTATTAGCTTTAGTTCTGTATTTAGCGAGGAAAGCGTCTATTTTCGCATTATCATCTTTGTAAAGAGTATCAAGATTTTCGTCAATAAATTTTCCTACTGTTTCTAAAGTCCATTTATAATCAGCGTTTTGACGCAAATAATCCATTGTGTTGATTATTCTTTGTGCTGGATAACCAATTAAGTTTTTAGCGGGTCGTAAGTTACGACGGATAAAACTTTGTTGTTGTTCTTTATTTTCAAAAATTATATTTTTAGCTTTGGCATATAAGCCAATAATTTGAATGTGTTTCTTTTTATCTTCTAATAAATTTAAAATTTTATTTCCCTCGCGAGCTTCAGCTCGCAATATATGTGTTTCCTTCAATGTGTTTCCTTCTATGTGTTTCCTTAGTGTAAACGTCGTTGACTTGGGTTTTAACTCTCGTTGACTTGGGTTTTTATTCTCGTTTACTTGGTCCGTGTCAACGTCGTTTACTTGGTCCGTGTCAACGTCGTTTACTTGGTCCGTGTCAACGTCGTTTACTTGGTTTGTTTTTATCCATTGGCTTTTATCTAATAAAATATAAGTATTATTAAGCCATCTTCCGTCTTTTGTCCTCTTTTTTTGTATTTTAATAACATTATATTTTTCAAGATTTTTAAGTCCTTTAACAACTGTTGGGCGTGAAATAGCTAATTCTTCACTAATTAGTTGTATAGAAGGAAAGCTTTCTTGGTCTTTATTAGCGTGGCGGCATAATGACATATAGACAAGACTTGCTTGCCAGCCACATATTTTTGCTTGTCCGTTTAAATAATTATCATCTATCAAAAATTTTTCTTTTTTCCGTTTATCTATAATTCTTCGCATATTTTTTAAACAATTAAAAAACCGATAAATTGGCGTGCCTCACGGTTCTCAGACAAACCGCGAATAACCCTTTCGGATTATTCCGCCAATTCATCGGCTTTTTAATTGTTCTGAGATTTTGAGGCATAGAAAGGGAGTGAAATATGATATTTATAGTATAACAAATTGATATTTTTTGTCAAGATTATTTATAATTAAAAAACCAGTAAAACGGCGCGCGAACGGCTCACGAGTAAAGCCGTGATAAGCCTTGCGACTTATCAACGCCGTCATACTGGCTTTCTAATTGTCTCGTGATTTATAGTATTTTAAGTTAGTTTTTATCAAGCCCCTCAATCCGAGTGAATTGAGGGGAGAGGTGAAGTCTTAATCCAAGCATCCCCGTGCTTGGCAAACAGAAGCAAAAAATTGTCTCAGTTATTAACAGTATACCACATTAATTTTTTTTGTCAAGTCCTTTTTTCCGATTTTTTTGATTTTTCAAAAAATACGGTGGACAAAAAGTGGACAACTTTTTGTGTTTTATCTAAAATTAGCCTTTTTTTATAAAAAAAAAAATGCCCCTTGCTTTTTTACGAAAAGCGGGGCATAATTATAGTAGGTTATTTTCCCATCCGAACGAGCCTCATCATTTTAGAAATTTCCTTTTTACTTTTACCGGCAAAGCGTTTTTTAACGCTCGCTTTACCGGCTTTACTTGCCCGTTCTTTCAGAAATTCCCGGACAGCTTCTTTTTTAATCTCTTCCAGCCGTCCGGGATTGAGTTCTCGGTAAGATTTGATGTTTTTCATAAGTTTAAATTTAATTATAAAAATATATAAATCTAAATGGTAATTTATGATTTTTCCGTCCAGACCAGCCGTAGTCCCGCTCCTTAATATCTATTTTATTGCCATACAAGAATGGCAAAGAATGGAAAGAAACCTCTCTGATCAGACATAAGCTACCGTGACAGAATGCGGGATGCAACCCGGTAGGCGTTACCGGTTCGGAGAGAGAAATATAATTCTCTCTATTCTCCCCACCCCATATAAGAGATGAGGAGTAAGAGAGAGTTATATTATTGGTAAGTAAGTATAAGGATTTTGATTTTGTTTTTTAACAATTTCATTAATTTTTTTCCATTCGGGACGATTAATTGTCCCGACATTTACCTCCACTTTATTCCAAAATTCGCTGGGGATAAAGTAAAGGTCGTAGCGGCCGGGTTTTACCTTGAAAGAGTAAACCTCGACCTGGGAGGAACGAATAGTTTCCTCCCAAACTGCTTCGACGATTGCGAAACAGCCGCTTTTTTCCAGCTGAAGCTTGCCCGCTCCAGCCAGGAAAAAGGTAGTAGGAGAATTATTTTCTCCTAATTTGTATTCTATCTCCCACTCCCGAATGGGATTGAGATAGAAGTAATAAGGGAGTTCCTCCCTCTTTGGATTTTTGACAGTAAAGTTTAACTTCACTGTCATCCCTGATTTAGAAGGGGCGGGAGTGATATATCTCACTCCCTCGGCTGTTTTGATTTTCATAAGTTTAATTTCCCCCCTGTCAGTTTTATATAACGCTGACAAGGGGGAAAGATTATTTAATTATATAGTTTAGCCGCTTAGCTTCTAACCAAGCCAGCCAGGCGGCTAAATCTTGTTTAGATAAATTTTTCAAAGTTCTTTTTTGTTTTTTATAGATGAAAATTAAAGTCATATTTTTGTTTTTATTCTTTATCAATTTTAGCGAATTTGTCTAAAACGTATTCTTTTATAAGTTCATTCGCTTTCTTGATAGCGTCTTGTAAATTTTCAAATTTATAATTTTCGATGAGAGTAGGCACTTCGCGAGAATTATTTGACACGACTTCAACATCGTATTTATTTTCGTCTTCTTCGTCGTAATTTTCTACAACGAAGACATCGCAATTTTTACAAACAGCGAAAACTTCTTCAAAGTTTTCACTTGTAAATTCTTTTACATTTTTCATAAGTTTTTTTCTCTTTTACAAGACTATTATAATTTAAAATAGTAAATGTAAAAGAGAAAGTTAATTAAGAATAAGTTAGAAAAGAAAGAAAGATAAAGATGAGACAATTTTTGTATTACTTTTTTCTCATTTTTTATCTTTCTGTTATTATCTTAGAACGAACAAAGTTTGTTAAAAAGTAAAAAAAATTAAAGAGATTTTTTGTATAAAATTATTTTTTTAAGATGTAGCTGTAATTCAGAATTAGCAAAATCACATTTACGATGACAGTCAGGACAGAGAGTAATCAGATTTGTTTCAATATTATTATGCCGATTACCGTCAATATGATGCACCTCTAAACTTGGATATTTTTGTTTTTTTCCACATCTTTGACAAGTCCAATTATCTCTTTTGAGTATATATGGTCGTATTTTTTGAAAAGAGTTTGATTGATAATTAGTTAAAATTTGATGAACCCGTTGGCGGGAAATCCCAAAAATTTTTCCTATATTACCCAAACTAAACCCCTTCGCTCTTAATTGTTTGATTTTTTCTTTTCTTTCTTGATAGTTCATATTTTTTTTAATTATTATTTTATTTCTATTATCATTATATATTATATATTGACATTTGTCAAGAGTTTAATTTTATTTAAAATTAGCTAAAAAATAAAATTATCCACCGCTAAAAAATTTAAAAACCAAAAAAATGCCAAAGTTATCCACCGAACAATTAAGGTTAAAAAGAGAAAAAAAACGAATTAAGCGTCAAAAAGTAAAAAAATGGCGCAAAAAACAATTCGGCACGGTTTTTGCTGTTTACACACCAGCTTCAAAACCAACTACAATAAAATTACCTACCGCCCGTCGTCTTTCTTTTTGCCGGCGGTTTTTAAAATATGCCTTATTTATTAAAAAAGGGGAAGCGCGGCTGGCTGATAATTAAAAAAAGCACAGGAGAAGTTGTTGGTCATTCAAGCAATATACACAAAGCCAAAGCCAGTATAATGTATAGAATGCAAGGCGAAAAACGCACGCCCCGAAAAAAATAATATGCCCGCACCAAAAGGAAACAAATACGCTTTAGGAAACAAAGGCGGAGGCAAAAAAAAATATAGTCCCGAAATTATTGACAAAATGATAGAATTTTTTTCCCGCCCGCTTTTTCGGGAAGAAGTTGTAGAGCGGGAGATAAAAGAAGGAAAAGTATATCGGGAAGTGAGAAAAAAAGTTGGGAATAATATCCCGTTTTTTGCGGAGTTTGCTCGGGAGATTGGTGTTTATCCGGATACGCTTAATAAATGGGCAAAAACGCATAAAGAGTTTAAGCTGGCTTATAAAATGTGTCAGCAACTTCAGAAAGAATTTCTAATTCACAACGCCATTCAAGGTTTTTATAACGCTACTTTTGCTATTTTTACCGCAAAGAACATAACCGATATGAAAGACGATAATGGTTTGCGATTAATGGGCGATAAACGCAATCCGGTTGTGGTTAAAAATATTGACAAATTAAATGAAAAAAAATTGGACGAATTTTTACAAAAAAAATTAGGCAAATAATATGGAATTCAAAGCACCGCAAGACCCAGTTGAAAACAAGCGCTTTCGTTTGAAAATGCTTCAGAAAGCAGAAGAATCTCCCAAACTCCAAGCTTACCTTCGGGAGAAATGCCGGCGCGACAATCAGTTTTTTTGCGACGCTTTTCTTTGGACTTACGACCCCCGCCTGGCAGACAAAAATCCCCATTTGCCTTTTATATTGTGGCCAAAGCAACGCAAGCTATTTGAACAATTAGACTATTGGTATAAGCGAAGCCAAAGCGGAGAACGGGTTAATGCTGTATTAGACAAGCCGCGCGCGGTTGGCGCGACATTCACTTTGGTTGCTTGGTGTTTTCACCGCTGGCTGTTTGAACCGTTCGAGGCTCGGTTCGGTTCTCGTAAAGAAGACTACGTGGACAAACGGGGAGAGTCAGACACGATTTTCTTCAAATTTGATTATATGATTGAACGGCTTCCGACTTGGTTGTTAGCGCCGTTTACCAGGTCGTCAATGTTGTTGAAGAATTTAGAAACCGGCGGACAAATCAGCGGTGAAAGCGCTAATCCTAATTTTGGAAGAGGCGGCAGGAAGAGTATTATAGTTTTTGATGAATTAGGATTTTGGGAGTGGGCGCGCGCTTCTTGGGAGGCTTGCGGTGAGACGACTAACTTTCGTCTGGCGATGAGCACTCCGCCTTTAACAGGCAAAGACAGCTTTTTTTACAAACTGATTTCCGGGCAAGAAGGGAGAGTTGATATGTTTGCGTTTGACTGGCGAGATGTGCCGACACGGGACGATAATTGGTTTACTCAAGCAAAAGAAAGCAAAAGCGAAGAGGAGTTTGCTCGGGAAGTTTTGAAGAGCTACGAAGGCACGACTAAAGGCAAAGTTTACGCCGCTGATATGCGGTTCGTTCGGTTGAGTGATGTTGATTATAATCCAAGGCTACCTTTGTTTGTTGCTTGGGACTTTGGTTTGGATACTGTAGCAATGATTTGGTTACAAGCAGATTTGGTTCATAAAAAGTTTTATATTATTGATAGTTATTGGAATCAGAATAAGTCAATTGACTTTTACGTGCCTTTTATTACCGGAGTTGTGGGTTCTGGTAGTGTGGATAAATATCAGCCTTACGAATTAGAAATGATTTTGAGACATCGGCTTTGGTCTCGGAACATTACGCATTTTGGAGACCCGAATGTAAAACAGCGGCACGTAAAAGATAAAACCAGCACTCGGGATTTACTTTATGAGAAGTTCAATATTTACATACAAAGCAAGGATTGGGGAGGCAGGAAGTGGACAGACTTGCGGGATATAACTAAACTCTATTTACGCGATTTAGAGATAAACGAAAAACGGAATGAGTATTTGTTAGCCGCTTTGCGTTCGGCTCGGTATCCAGAAAGGACAGAAACATCGCAAGCTACCACCGAACCGCTTAAACCAATCCACGACTGGACGAGCCATTTTCGTTCAGCATTAGAATACTTTTTTGATAATATTCACGACGAGGAAGCCGAAAAAAGCGAAAAAGAAATAAAGCGAATTGAGGCTGAAGCTTACGAAGGGGAAAGCGCTTTCTCGCCAATATAATTATGGATAATCCAGCAGAAAAAAAAGCAAAAGTCTCTCCGGCTTATAAAATGAGCGCAGAAACCAAAGACAAACTGCGTAAAATTTATAAACCAGAAGAGCTTCTTGTTTATACGGAGTTAATCAATCGGCTGGAAAAAGCCCGTATTACTCGTTCTACTCCTCGGGAGGAGTTTGACGATATGACTTATGAGCAAGATTATATTGCCAACCGGCAAGCGCTTAACAGCTATCTCCGCAAAAAAAAGAATTACAGCGAAGTTCGTATAAATACTGGCACTACAGAGAAAAAGATAGAAGTGGTTCATAACGAACTCCTTCAGCTTAATTTACAGCCAACAGTTTTTGCTTTTGACCAAGATGATAATGAAATCGCTGAGTTAGGCGACGATATGAGCGATATAATCAAGCGCACGAACGAAATAGAAAATGACCAAGACGTTTGGGTGGAGGCACTTCAAGAGCTATTAAGCCAACGGGCGCTTTTTTTGGAAGAACAACTTATCAGCAAAAACAATCCCATAGCAAAAAAGAAGGTTATTTCTGGTTTGCGTATTTAT
>Ga0256842_1001857_pt1 | contig 16168 bp, 16 predicted proteins | sample 4559240metaG_FD_185973 | JGI IMG/M metagenome (GOLD analysis project Ga0256842, IMG submission 185973) | Hydrothermal vent microbial communities from Guaymas Basin, Mexico - 4559-240 | ecosystem: Environmental > Aquatic > Marine > Hydrothermal vents | place: Mexico: Guaymas Basin | collected...
TCTCTGATTTAAGTGTCAATATTGGTGAGAGTTGGCTTAAAGATATGAATACTGAAGAGATTAAGAACCTGTTTAAGGGATAATAGTTGGATAAGAAGTCAGCCTTAGAGTGTATCATTTTAAGCTACCCAAAGAGTATCTTGATAGTTACCATTTAGAAACTCTTTTTCGTACATAGAGATTATGTTATTTACACTATCTTCATCTAGCCCTTGCATCTCAAGTGCTGATGTGCTTTGCATAAGAGAAGCCATAAAAATAGCTTTCTCTTTTGCTCTTTGTTTTTTAAGCTCATCAAGTGTTACTATCTCATTACCTGCAAAATCTAATCCTAAAAAGTTAGTAATACTCTCTATTGTACTTAGTTTAACATCTTCGTTTGCTAAGACACGATTAACTGTTCTAATACCTACACCACTTAGCTTTGCAAGATTTTCTATAGTGATATTTAATTGCACTTTTCTAGCTATGATTTGTTTTATTAAATCTAATCGCTTCATGGTAACTCCTCAGTAATTTATTATGCTATAAATGACATTGATTTTACTTTATATCGTCTTCCTTTAGCATAAACATACGATTAATAAATCTTACCACTATAGAAATATTAGGATAGCATCTATAACTATCAAACTTTAACTTTTTTATATCTCTATAGTACTCCAAAAGTTAAGAGAACTTTTTTTTAAATTTTTATTCCTTCATAAGATTTTTAGTTGATACTTTCATATACTTCTACAGATGGCTTACCTATAAACCACTCTCTTGGAGGCATATTCTCATGAGACTTTTTAAATGCTTCGCTTTGTGTATAAGCCATGAAACTTTGCATATCTTCCCAAATAGTTTCAATAATAAAAGTATTATTTTCACCTGTCATTGGGTTTGACTGAGGAGCCAATAAATTCATTGCACTACATCCAGCTTGATCTTGAATATTATGTTTTTTAACTGCTTCTTTTAAATGCGTAGTGTACTCTTTTTGAAACTCTTCTTTAACTGGAAATTTTGTGAAAACTGTAACCATCGTAAATCCTTTAAAATATATTTATTAAAGAGCTGTTGTGCTCTGAAGAAAATTGTAGCACTTATTAATAAAAAGATAGATAACCACTATTATCTATTTAAGAATACTTTTTGTCCTTTTTCACAGCATCATATGCCTCATTTAGCTCTTGTGTTTTTTCTTTAGCAAACTGCAGCATATCTTCTGGTAGACCCCTACTCGCAAGTGAATCATAATGATACTCTTTTATAAGTCGTCTGTAGTTTTTTTTAATTGTTTCTAATGAATCGTTTTTTGATGATTCTAGTATTTCATAGTATTTATCCAGAGTATCAAATGAAAATTCTCTATTTGAATAGTTACTTTGAGAATAATCTTGTTGTTTGTATTTATAGCTACGGTAATACTTATAATTTTTACCGCTTAATGTCACCAGACCAAGTACAAAGAAAAAAGTAAAAGGAAAAAACAATATCCTCGGTGCAAATATTAAAAGCAGTACTCCAATAATAACACTCCCAAAACACACACCCAACCAAGTTACTTCTAAAAATACACCTAATGCAATAAGTATAATACCAATAATTTTTCTCATATATTTACCTGTAGCCATACTAGCTTTTTATTTCTTATTTTTCAATCTCTGTTTATAAAGAGCAGGATTTATATACTTACCACTGGTATCAGCAGTCCCTGACTCATTTTCTTTGATTATCTTATTTAACTTTGGTTGATATTGTGTAGAGCGTTTTAGACTATTTGTAATATCTGAAATCAATCCATCTTTTAGACTGTTTAAAATAAGCATAACGGTTTCTAAGTTTTTATCTTCTACTTGTAATTTTATTTCTTGCATTTATTCCTCAATTAATTGGTTTATATTGTTTTTATAAAAGCTACAGTATTCATTTTTTAATTATTTCCCAATAAGCCGTTTATGTGCACGATTGAAAATATATTATACTTCTTTAATCGTTAAGTCCCTATTTCCTACTTTTTTTTGACATTACTCTAAAAAGATAGCATGCAACTATACAAACTAACAAAGAGATTACTAGCCCATGCTAATAAAATTAATTGTCAGCATGTATGCAAGTATTGATTATGAAGTCAATACAGTGTTCTTTTTTCTTTAAGGTATAATGTCAAAAAATTATAAGGATTAAAACCTTAATGGATAATCTACAAAAATACCTATTTTATTTTACACTCTCTAGTGGATTCTTTTTTTTAGCACTCATGGAAGAATATCAAGCAATATTGTTTGTATTGTTAATGATGGGCTTCATGTTAATTGTTATGAAAAACAAAAAATATGAGTACTTAATTCAATCTATAGAGAAGTTTTTTTAAAAAGTTGATAGTAAAATTACTAATCTTATTATTCCAAATAAAGCACCATAAAAATACAGGATAAATAAATTCAAGCAATTTTTTAAATTTTAAAATGGCTATGAATAAAATTAGCTATTTGTAATTGTTGAATCTGAAAGTGGCTCTATCTAATAAAATTCAAGTTTAAGCTAATATCTTATATTAATAAAATAATATTCTATATATTTTAACTTTATAGTTTAAATAGTGTTTTAATTACAAAGATTAAAGTATATAGTAGCTTTATAATTCAAGAAGCTCTTTTATCTCATCAGAGTTATAATATGCTTCAATAGCTTTATTAATAATATAATCAAGCTTTTTCTTCTCATTCAAACTAGATACTTCCTTTTCGAGTAAAGTAGCCATTATTTTAATTCTTTTTATATTTTTAACATTTAAATTAACTCTTTTGCCAATTATTTCTATTTCTTGCATTTATATTCCTTATTAGTAATTATTGAAGTTATTATAGTTTAATTATAATATATAAGCAAATATTCAAATACACTTTTTGACAAAATAACGATAATCATATATAATGCACCATTAAAGGAGAAGATATGACAAATAAAGAGATAAGTAAGATATTTGAAATCCCACTCAGTACAATTAATGATTGGCAAAAAGAAAATAGTAATAGATACAAACTATATCAATTTTTACATGCAACTAATGTCAAAGATGTGCGAGATATTAAATCTCAGCAAAAAAGTCATAGGCTTTTTCATATTCTTAATCGAAATATAGTTCAGGCAAGTATTTACTCAGTTGAAGAGGTTAAAAAAGCATTCTTAAATAAAAACTATAGCGAAGCAACTCAACGAGAACAGGTGATTTATAGTAAATTTTTTAAAGAGTGTGATGAAGAAGATTTAGCGACTCTACATACACTCCTTAATATATCAATTAGAAATGTTAAGCGGATATATGAAAGCTCACCACTTAGACAGTTTAAAGGTGTAAGAGAGATATGGGATAGACGATTCAGAATTAAATTGAATAAGATACATGAGACATCAGTTAATAATGTAATTCCTAGTGCCCTTTCACTAATATTAAAGAAAAGAGCTGTACATGTATGATTTCACTGTTCAAAAAGAGATGATGATTGCTGCAAATTATCTCTTGAAGAAGCATGGGCTATCAGATGTATCTGCATTGGGAGGAGGAACAGCTCTAGCAGCCTATTACTGGAAGCATAGATACTCTACTGATATTGATATATTTACACATTCCGAAGTTGATATCAGTATTTTATTTAGACCTGCGAAATGGGATGTTAATTTTAAAAATATTATGAAAAAATTAGACTATAAAGAGAGTAAAGTACACCCTATATACACAGAATTTACAATTAAAGATAATTTTAAAATGCAATTTTTAAGCACTACAGATAAAACAAATAATCCATATCAACTTGTTAGGCTATGGGATATGGATATATTATTAGAGTCGGTGGAAGAGATTATTGCTAAGAAAATTTACTTCCGAGCTCATAAAGGAAATGCAAGAGATCTGTTTGATATATCAATAGCAATTCATAAAGATCCAAGCATACTTAATAAGTTGCTTATTCCTAACTCAAAATTAGAAGAACTACAGAGTACAGTGGAGACCATAATAAGAGAACCTAAACTCTTAGACGAGTATTTATATGAAATAGGTTTAATGAATCCAAATACTCAATATAATAAACTTGCATTTAATTGTATAAATTATTTAAAACAGTTTCTCGATAGTTATTTAGAAGCTAAAAAATTATCAATTAACTTAAATGATAGTGAATTAATTGAAATAGAGAAATACATATATTATGAGTTATCTGAGTAAATATGTATTTTTTATTAAATAAAATCAATTAAAATACATATTCTTTTTAAAATTACATATTTAGACATTTATTACAGTTACACAAAACTTAAAGTAATGAGTTTTTGGAGCTCTAGTACCTAGTAAATAATATACATAATTAACAATTAAGTATATTATTATGATTTTATCTTTAAAAAGTAGCTATATTTATGTCATTAATGGCTATTAATCTAAGATATTTAGATTGCACTAATCGTCATTTTATGAATGAGAATAGCCAAAGAGGTATTTTCTTGTTATTTGATGTAAAATCAATATCTATTGCCAAATAACTATCTTTTATATCTTTAACTTGTGAAAAACTCTTACCTTTCCCACCAATCTCAAATATATGCTTATCTACTTTAAAATCTCCAATATCACTATAATATATATTGTTAAAGCAGTTTACAAAAAAAGTCTCCCTAACAGCTCCTATATCAAGCTCAAGGTTAATTTTATCCGCATAGGCATATAAAATGTTTGTATTTGCAAAAAGAATTTTTTGTGGTTTTTTAGATACCTTTTTTGAAAACTTTCGCATGGATTTAAAAATAGCGGTTTTATCCAATATACTCAAATAGGTATTGAGTGTAGGTACACTTATATCAAATTCTCTTGAGAGTGCTGTAACATTTACATCAAAAGGATTGTTAGCAGATACCACAAAAAATATAAGCTTTTCAAACACTGTGATATGAGTATAATCAATTTTATTGAGCGATGGAATATCTTCATGAATTATTTTTTCTAACGCATTATAAAGTTTAGAATTAAAACTCCCTTGTCCTTCTAGATAAAAAGGGTATGCACCATATTGCAGATAATTTTTAAACTCTCCGTAGAGATCTTGATACTTAAATACTAGTTTTTTAGAGATTTCACTTGAATTTGTGAGTATCTCTTCAAGTGAGTATGAGTCAAGTTCTATTCCCTTTTGAATTTCAAAGTACTCTTTAAAACTCAAAACAGGCACATTATGTATTACAAGTCTTCTACTTAAATCGTATTTTTCATAGAGGATATTAATCATTGATGAGCCACTGATCCTAATAGTTAGATCAGGAAAACTATCATAAATATTTTTAATCTCTTGAGCCCAATTTTTGTACTTGTGAACTTCATCTATAACTATGACTCTTCCACCAAGTGAGTAAAACTCATCTGTTAGTTCATATATGCTTGAGTTAGTAAATTCTATATCATCACCTGTCATGTAAAGAGAATTAATATTATTGGCTTTTATGTACTGAAATAGCAGGGTAGTTTTACCAACACCTCTAGCACCAATGAGGGCTATTAATCTTTCACTAGAGTTTAAATAGTCAAAATATTTCTTTCTAAGAAAAGTAGTTTCTATTTTTGCTAAGATTAACTCTTGTTTTCTAATAAAATAGTTGATATCCATAGTAAATCCTTAAATGTATTTAGTGATTATATCATATTTTAATTAAGTACATTTTAATGTTTCATTTTTAATAAAGAGTGATGATTTACAATTAATATACATAAAAAATTATTAAGTATATTATTTAGATATAATCATAAAAATATCTCTGATAAGGCAGTACTTTGAGCAATGAATCACTTTTAACTAAATTAGATAAATACAATAATTTGTTTATAAATGAAAAGAGATTACTAAATTCCTCTAAAAATACAATTATTACTTATTCAAGTGTATTAAATAGCTTTTATGAATTTATACTTGGACTAAGTTATATTAATGAATTAAATGATATTAATAAAGAAGTTATACTTAAATTTATAAATAAAGATATTTTAAGTGCAAATTCTAGTAAAATATTATATTTAGCTGTTATTAAAGCATATTTAACTTTTATAGATGAAAAAGAAGATTTAAATGGATTATTTGAGTTAAGATTAAAAAAACTTACTATAAAGAAAGAATCTGTTGAAGTTGATGCTTTAGATAATACTGAGGTGGATAAACTATTATCTCTGATTAATAAGAGAAGTAGTTCTTTTAATAAAAATAGAGATGCTCTTTTAATAAAGCTAATATTATTTACTGGGATAAGAGCTAGCGAGTGTTTAGATATAAAACTTAATGATTTGTCTCTTATTGAAGATGATACAGTGTATAAGATAAAAATACTTGGTAAAGGCTCTAAAGAGAGGTTTGTGTATATAGCTCAAAACAAAATAAATAAAGAGTTAGAATATTTAAAAAACTATATAGTAAATTATATAGGGATTACTAATCAAAAAAAGAGAATGAGCAGAGTAGGGTTATATAGTGTATTATCAAATAAAATGAAAAAAGCTGGTATAGATAAAAAAGGTGTTCATATATTAAGACATACCTTTGCTAGAAGACTTGTTGCTAAAAATATTAATCTTGTAACTATCTCTGAACTGCTTGGCCATGCTGATATTACACTTACTGCTAAGACTTATGCTAAGAGTGATGAAGGGAATAAGATTCGGGCTATACTTATATAACTGTTTTGATGGAATTATTGGGGTTGATGTACATCGATATATTTTAACAAAATATGTTATCATTTTCTATCATGGAATCTTTAACAGACTTAAAAGCTATTTTACACTCTAAAAGAGCAAATATGTATTATCTAGAAATGTGTCGTGTAGTACAAAAAGATGGACGGGTACTTTATCTTAGTGAAAATAAAAAAGAATATCAGTATTGGAATATTCCTATTGCAAATACTACATGCTTACTACTAGGGACGGGTACGTCTATAACTCAAGCAGCAATGAGAATGCTTGCTCAGGCAGGTGTTCTTGTCGGCTTTAGTGGAGGTGGTGCAACACCCCTTTTAATGGCAACTGAGATTGAATGGTTTACCCCTCAAAGTGAATATAGACCGACAGAATATATTCAAGGTTGGATGCAGTTTTGGTTTGATGAAGCAAAAAGGTTAGATACCGCAAAACGTTTTCAAATTGCAAGAATAACTTTTATACAAAAAGTTTGGGTAAAAGATAGAGAATTAAAACTTGAAGGTTTTAATGTAATAGAATTGAAAAATGAGTTTGACAAATCATTAGAAAACATACTTGATGCTCATAGTGTAGGAAAATTATTACAAATTGAAGCAGATCTCACTAAAAAACTTTATAAATATGCAGCGAAAAAAACTAATCAATTGGGCTTTATCCGTGAACATTCTAAGGCAGAAGGTGCCAATGCTTTTTTGGATCATGGAAATTATTTAGCTTATGGCTTGGGTGCTACAACTTTGTGGGTTCTTGGCATTTCACATGGTTTTGCAGTAATGCACGGAAAAACGAGAAGAGGTGCATTGGTATTTGATGTAGCTGATCTTGTTAAAGATGCACTTATTTTACCTTGGGCTTTTATTTGTGCGAAAGAAAAACAGAGTGAAAAAGAATTTCGTTCTCAATGTTTACAGACTTTTGTTGAACATAAAGCTTTAGATTTTATGTTCAATGAAGTACAAAATGCTTCCCTTTATTATACTAAGTCATCACTATGATGGTGACATTTATCTCCCAATGTGAAAAAAATGCACTCAAAAAAACAAGAAGAATTTTAGATTCTTTTGCCAATAGAATAGGCAGTAATACCTGGCAAACTATTATAACAAAAGAGGGTTTGAATGCTGTGCAAAAATTACTTAGAAAGACAGCTTCAAAGAGTACGGCTGTGAGTTGTCATTGGATACGCAGTAGAAGTAGAAGTGATTTTTTATGGGTTGTCGGAAACAGAGATGAATTTGATGAAAATGGTGTTGTTCCTGTGCATTATGGAGTGACCAAAAGATTTATAGGGGAGAAAGAGATAATGATAGGTAAGATATATGCAAATACAAATGGACAACGGCTAGACCAACATCTTTTTGCTGTGGGTTATGTGGCAAAGTGCTTATTTGAGAAGATAGTGCCTGATGACAAATTAGGAGAAGTTGTATATATAGCAGGGTGTTGGCATGATATAGGGAAGATAGATATTGGTTTTCAAGATTGGATAAAACTAAATAAGAAGTTTAAAGAGATTCCTGAAGAAGGAGAACATATTGATAAAAAAACAGGTAAATTCTCATGGCAAAAATATCCTCGTCATAATGAATTTTCTTTACTTTTGTGTGAAATACTATTTGATGCTAATATATTGAAGAATACTAAAACTTTAGACATTATAAAACACGCTGTTTATTGGCATCATGCTAAACCTTTACGAGGTAAAAAATATGAAATAAAAGCTGTAGTGGGTATTTTCAATAAAATGAGTAATTTTGAAAAGACCTATAGTGATAAGATTGATAATTTAAAAGGTATTTTTGCGAGCATAGATGAGCTTTCCAATAGTTATGATGAGATAGATTTAAAAATAAGTACAATAAAAATCCCTCGTTTTGATGATATTGAGGAAAAATTAGAAGGTATTGATTTACCAAAATATAAACGTTACTCTTTAAAAGAAAAATTAGAGGGCTATAAACTCAATATTGGTACAAATGCAAAAAATGCGATAGCTAGAACAGCTATTGTAACAGCAGATAGACTTGTTTCTGGGCTTACTGCAAAAGAGCTAGAAAGTTATATTGACAATAAAACATTAGAGAGTTTGATGGATAGAGCTTTACATCAAGATAGAGGATTATCTTCTCAAATAAAAGATTGCCTTGATGGTTTTGAAATTAGATACCCAAATAGTGAACGAAATAAAGAGCAAAAAAAAGTAGCCCAAGAGTTGGCCGATGAAGAGATAAATATAGGAGTACTTAAAGGTTCAGCAGGATGTGGAAAAACCAAGATTGCTTTAGAGTGGGCATTAAAGACATCGGCTAAACGCATTTATTGGGTTTGTCCAAGAGTACAGGTTTGTGAAGGAATTTATGCTGATTTGAGTAGTAATGAGTATCTACCTAACAGTTCGATTGAGATCGTAACAGGTGAGATAAAAAAGCGAAGAGTAGATGGTAAAGAGGAGAAAGAAGATACACCTGAAAATGAACTTTTTAGTTCTGATATTGTTATTACGACTATTGACCAGATAGTAAATAGTATTACCACACACAAGTATATTACAACTTTTATGGATTTTATGAATGCTCATGTAGTATTTGATGAGTATCATGAATATATTAATATGCAAGGCTTTAACCTACTTTTTGCTGAACTTATAGAGGCTAAAAAGATGCAACAGACAGATGAAAGCTATCCAAATACATTACTTGTCTCTGCAACGCCAAACCCTTTGTTTATTAAAGAATTTTTACAATTAAATGATGAAGCGATGGTGGAGATGAAAAGTTTTAATCACTCTGATTATAAAATAGAGTTTGTAGAGTATGATGACAAAGATGAATCTACCAATCCTTTGATGTTAGAACAAAATAGTAAAAATACTTTTGTTATTAGCAATACAGCCATTATGGCTCAACGTAGTTTTATAGAGCATCAAGCTAAGGAGAATGCTATTTTATTTCACTCGAAATTTATACCAAAAGATAAAAAACATCTTTTTGATGAAATATTTGACGCATTTAAAAAAGAGGGAACGAAAAAGTATGATGTGTTAAGATCAGGTCCCGTTATACAGGCATCGCTTAACATCACTTGTGACAAGATGATAAGCGAGATGACTCACGCAGAGAATTTTTTACAACGATTGGGACGTCTTGATAGATTTGGAGAAAATAGTGAAGTTAATATTTATACCATTGCTATTACAGAAGGGGTAAAATATGGTAAAACTATAGATGGAAGCTCTCGTTTTTTAAAAGATTTAGATGCTTTACAAAGTAGCAAGATTTGGTATGAGTTTTTGAAAAATAATAGAAAAGAGAGCTATACTATCAATGAGATTTATACACTTTATGAAACATTTTATAAAGATGAAAATGCAAAAGAATTTATTCGTCAAGATTTGATTTCGGCTCTTAAAAAAAGTGTAGATATAATAGATAAAAATATACTTGATCCAAGAAGTTTTCCAAAGAGTAAAAAAGATGAAAAGGGAGGGGTGAAAATAAAGAAAAATTCATTACGAGGTAATAGCTTGTTTGTTCAGATGGCACAATGCAAAATAGAGAGTGCTGATAAGTTTGAGATTTTGGATGAGTATGCTTATAAAGAGGTGGATGATGCAATTACGATAGAGCGCTCGATTATTGAGGGCTATGGATTTGATGGGAAACCTGATTCTAAAAAAAATCTTTTGGCTTTTATGGCAAAAAAACATCATAATATGAAAGGTACTCAAAAAGCATATACTGACGCAATATTAAGAATGGAAGCGAGAGACCCAAATACACCTATTTATTTGAGCTATACATTGAGAGATTTAGAAAAAGTAAACTGTGAACCGAATGAGTATGCACAATATTATGCCATGGGTTTAAAACAACCTATAGGCATATTGTCGTTACGACAATTAACAAAATAAAAGGAAAAAAAGAATGAAAGCAGAAAAAATAACAGGTATAAGAAGTGTTGATTTTAAAATAATAGCTAAAGGTCATGGAGTAGTAAATTGGAACGGACCAACTACTTTAGTCGGAGATGGTGGTAAAACAGTAGATAATCATACAATGCCTAAACTTCGTGGATATACAAATTTATCAGGTAAAGAGAAAGATACAGGATACAAATATAAAAAAGAGGCAACAGATCTTGATTTTAAAAAGAATCCTTTATATATTAGCCAAAACTGTGTTCGTCATCACCTGTTTCGTGAGCAGGCATTTGATGTGCATTATGCGAGCGAAAAAAATATTAAAAATCTCATAGCATCTATGACAGGTTTAGTCCGTGGATATGTCGTTCCTGCAAGTCAAAACAAAAGAACAAGCCCCTTACTCCTAGAAGATTTTGTTGACCAATTAGGCAATGGGAATTTTGAACAGTTTGGACAAGCAGGTGTAAGAGATAGTTCATCTTTCTTTTCTAAAACAACATTTGGTGATACAGAGTATATTTCTTACGGTTCTGTTAGTGTAGAACAGTTAGAATTTATATCTTTGGATAAAAAATTTGATAGAGCTTCTATGTCTATAAAAACAGGTGAAGGAGAAGAAGTAGCACAATTGGTTGAAAAATACATTGTTTCTATTGATGAAAAAAATCGTTCTCCAAAAGCAATATTTCACGAAAATTATGTAAGAAATGGTACTATATTTGAAGAGGGTGAAGTAGGGATTTTACTTAATAGTGATGCTATAGATGTCTTGATAGACGCAACACTTAGTAAATTAAAAGAACTTACCATTCGCCAAGCAAAATCTTATATGTATGTTGATGAAGTGATAGTAGATTATAATGACAGTTCTAAAATGATGAGAATTAAAGAGGATGAAAGTAGTATTTCTAATATGCCAAAATCTCCGTATGCAAGCTATTTTTATGAGAAAGAGAAGTAATGAAAATAGGAATAGAGTATGAGGCTTCATGGCGAAACTCTTTTCTTGATGGTAGCAATGATGAAGTCTTGCCAAAAAAAGGAAGAAAATTTATAGGGTCTATTACTGCTTTGAAAAAAAGTGAAAATTATATCTTTCGAGATGTTACACATAGTACAGTCATGGGTATTTTAAATCGATTAATAGGAGAGCAAAGAAAGCTTTATCAGGCACAAAAAGATGAGAATTATTATTTTAAAGATATAGAGCCTTTGGTTACTTTTAAAGATGATGTTAAAGTGAAAAATAGTGAGCTTGTTTATCTACGAAATATGTCAGGAAATACAGACCAAAATTCCTATACTGGCATGATAAAAACGGATGATAAAATGTTTACTTCTGATTATTCCAAAGAATTTTGGGGAGTTTTGGCATTAGATGTTGATGAGTTGTTAGAATTTATTATTTATGGTAAAAAGATAGAAAAAAATATCATGCTTGATCCTTTAGTTATTTCTGAACGATTTGCAGAGCTTGGTAAATTAAAAGCATTAAATAATAAAAATGGAGTGATTAGAGCTCTTGAAGTTTTAGAAAAAAGATTTGAAGGTACAAACTACAAAAATAATAAAGACAAAGTAGTTCCTCTAAATTTTTACTGTTCTGCTCTTTATTTACAATTAGAGAGACTTTCATCAGAATATGATTTAAGTTCAGTTATGACCAAAACAGGAACGATTACAGGTATTTCAAAACGCTTATTTACCAAAAAAGATTTTATGAACCGTTTTACAACAGGTGAGAAAAAAAAGATTTTTGGAAATCCATATATTGCTAAAAGTTTTAAAGAAGGAGAGGGACAAGTAACCTCAATGTTAACCAAAGCTAGTGGTACATTAGAAATCTTCATTGATATTTCAAGAGATGAAGCTAAAACTTTAAAAAAAGATATAGAAAATGCAGGAGTCTCAAGCTTTCATCTTGGTAAAAAAGGTTTGGCGTATGTTACTAAGATTGATACCAGAGAGGTAAAAAGATGACCCATTACATAGAAATACAATTAATACCAAATAAAGAAATACGAGAAAATATATTATTGAATCAAGTGTATAGTGCTTTTCATAAACGCCTATATGATTTGAAGTCAAAAAATATTGGTGCGAGCTTTCCTGAATATAGATTAAAACTTGGTAGGCTTTTACGCATTCATGCTTCAGAAGAGGCTCTTATAAAGTTAGAGGCAAAAGAGTGGCTAGGTAAGTATGCTAAAAATTGTAAAGTTTCCACTATAAAGGCAATTCCAAGTGTAGTGCAATACCGGACAGTTTCAAGAATACAACAAAATATGACTGAAGCTAAACTGAGACGGCTTATAAAAAGAGGAACTATTCCTGAAGAAGATGTAAAAAAGTATAAAATACAGATGCTTCAAAAAGGTTTAGATAATCCTTTTGTAGAACTTGTAAGTATGTCTAATGGTCAATTACATAGAAGATTTATCGTATTTGGAATATTACAAGACAAGGAAGAAAAAGGAGATTTTGATACATTTGGTTTAAGTAAAAATGCTACAATTCCATGGTTTTAAAAATGACCTTTAATTTTTGAATATGTTTAGTAGCCCCTATTTTTAGAGGTTTTTTAAATATACAAAAAATAAAGGTATAATTTTTTAAATTGCTTTCTTTTGTGATGTCAAGGTGCTTCCCAAGTATTTTTTTGCAGTAAACTGCCGCATAGGCAGCTTGGAAGAAGAAGTAAACAGCAAGTTTAATCATATTTTCGTAAACTGCCGCATAGGCAGCTTGGAAGTAAACGACCTGCTACAATTTCTAAAATCGAGGGTAAACTGCCGCATAGGCAGCTTGGAAGAGCAGTATTGTGTTGCTTTTGACTTATAAGTTGTAAACTGCCGCATAGGCAGCTTGGAAGAAAATTATCATCTTTTTGATTTTATGGGAGTAGTAAACTGCCGCATAGGCAGCTTGGAAGTTAATAGTATGTTTTTAATAGATGATGGAAATGTAAACTGCCGCATAGGCAGCTTGGAAGTATAAAAAAGATGCACCAAAGGTTCTTTTAGAGTAAACTGCCGCATAGGCAGCTTGGAAGTAATTTTTCTTTTTTGTACATTTTATTTAAAAGTAAACTGCCGCATAGGCAGCTTGGAAGTAAAGTCATCAACGTTTCTGCCATTTTATCTTGTAAACTGCCGCATAGGCAGCTTGGAAGTCTATTAAATGAAGCGTTGAGCTGGATAGCGTGTAAACTGCCGCATAGGCAGCTTGGAAGATTTTTTCTAATGCTCTATTTTTATCCTGAACGTAAACTGCCGCATAGGCAGCTTGGAAGTCGTAATATACGAAATAGCTTTATCTGTAAGTGTAAACTGCCGCATAGGCAGCTTGGAAGACTATCATCTTCACTATCATCTTTAGTACCGCGTAAACTGCCGCATAGGCAGCTTGGAAGATCATTATAATAATAATCTTCTATACACACAGGTAAACTGCCGCATAGGCAGCTTGGAAGACAATATTAATCCAGCTTTTCTTAGTAAGAGTGTAAACTGCCGCATAGGCAGCTTGGAAGAAACACTTAACTGATGTGATAGGTGCTAATAAGTAAACTGCCGCATAGGCAGCTTGGAAGTAATAAAAATTTAGTATATTATTATTCATATAGTAAACTGCCGCATAGGCAGCTTGGAAGTCATTTATTATATAAAATTGTAGTAAATTCTCGTAAACTGCCGCATAGGCAGCTTGGAAGAAAGTTACATTAAGAGTGTTAAGCTTTGCATTGTAAACTGCCGCATAGGCAGCTTGGAAGTTTTTCAATTAGTTTGTCCATTCTAGCTAAACGTAAACTGCCGCATAGGCAGCTTGGAAGAACAGCTATTAGAATAATAAAGATATTCATCAGTAAACTGCCGCATAGGCAGCTTGGAAGTTCAAAAAATAATCATTATATTTTACACGCTAGTAAACTGCCGCATAGGCAGCTTGGAAGATTGATAATATGTTCCAAATCTACTTCTCCTCGTAAACTGCCGCATAGGCAGCTTGGAAGAAGAGAATTACCTATTTTTTATATTAATAAAAGTAAACTGCCGCATAGGCAGCTTGGAAGCAAATAAAAAAGAAATAGCATATTCTCTTGCTGTAAACTGCCGCATAGGCAGCTTGGAAGTAAATTACTTCCAGCCTTATCTATCAAATAATGTAAACTGCCGCATAGGCAGCTTGGAAGTTTAGTTAAACTGGCATAACCATCTATTGTATGTAAACTGCCGCATAGGCAGCTTGGAAGATCTACAATAGAGCAGTTCTCATTTTCAAAAGGTAAACTGCCGCATAGGCAGCTTGGAAGATATTATTTCCTTATTTTTAATTTAACAATGAGTAAACTGCCGCATAGGCAGCTTGGAAGTCTTAAAATATATCTGTATAAACACAGTATAAGTAAACTGCCGCATAGGCAGCTTGGAAGTTGTCTAGCTGAAAATAATAACCCATGAAACAGTAAACTGCCGCATAGGCAGCTTGGAAGATAGAAACATAAAAAACAATCATTAAAGTAATGTAAACTGCCGCATAGGCAGCTTGGAAGTCTAGCATCACTAATAAGGGGTGCAATCTGAGGTAAACTGCCGCATAGGCAGCTTGGAAGCTTAGCTTGCATCTCTTGACCAATCTCTTTAAGTAAACTGCCGCATAGGCAGCTTGGAAGACTCTTCCTTTTTGGTATCATAGTTCGTCCAAGTAAACTGCCGCATAGGCAGCTTGGAAGTCATCTTTAAATGTTATAGATATAAGCTCTTTTGTAAACTGCCGCATAGGCAGCTTGGAAGATTAGCTTATGGTGGTGATGGAGATGTTGATTGTAAACTGCCGCATAGGCAGCTTGGAAGACTCAAGACAAAATAAACATCAAGTACCTAGCGTAAACTGCCGCATAGGCAGCTTGGAAGTCGACTGTCTTCAATTTTCGCAAATTCAACAAGTAAACTGCCGCATAGGCAGCTTGGAAGAGTTACTTTAATTTCGCCAGCGAAAATAGTTAGTAAACTGCCGCATAGGCAGCTTGGAAGATTACCAAAAAAGGCTTTTATTGCCTCAGTATGTAAACTGCCGCATAGGCAGCTTGGAAGTAGATAATCAGACTGATGCTCTTGTAGCTGCTGTAAACTGCCGCATAGGCAGCTTGGAAGAGCATAAGCAGCCGCCATTGAAACGATAGCTTGTAAACTGCCGCATAGGCAGCTTGGAAGATCCGCTGAGAGCTTCATCATCTTATCGTTTGGTAAACTGCCGCATAGGCAGCTTGGAAGAATATAAATCACTATAATGTGAGCCAGAGCCAGTAAACTGCCGCATAGGCAGCTTGGAAGTTAAATTAACCTTAAATTAGGTATAGATTATCGTAAACTGCCGCATAGGCAGCTTGGAAGTTCACGGTAAATCAAAACTAAGCTAGGAATACATATTGCTTAAGTTTCATAAAAAATGAGATGAGAGTAAAAATGACACAATTACTAGATAAATTCAGAGAATTACCAGACTACAGAAAATGTAAACAA
>Ga0256842_1001858_pt1 | contig 16167 bp, 7 predicted proteins | sample 4559240metaG_FD_185973 | JGI IMG/M metagenome (GOLD analysis project Ga0256842, IMG submission 185973) | Hydrothermal vent microbial communities from Guaymas Basin, Mexico - 4559-240 | ecosystem: Environmental > Aquatic > Marine > Hydrothermal vents | place: Mexico: Guaymas Basin | collected...
AACCACCCATAAGATTTATGGGTTCTACAATCCTTTTCATAGGTCTTTTTCTCAATGAGGAATCACCTGTAATTACAAAAAATTTTCCTTTAACTCCTGAAAAGAGTCCAGAGAGGAGTCTTATGGTTGTTCCTGAATTCCCTGCATTAAGAACATCATCTGGCTCTTTTATTCCAGAGATACCAACACCTCTAATCTTTATAGCCTTGTCTTCAAAAGAGACCTCTGCACCAATTTTTTGCATTATCTCAAGAGTCCTTAAAACATCATCTCCTGTATTTGGATTTTTTATAAGGGAATAGCCCTCTGCTATGGAAGAGAATATAAAACTTCTGTGCGTTATTGATTTATCTCCTGGAAGCGAAACTTCTCCACGAACTCCTCTTATTGGCTCAATCATTACCATATCTTGTCTCTCCTCTCCTTTACCTTCTCTGCAAGTTCCTTAAATTTTCCTTTCTCAATAACATCAATAACCTCCTCAAGAGTATCTATGTACTCAGAAATAAACCTTTTAACATGATCAAGGTTTGTTTTAATCATCCCATAGGACATGACAGGGTCTCCACTGGAAATTCTTGTAGTATCCCTGAGTCCACTTCCTGCAAATTTAAAAATGTTATCTTTGTCCTTCTCCTTCTTCATAAGATAGTAGAAGAGGGATAGAGAAACAACATATGGAAGGTGGCTTGTGAGTCCAAGGATATAATCATGGTCATCAGTTGAAATGAATACAGGAAAACTACCTATATCTCTAACAAGCTTTAAAACAATTCTCTTTTTCTCTTCTGTAAGATTATTCTCCTCTGTGAGAACAAAAATTTTACCATCAAATAGATGTGAATCTATGTTTTTTATTCCACCCTTCTCTTTCCCTGCAATGGGATGTCCACCGATAAAGAATGAATCCACCTTTCTCATCTCATCAACAACAACTCTCTTTGTGCTTCCTGTGTCCATGAGAATTGAATCTTTATAAAATTTATCCCTGTTTTCTCTTATAAAATAAGGTATGAATTGGACAGGAATTGAGATGACAACTATATCTGATTTTAATCCTTCCTCAATTGAAAGAGATTTGTCAATTGCACCAACCTCTAAAGCTTCCCTCACAACATCTCTATCTATATCGTATCCATATCTTAACCACTTTCCCTTTAAGGAAAGCCCAAGAGACCCTCCTATAAGCCCAAGACCTATTATAAAGACGCTAAAGAATGAATCTTCCAATTGCTTCACTTATCACCTTCCCCTTTCTCATTAGTTCCTTGAATTGATGGGGATACAATGATTGGAAACCATCAGACAGAGCTTTTTCCGGTTCATGATGAACTTCCACAAGAAGACCATCAGCCCCAGCAGCAATTGAGGCAAGAGAAACTGGAATGACAAGTTCCCTTTTTCCTGTGGCGTGTGATGGATCAACAACTACAGGGAGGTGTGTTATTGATTTTAAAATAGGTATAGCAGATATATCAAGGGTATTCCTTGTGTATGTTTCAAATGTCCTGATGCCTCTTTCACAGAGAATAACATCCCTGTTTCCATTTGAAAGGATATACTCTGCTGCAAGAAGAAACTCCTCAATCTTTGCCGACATCCCCCTTTTTAGTAGAATTGGCTTTTTTATCTTGCCAGCAGCTTCAAGTAAGGAAAAATTCTGCATATTTCTTGCACCAATTTGAACTATGTCAGCATACTCTGAAACAAGTTCAAGCTGTTCAATAGACATTGCTTCTGTAACAATCGGTAAACCAAATTTCTCCTTTGCCTCCCTTAAATATAGAAGTCCCTCCTTTCCCAAACCTCTAAAGCTATAAGGTGAGGTCCTTGGCTTAAATGCCCCTCCTCTTAAAATCTTTGCACCAGAATCCTTAACTACCCTTGCTATATTCAGTATCTGTTCCCTTCCCTCAACAGAACATGGACCAGCCATCACGACAACTCCCTTTCCACCTATCTCAACACCGTCAACTTCAACAACTGTGTCTTTCTTTTTAAACTCTCTGCTCGCTAACTTAAATGGTTTTAGAATTCTTATAGCCTCTTCCACACCTTTTACGTTTAACCAGTATTCCCTATCCTTTGCCCTTGAATCTCCTATGAGTCCTATTATTGTTCTCTCCTCACCCCTTGAAATATGTGGAGTTAAACCAGCTTCTTTCACCTTCTCTACTATTCTCTGAATCTCCTCCTCTTTAAGATTTCTTTCTAATATAAGGATCATTTACCACCTCCAGAAATGTCTTCTCTAAGACTCTTCGCCCTATGAAGATAGACCGGTTCAAGGTCTTTGTCTGTATCAACAAAGACCATAACCCTTATGCATTTATCCATTGCCCCTTCAACAAACTTGTGCTCAAGGTCAAGAAGAGGAGTATGGGAGAGCCCAAATCTCTCTCTAACAATCCTTGAGGGAAAAATCTTTGTGAGATCATAGGTCATCGTGAAAATGACTCCCAGAATGTCGCTATCAGACAGGTTGTTTCTTCTAAGTATCTCACCAAAGAGTTCCTCTGTTTTTCTTGTAATCTCTTCAATTGAGTTCTCTTCAACACAAGTTGCTCCTCTTACAATCCTCATCTTTACCTCCTAAAAATAAAAAAGCCCACAAATTTGTGGGCTTAAGGTGAAATCCAGGATAGGAGAAACCCTTCTCCTGAATCTCACCTCAACAAATAATAATAGTATGAATAACTCATCACAAACATGATTGACTACATTATAAATAATTTTTTAGATGTGTCAAGAATAAATGGGATTTTCTTTACAAAGACCTTTTAGGGGTGTATTTGTTTTATGGGTTTGATGCTCCTGGAAGATATGGTTTTGGATCCACTGGCAATCCGTTGACCCTCACTTCGTAGTGAAGATGAGGATCAGTTGCAACTCCTGTCATTCCAACATATCCTATTATTTCCCCCTTCTTTACTTTCTGCCCCGGTTTCACAAGGGATTTTAAGAGATGACCATATACTGTAGATAATCCCTTTCTATGAACTATCTCCACCTCTATTCCATACCCGCCATTCCATCCAGAGAGTATAACAACACCAGATGCTGCCGCTCTAATAGGGGTACCTTCAACAGCATCTATATCCACACCGGTATGGTAATCTGGTGTTTTATAGACTGGATGGGTTCTCCAGCCAAAATCCGACTCAATGGGACCAACAACAGGCCATATGTTTGGTGTATGATCTAAGATATCATTGTACTCTTTAAGCGCCTCTTTTAAAGCAGAAAGTGACATCTCTAAATTCTTTGCCTTATCTTCAAGGCCTTTTATCTTAATCTGATTTTCTACAACTTTAGCTTCTGCACCCTCCAATGTATAGGCAATTTCCTTTTTCTTCTGTTGAAATAGTTCCTCAACACTAACAGGTACACCAGGTATCATAGCCATCTTCTTAACTTCCAATCCGAGGGAAGATAGATAGGCTATGTATTCTTCAAAGGCATCTATCTTTGCCGATTGCTCTGCAACCTCCTTCTGGAGAAGTTCTATCTCTTTACTCTTAACCTCCGATAGAGTGCTAAGGTTCTTTGCCTTTAATGCATAAAGGGCATTTTTCGTCCTCCCATAATCAACGAATATGAATGATGTGACGATTAAGAATGCAACTATCAATGAGAAAAATACATACAAATGAGTTGTATTGAATTTTAAAAGTTTAACCTTTCCCCTTCCGTTTGGTACTATTATAAGAGAAAACTCTTTATCTTTCTTCTTGTTCATTTCTTTTCTTATTATAAGATACTATACTGGTGCTGTCAAGTGGATAGAACCATTTTGAGAAAATTTTATTGTAGGTCCCGTCCTTAAACATTTCTAAAAGGATTTCGTCTATTTTTTCCAACAATTCCTTATCAGAACTTCTCACTGCAATTACATATTTTTTCTCACCAAAAAGATAATCAATCATCTTCACCTTCTTGTATCTATTGCAATAATAGGCAGCAAGGGAGTATGGAGAAACAACTGCATCCACAAAAACTCTATCAAGATCAGCCATCGCCTTCTCAATATTCTCTTCATATTCAACCCTCTTAATTCCAGGGAATAGTTCCTTTAGCCTCTTTAAAATCCTCTTATCTGTAATCTCTACAACCTTCCCCTTTAAATCACTGCCTGTCTTTATCCTCCAGTCCCTCTTCCTTATCACGATACTGTAACCATCAATGAAATAAGGAGTGGAAAAAGAAACTCCATCTACATTATTAACCTCAATAGATGAAATGGCAACATCTATATCATCGTTCTTAAGTGCCACAAGAAGTTCATCCTCTGGAACATTGATAATAAATGGAGAAGCTGACATTCTCTTTCCTATCTCTTTTATCAAATCTACATCAAACCCATGCTTATCTGAACACTCTATAAAAGAAAAGGGCTTGTTATTAAGATCCATCCCAACAACAAACACCTTTTTCTTTAAAATTCTCTCAAGTGTGCAATGCATAAGAGTTATATTTACATTATTCTCACCCTTTATAGCATCAATCTTCTTTGTTAGAGTCCTATACCCTTCCTTCTCAAATTTAAGGGTGTATGTCTTTTCTTCAAATGAGTCTTTAAATAAAAAGTTCCCACTACCATCTGTAAACTGGGAAATTCCCAGATCCTCTATCTCAACTCTAACTCCCTCTATAGGGGAACCTGAAGCATCCCTTACTCTTCCCTTTATTATAACCTCCTCCCTTCCGCATGAGGAAAGGAGGAGGGTCATGATTATAGTAAGAAGGATTAACCTCTTCACGGATTAATTGTGTATGGATTTGACATTACCGGGGTTGGAGATTTGCTTGTTGATACAGACAGGGTGTATGTTCCAGGGGTTGATGGATTTCTTATATTACAGAAATAGGAGAAGGATATATCCACCCTTCCACCTGAAACAATGGGAGTTGGAGTGTAAAGCATTATGGAACGTGAGGAAAGATAGATTATGGGATAGGATGTTAATGGAACAGAATTTATGGTTATGTTAGATGGAGATATGGTAGAAGGTAGAGATGTTCCAACAGGGAAAGTAATCATTATCCAGTCTCCTGTTGAAAGAGAGGTAGATGGCGAAAGATTAAAGGAAATAAAATAGGATGCAACATATCCTGCCTTTGGAGGATATGGAGAAACCGTTACTCCTGAAACAGGAGGTGATGGTGGGAAGTATGTATTTATGTAGGCATAGGCAACATATCCAAGGGAAGGAACTTCGCATTTGAGTGTTGCGCTTGTCCCTGAGGATAGGGTAAAGTATATTGTTTTTGAACTTCCAGTTGGAGTTATGTAGCCATTTCCAGAAATTACAGTCCAGACATAGGAAACTCCATAAATTGGATTTCCATATGAGTCATAGGCTTGAGCAGTGAAACTCTTTGTTTCACCAATGCTCATGGTTGTTGTTTGAGGTGTAATGACAAGCTGAGATGCAGGAGGGTATGGTGGATAAGGAGGTGAGTAGGATGTGTGGATATAGCTTGAGCCATATATTGTTTTAGATGGAGTTCCATAACTTGTTGTGCATGAGATAACTGCGGTTCCTGAAAAGGCAGGGTTAAGGGTGAATGTAGCTTGACTTGTATCTGTTGGGTTAACACTCAGAGTTCCGGCACTAACAGGGTTCAAGCTCCATGTATAGGTAACACCAGTGAGAGGATTCCCAGAGGAATCATAACCCTGTGCCACAAAGGTCTGATATGGATTAGAAGGAGAAACATAGACATCATGAGGAGTAATAACTATGGTATCAGTATAAGATGGAGTATAGGCATTTATATAAGCATAACCTACTATTCCACTTCCATCCACACGGCAGGAGATTGTAACCACTCCTGAATAAGAGGAGAGTGTGAATGTCAAAGTTTTAGTATCAGAAGACACATAAAAGGTTCCAGCACTAACAGGAGTTACAGTCCATACATAGTTTGTTACATTCAATGGATAACCATAAGCGTCGTATGCCTGCGCTATGAAAACTTGTGTATCTCCAGAAATCATACTAACTGATGATGGACTAATCTCCACTTTATTAACATAGTATGGATAATATGGAGGATATGGATAGGGATAGTAGGAGTTTACATATGCATATCCAACAATCCCATATCCCAAAACCTCACATTTAATTGTTACAGTCCCTGGAGAAGTTAAGGTGAAGTATCCATTTGAGGTAATAGTTCCATTTCCTGTTCCTGGAAGGACGCTCCATACATAGGTTACTCCATACATTGGTTTTCCGTATGAATCATAAGCTTGTGCTGTAAAAAGCTGGGATGCACCAACTGAAAGATTCACATATTGAGGAGTTATAACCACCGTTGATACATAAGGGTATGTGGGAGGATAGTATGGTGGGGTGTAGCTATAAGAGCTTGAAACCACAAGGAATGGATTTGAGTATGTTGGTCCATCAAGGGTTATACCTGTGGATGTTGTAGTCCATACCCTTACCATGTAAGTGCCTGAAGGTGTTGCTGGATTATGCACTCCTTCAATACTTATCTTGAATGAACCAAGAGAGGTTTGATTTGAGGTAACAGGTATTATCATCTGTGTTCCAGATGCTACCACTCCACTACCAGATGCAGATATGCCAGAAGCAGTTATGGGGGTTAAGGAGACAAACCTTGCGTATGTTAAATCAAAACCTGATGGGAACTCTATGTAAATTCTATCCCCAGAGATAAGCAAATTACCTCCACTGTTATCAATAACAATATCCCACTTGGCATCCATGTTGTTTATAAGATTGTCCACTCCAAAGACCTTAGGTGTAACCTTTACCTGATATAAATTACTTGCAGAAACTGTCCCTGAAAAATAGCCTATAGCAAGTAAAATCACTAACACACTTAAAACAATTTTCTTCATGTCTCCTCCTTTATATTAAAGGGAGTTAGGAGTATCCTAACTCCCTGAAGGTGGATATATTATAGTTACCTTTCTTTCAGTTCCATCCCAAAGAACCTGTGCACCAAAGGCTTCAGAAATGAATCTTATTGGAACAAAGGTTCTTCCCTCTCTTATTATTGGTGGTGCATCAAGTTTAACAGTCTTATCATTTATCTTTGCAGTATAGACACCGATGGTGAGTTTTATGGTTGTTGAACCCCAAACAATGGTAACTGTTCTTGTAGCTCCGTCCCATCCTACTGTTGCACCAAAGGCTTCAGAAATGAATCTTATTGGAACCATTGTTCTACCTGGAGGGAGAATGAATGGAACAACATTTTTATTACCGGGATCAACATAGGTCTTTTCATTGTCAATCATTGCCTCAGGTTTTCCTATCCATAAAAGAATTGTTTCCTTATGAACAAAGTTGGATATTGCCTTCCCTTCATTACCTGCAGGGTCTGTTGCAAGAGCTGTAATCCCTATAAATCCTGGAGGAAGTTTTGTTAAAGTAAACTGGAATTTTCCATTTTTATCGGAGAATGTATCATCTTCATAGATAATACCCGTAATTGCACTCACCTTTACATGAACCTTTGAGTTGGGATCAGTCTCTCCTATAACAGTTACACTTCTTGTAGTAACAAGTCCACCTGTCTTTGGTGAAACAATCTTAACCTCTGGTGGTGTTGTATCAAGATAAACTGTGAAGGATATTTCCGCTTCATTTCCTGCAAGATCCCTTGCCTTCACAACAAAATTGTTCTCTCCCTCACTTACAGTTACTGTTAAACTCCACCTTCCCTGAGTTCCCTTTATCATCTTCTTTCCATTTATCTTTGCATCAAGGAGAGTCTCAGGAGATGAAATTACAACTTTCACCTGTTTATCCTTTACATAACTTCCATCCTCAGGTTGAACAAGACTAATCACAGGTGGTTTTGTATCCACCTTAAACTCTCTTACATGCTCATCCTCAACATTTCCAAACCTATCCTCAGCATGGTAGTAAAGCTTGTGAACTCCCTCAGGAGGGGTAATTGGACCTGAATATAGATTATCATGTCCACTGTCCCAGTGATAGTAAATCTTTGGAGAAGGATCATAGTTACTTGATGCAGAAATGGTTATTGTCGGTTTTGTTATGTAGTATCCTGAGAGACCATCTGGTTTATCTGGAGAGATCTTTAACTTTGAGACAGGTGGCTGATAAATAGTGAATGGAGCGGATTCAACGGGTGTCTTTTCAGCCGTTGTTGAAACCTTTACCTTGTATGTGGATGAAGGAGATGTGGGGTTCTTAACTCCTGCATCCTTTGTAATTACAATTTTAACTGTGGAATTTGGAAGAATATCTTTGGGCGAAGTTATCTCTATCTTTAATGAGAGAACCCTCTGGGTGACAGCAGATAAACCATCAACTGTTACGCTTCCATTGGGTATGGATGGTGGAACAACTGTTCCGTTTGGAAACTCTACCCATATCTTTCCACCAGTGGATATTCCTCCAAGGGTTCCTGTCTTAAATGTTATCTCCCATCTTGCAATTTTACCCACAGTTGGTGGATCCACAGAGGCTAAAACTTCCTTTATCTGAGATTCTTTGATTATGTCAAATGGAGCAGTATCCACTGGTTGATTATCCTGTGATGTATATATGGTTAACTTGTACTTCCCTGCCTTTGGTGGATTCACAATTCCTGCATCTTTACTGATTACCACCTCAACATTGGCACCACTTGAAAAATCTCTTGGAACAACCATTGTTATTGTTCTTGTTCCAGAATTTACATCTGGATCATCCATAAGAGAACTTCCTCCAACAGTGATGAGAGATGCCCCAATGGATGGAGGAATATCAAAACCGGATGGGAATACAAGTGTTATTGTGTGAGCATTCTTTACAAGAGGATTACTTATCTTAAAGGAAATGGTTATATTTGAACTTGAGTTTGCCCTTGGAGGGTCAAGGGTTACTCTTCCGTTCATAACTCCAGTTCTTGCAGTTATGTTATACTTTGCAGATAGTTTCTTTACAGGATCATTTGTTGTCCAAACCTCCACCTGATAGTTGGAACCTGTTGTTGTGGGATTCTTTATCTTTGCAGTTGGTAAGAATTTAACACTTACCTCTGAATTATCACCAATATCAACAGGTGTTATTATCGTTACCTCTCTCTTGTTTGGATCAACTGCTGGAGGAGATGTTGGATTTATTGTATTTACAGTTACCGAAGCGGCATCAATAACTCCAGGAACCTCTGTTCCTGATGGGAATTTTATAATTATCTGATCAGAGCCCATAAGGAGATGACCAACAGGGGATGTGGTAAATGTTATTGTGTACTCACCAATAGCACCAGCAGATGTGGGAGAAAGTGAAACCTTTACATTAGATACTGAGGTTTGTGTAATTGTTACCTTTGGTGGATTCTCAATGGATGCAAAACTTCCCTCAGGTCCACGGGTCTTCACATCAAAGACATAATCACCAGTTGTATCTGGGCATGAAACATTGTTGTACTTTATGGTGATTTGTCTATCCTTTGGCATTATATTAATTGGAATATTTATTGTGTATCCTGAAATTGTCCATGTTCCAATGGTTACACCTGTTCCAGAGGTAACAGATACATAACCCTCACCACCAGGAGATGTCTTCTGTGGCTCTGAAAATTGTGTTGGTATTATAATTTGAATCTCTCCTCCATTCATACTTGCCTTTGATTTAAATATCAAAGTGAAGTCTTTACCTGTCTCCCTTACAAAGGCAGTATCTGGAGTAATGGTGCATTCACCACTTCCATCCACAGATATCCTTATATCCTGAGTACCAGTTCTAAGTCCTGTGGCTGAAGCAGTTAAGGTATGAACACCAGGAGATGTATCCTTGTAATAGAACGTGACCTGATTTTCACCAGAATGGATTGTCACTGTGTATGAATTGGAGGTGCTCCAAGTTGATTTATCCTTTGAGAATCTTCCTGTTGGTGAGTTGGAGGTAAGATTTATAGTTGTATCTGTTGGAACATTTACAGGATTTCCATCCTGATCCTGAACCTGTACAGTTATCTCACTGGATGGAGTATCAATGGGAACAACCTGTTCCTCTGTAATAAAGACGAGTTTGTTTCCTTCCTTTACCTCAAATGGATTTGATGTTCCTGAAATTGTTGTTCCATAGACTGTTGCTGTGGCAGTTAGAGTAACGCTTGTAGCCCTTTCAAATATCTTTACATCAGTTGATCCAGTTCCATTTGTAATAGTAAGACTTGTCTTATCAATTTTATCATTTCCTAATGAGCAGGAGAGGGAAACTGTTCCACTCCATGGAGCAAGAGAACCTGATGGAGTTTTTGCCTTCACAGTTATCGTAAATGGCGTATCAACATATTGGGGACTGGATATAGCTGGTTCAAATACAAGCTGAGAGAAAGGTAATATTGTAAATGGATCAGAAACGCCAACTTTTCCAGAATACATAGCTGTAATTCTAACATTCTGTCCTTCTCCATTTATCTTTACATTTCCATTCCACATACCTGCTGTGAATGTAACTGTGGATGGAGTAATTGTTCCCGCACTTGAAGATAGATTCACAGTTCCATTGAATCCCGTTACAATATCACCATTCACATCAACAGCACTTATGGTTATAAAGAAATTTTCGTTTCTATACTGCGGGGAGGATATGGATGAAAAGATGAAACTTTCAACTCCACCAGTTACCTGGAATGTATTTGAAACACCACTTGCTCCAGAAATTGGATCGTAAACTGTAAGTGTTACTGCCGGATTTGGAAGATACAAAGTTACATTTCCATTCCATTCACCATTAAGGAACACAATGGTTGAAGGAGAAACTGTACCAGGACCTGTAGATGCAGAGAGATTTACAGCTGAGTTAAAGTTTATAACCTTTGATCCATAAACATCCACAGCTGTTATGTGAACAGGGAAAGATTGCTCCGCAATTTGAGGAGATGGGATTGGATCAAAGATAAAGAAAGCTGGCTGGCTTTGAGACAAACTAAACCAGTTTGAGTAACCGACATGTCCAGCTCCATCGCTTGCTTTTATTCTAACACTGGGATTTGGAGGAGTTACAATAACATTACCCTCCCATACTCCATTTGTTGGAGTGACGCTAACAGGAGTTATTGTCATAGCAGTCCCATCTTGAGCTTCAGCTTCAAGATTTATAACTGTGGTATTGTTTGTAAGTGTATTCCCAACCATATCTTTAGCATAAACCCTTATTGAAAAGGATGAATTTGCCATTTGAGGTCCTATCAAATCAAACTCATAATGGTCAAGATCTCCATAAACAGGAAATGAGTTCGATGTCCCTGTAATCCCCAAGGTTGAATCAGTAACTGTAAGAGTCACACTCGTTCCTGGATAATTTATTGTTACACTCTCTTGATGTTCTCCGTCACTTGGAGTGGCATCGTTAAAGTCTAAGGTTGTGGGTGTGACAGAACCTACACCAAGGGAACATGTTAAATCAACAGTTCCTGTGTAAGGTGTAGCACCTGAAACATCATCCATTGGGTTACCCCACTGATCCTCTGCCCAGACTGTTATATTAAATGATGTGCCTTGAAGCTGAGGCGATGATATTGTTTCAAATCTAAAGTGATGAAGTTCATTGTGCCTTACTGTAAAGGCAGCAGTATATCCAACTTCTACTCCATCATGATTTTCAGCCTTTATCATGAATCCTGCACCATATCCATGGGTGGAGCGATACACTGTAATATCTACTGACTTCATGGTCTCGTTATTAAAGGAAACTGATGAAGGTGAGATAAGTGGATCTGGAGGAGGTAAAATTACATCTCCAACAGAGTCTGTAAGAATTAAATCAACAGTGCCTGTAAAGTTTACTGGATTATCATATGCATCCTCTGGATAAATCTCAAGAACAAAACTCTCCCCAGCGATTTTTGTGGTGGTATATGGGAATGTCAATGTAAAGTGATCAAGACCTGTAGGTTCAACTGTCAGGTTAGATGAATCACCTGTATATGCAGGACTACTATCGTCCTCAACATGAATTGCCACAGTCTCGGCTTTATACAATATTACTGTTATGGTATCGGATACACCGTTGGTGAAATTCACGGTGGATTGATACGGAGCAGTATTATCACCATCAAATGAGGGATTCGTACCATCTGGTGCAACACCTGGACCACTAAAGGTGAGAGTATGGTTGCCTGTATAAGTGGAGACAACATTAAAGTACTGATCGCAGGCTCTAACTGTTATATTAAAGGAAGTTCCTGCTGTTTGAGTATCTGGTGTACCTGTGTTTCCATTTCCAGATTCAAAAGTCTCACCAGGAAGTGTAATAACCAACTGTGACACAGAATCCGGATTCACTGTTATTGAATCACTTGCGGGAGTTAGACCTGACGCTGAGGCAGTTATAGACCATGTGCCGGCAGACTCATCATAATAGTAGAAACTGGCTGTGCTACTTCCATCGGGAATTGTCACAGATGTTATTGGATCACCACCTACAGCCAGTGCAAATTTCCCTTTTCCATATGGGGATGTAGTTGAAAGGTTTACAGTTAAAGAACCAGAAGTAACGGGATTACCAGATGAATCCTGTCTCTGAACCTCTATATATCCAGCCGTCCAGTTTCCTGCTGTTATTGGAGAAAAATCACTGGGTGCATGCCCTGTAGTGAACACAAGTTTTGTTGCAACCTGCTGTTGAACTGTAACTGTGGGTGAAGAAGAGATTGTAGAAAGAGTGGCTGAAGACGATGATCTTGATTTCGTTGTAAATGTGTATGTTCCAGCAGAGGAAGGCGCTGCAACATTTTGATAATCTATGATAATCGTATCATTGATAAGCATGGAAAAGAGTCTTACTTTAATATCAGAACCGCTTATAACGGGTTTCTGGGAAGGAGCAAGGAAAATCTCATCAAATCTTATATATCCAGTAGATGTCCCAAAGAAGTCATTGTTATATTTAAACCCATAAGATAAAACTGCATCTCTTGTAGTTCCAGCACCTGTAAAAGATAATCTTATAAAATACCATACATTGGCTGAAAGAGCTGGAAGATCTATGGTTTCTGATGGACTCAAAAGATTTGCATTTTCAGATAATAGAAATTGTATATCTCCTGAAGAAGTATTTTTAGATGTATGAACCCAGAAACCTATAGCTGTGTAAGCACTCCAATCCCTGGATGAAAAGTAATTAAAATACACATACTCACCACCTGACGCAGCATCGTCAACGGTTATTCTCATTGAATATCCTTCTTTTTTCACAGAAGAATCAGAGGAGATTGTAAGATCTGAATCTGAAGGATACCAACCAGAAATAGAATTTAAATTATCAAGAAGATCGCCAGCAACACCGCTGGAACCAGCGTTAATGCTTACATATCCTGCCCCGGCTGGATTACTATTCTGAGGAGCACTGAAACCAGAAGGAACTGTAATAGAAATCTCTCCACTATCCATATTCTCGCTGGCAGTAAATGTAAATGTAAAATTGTTTCCCGTAGAACCTGCTACAACTGATGTAGGATTAACCGTGCATGTACCAGAACCATACAAATTTAATGCAAGCGTGGTAGGAAACACCATAGAAATTATTAGCCCCAAAATTACAGCCAGACTAATTTTAAGTTTCTTCATAAAAAGACCTCCTTATCTTTTTATTTATATATATCTCTAATTAAATTCATCATGGAGCAGGATAAGTAATTATAATCTCTCTTGTAAATGGATCCCAATCAACCTTTGCACCGAAAGTTTCCATTATAAATCTTATTGGAACAAAGGTTCTACCATTTATAATAACTGGAGCAACATCAAGGGTTACTGGGAAACCATCAATGTATGCAATTTTACTTCCAATCCTCAAATCTATCCTCTTCATGTTAAATATTATAGAAACCCTTTCATCTCCATAGGAAACATATCTATACTCAACAGTGGCACCAAAAGCCTCTGCTATGATCCTCAATGGAACCATTGCTCTTCCAGATTTTTTATCAATCCATGGAGCAGCCTCAATTTCATGAGGTTCACCATTAACATATACAGTTCTTGAACCTATCTTTATCTTAACGATGGTCCTCTTTATGTATTTCACAGGTAGATATATATCAGTGGAGTTCCCTGCTTTATCTACTGCTGTAATATGAATTGAGTTATTTCCCTCCATCAAAGTCACTGTGTAGGAGAAAGTTCCATCGGGATTTACATTCACAGGTTGACCATTTATTGTAAGCACTGCTCCAACCTCAACTTCTCCTTTTATGGTTATAGTTGGTTCATAAACCTCCATCCATTTCTTTAAGGATGGGTCAAGTTTTAGATAAGGAGGTGCTGTGTCAAGAGTTATCTTTATAACAACCTCTCCTGTGTTTCCTGCAGAGTCAATGGCTTGAACCTTAAGGGTGTTCAAACCTTGAGATAACTTTACTTTAAGGGTAAATTGCCCTTTTGAGTTTGATGTGGTTCTTGAACCAGAACATGCAACAAGTATTCCCGGCTCTGTAATTCCTGAAATTATTAGATTCTCCTTGTTTGTATATTCTTTCTGAGGCTCAAGGATTGTTATCTTTGGTGGTGTGGAATCAACTTTAAAGGATTTAGTTCTTACAGGTTCAGCATTGTCAATCCCTTTGCTCTTTGAATAGTAGTGAAGGATATGTTCTCCCTCTGGAGCAGTTATCTCTCCCACATAAAGGCTTGGTGCTTCATCATCCCACCAATAGTATGTCTCAACTTCGCCTTCGCCTCTTGCCTCAAATGTAATTCTTGGTTTGGTAATATACCATCCATTTATCCCATCAGGAGCAGATGGGTTAACATGTATGACTGTCACTGGAGTTGAGACAATTTCATATGGTGAAGATGGAACCTCTGTCAAATCCTTTGATGTGTAGAGATAGAGTATATACTTATCAGGTATCTCTGGGTTCTTTATCCCTGCACTTTTACTTATGGAAATATAGACATCTCCACTGGTTACTGGAGCTGAAAGGGTTATTACAAGAAGCCTTCCAATAACTACAGGCTCATGGTATATTGGGAAACCAGATATTTCTATTGCTGCCGGCTGAATAACCGGTGGAAGGTATGTGCCATTGGGGAACTTTATGTAAATCCTGTCTCCCTCCAGAAGATTCATTGAGATTCTAAAGTTTATTGTGTATTCTGCCTCCTTTCCTGCACTTTGAGGTTTAACCTGAACTTCAACATCCTGTATTGGCGGTGGTGGTGAAAGGGTGAAGGAGAATGATGCAGGGGTTGTTTCTTTAAGGGTTGTTACCTCTATGGAATATGTCCCTGCATTTGATGGATTAATAATCCCGGCATTTGCTGATATCTCAATTTTTGCTGTTGTCTCTGCTGGTATGGGAACTGGTGTTTTAATTGTTATTGTGCTTGAGGATTGATTGACTATGGGAGAAGTAGTAAGTTCTGTATCGTTTATCTTTATCATACCAGATGGGATATTTGCCGGTATCTCTGTTCCTGTTGGGAATTTAATGTTTATATCGTCAGATACATCCAGGGCACCTCTTGTCCCAACTCTAATAATAAGGGTAAAAGAGGCATTCACTCCAGCGGATAGTGGTTCCACACTCAAAGAGAGTATCTCAAGATTGAATCCTCTTTCAACAGTAAATTGAGGTTGATTGGAAATGGGAGTAAAAGTGCCTCCAGCCCCCATGGTCATAAACGAGAATGTGTAAGTCCCTGGATTATCTGGAATTAAGACATTCTGATATTTAATGGTGATCTTCTTCCCACTTGCCATGGTTTGGATATTTATAGTAAGGGAATTGGCGCTCACATTTATAGTACCAAGGGAAACTCCACTTTCGGGGATTACTGAAACAAATCCATTCCCCGAGGGCTGTGTTGTTTGAGGATTAGGGAATCCAGTGGGAACAGTCATCTTTATCGCTCCACCTGAGAGATTAAAGGTTGAGGTAAAGGTAAATGTTATATTTACAATATCTCCTGTGAGCGCAGAATCTGGTGTCATTGTGACACTTCCAGATCCATTGGCATTTGTTCCTGTTACTGTTATTCTCTGAGTTGCAGACTCATAATTTTCAGCTGAAACTGTTATATCCCATGCACCTGGAGTTGAATCCTTGTAGTAGAAGGATACTTCATTAGAACCTGATGGGAAAGTTATGGTGGATATTCCCCAACTTGTTCCATCTGTGGAGAATTTTCCTGTTGAGGAAGTGGTAGTTAGATTAATTGTT
>Ga0256842_1001859_pt1 | contig 16157 bp, 19 predicted proteins | sample 4559240metaG_FD_185973 | JGI IMG/M metagenome (GOLD analysis project Ga0256842, IMG submission 185973) | Hydrothermal vent microbial communities from Guaymas Basin, Mexico - 4559-240 | ecosystem: Environmental > Aquatic > Marine > Hydrothermal vents | place: Mexico: Guaymas Basin | collected...
GAACTTTATGACAATAATTGATGATGTTTCGTTCTTCAAATTTATTTTTTCTGAAGAGGGTCTAGCTTTTAATTTCATGGTTAATAACATTTTAAATAAGGTTGAAAAAGAATCTCAGGTCAGCAAAGAGATTTTTTTGGACACCATTTCTGATGGAGTTCTTGTAGCTTCTAAAGGGGTAGTTGTCAATGCAAATGATATTACCTCTCTTGATATAAACTTCTACATAGACCTCTTGAGAAACATTGGGGCAGATTCTATAGTAGTTTTTAAATGTAAGGAATCAGATAGCTTTTTGAAATTTTTATCATATTTGGTTAATCTTAAGCTGTCAAAAGATGATGGTTACTATGTTATGCAAGATGAATATACTTCTATCTTTGCTAAGGAGTATAAGGGATATATAGTAATAAGTGGAAGTAAAGCTTCGATTGAGAATGCAATTTTATCTATGGATAATAAAGATGAGAGGTTCATTGAAACTAATAAGAATGCAAAAAAGTTCTTTGAAGAAAGCAACGGAGTCGTTCTCGGGTTCTTTAAAGGGAATAGTTTCAAAATATCCATGGGAGTAGATGTGAAGGAAGAGGTGAAAACGGAATGGTTTGAACTTGTCGCTTATGCGACTGAGAATAGATTTGTGGTTGATTTAAAGCAATATGTGAATGGGAATCTCGATAAACCTTTGGAATTCCTTAGTTCCTCTTATTACATGGATACCCTCCCAAAGTATGGAAATTATTACATAGGTGTTTCGGTGATAAGCTCAGCAGAGGCTTTGAACAAGATTATAGAATGGTTTTCTGGCAAGAGCGAGGATATAGACAAGATCTCTGATATAGTTATGCTGCTTCTTAAGAATTCTTCAGGAAAAGCGTATATAATGGGTGATATCTCTTCTGCCAGCGATGTTAGCTACGCAGCCTTGATTAAATTCAATAAGGATAAAGAAAAAGATCTTGAAAAGGTTTTGTTTAAATATGGGGCAAAGAAAAATAAGGAAGGTTGGATAATGAATATAGGCGAGAGGGATCTGTTCTTTTATTACGAAGATTCTTATATGATAATTTCCAACATAAGAAAAGAAAAATATGAAAAGCTCTCGAGGTTGAAGAAGTTAGTTGATTACCCACCATATTCGTATATAAAGAAGAATTTTCCTAAGGAAGATATCTCCAGAGCATTTATCGATATTGGAGATATTTTGTATAAAACTGTGGGAGTAAAACATAGTTCAGTTCTGATGTTTTATCAAACTTACGAAAAAGGACTGTTCATTTATAAGCTGGAGGTAATGTGATATGTTAAAGCTTTTCGATAAGAACGAAAGAATAATTAAAAAGTATAAGAAGAAAGTTGATGAGATAACTGAAAAAGAAAGGGAGTTTAGGAAGCTCCCTTTTAAAGATTTAATAGATATATCGACGTCTTTGAAAGAAAGAGTCCAATCGGGTGAAGATATTAATGAAATTGTTGTTGATGCTTTTGCACTTGCAAGGGATGTGGCAAGAAGAACTCTTGGGATGAGGCCTTTTGATGTTCAGGTTATAGGTGGCCTTGTTCTCCATGACGGAAAGATTGCAGAGATGAAAACGGGTGAAGGGAAGACGTTAGCGGCAACTATGCCAATCTATTTAAATGCACTTACAGGAAAAGGCGTTCATCTTGTAACCGTCAACGATTACCTTGCAAGGAGAGACGCACTTTGGATGGGACCGCTTTATCTTGCTCTTGGCCTTAGAGTGAGTGTTATAAATCAACTTGGAAAAAGCTATGAAGTTGTATGGAAAGATCCTGAAAAGGCATTTGAGGCGATAGAGAGGAATCTATCGGTTTGGCCTGAAAATTTCGATGGAGAAGTTCTCAAAGATGAAGATGCTGATGCAGTGGCGAAAGAAGCCTTTGAGGTAGAGTTAAAGGAGATTTCAAGGAAAGAGGCGTACCTTTGCGATGTGACCTATGGCACGAATAATGAATTTGGTTTTGATTATTTAAGGGACAACCTTGTCTATGACATAGCAGATAAGACTCAAAGAGGCCATTATTATGCGATCGTTGACGAAGTTGATTCTATACTTATAGACGAGGCAAGAACTCCCCTTATAATTTCAGGCCCTTCCAAGGAAAGCCCGACGATTTACAAGTTTTTTGCTCAACTTGCTAAAGCATTTAAAAAGGATGTGGACTTTATAGTTGATGAGAAAGCAAGAACAGTTATTCTAACCGATAAAGGTATAGAAAAAGCTGAAAAACGTTTGAGGATAGATAACCTATACGATCCAGCTCATGTTAAATCACTTTATCATCTTCTGAATGCCCTTAAGGCGTTGCACCTTTTTAAAAAGGATGTAGACTACGTTGTAATGAACAATCAGGTTGTCATAGTGGATGAATTTACAGGAAGGCTTCTTCCTGGAAGAAGGTACAGTGGGGGGCTTCATCAAGCTATAGAGGCGAAAGAAGGAGTCCCTGTCAGAGAGGAGTCGATAACTTACGCCACTATAACCTTTCAAAATTATTTCAGGATGTATGAAAAGCTTGCTGGTATGACAGGAACCGCTAAGACAGAAGAACAAGAGTTTATACAGATATACAATATGGAAGTTGTTGTGGTTCCTACGCATAAACCGATGATAAGGAAAGATCATGATGACCTTATTTATAGGACAGAAAAAGAAAAATTCGATGCAGTTGTAAAGGAAATAGAGGAAAGACATGCAAAAGGACAACCCATACTGGTAGGAACGACTTCCATTGAGAAAAGTGAACTTTTAAGTCAGATGCTTAGAAAGAGAAACATTCCTCACGAGGTTCTGAATGCTAAACATCATGAAAAAGAAGCTCAGATAATAGCCAAAGCTGGCCAGAAAGGTGCAGTTACCATAGCTACAAATATGGCAGGAAGGGGTACGGATATAAAGCTTGGTGAAGGTGTTGCAGAGCTTGGTGGACTCTATGTCATTGGAACGGAACATCATGAATCAAGAAGGATAGACAATCAACTTCGTGGTAGATCAGGAAGACAGGGAGATCCAGGAGAGTCAAGATTCTTTGTCTCACTGGAAGATGATCTTCTTAGAATATTTGGGGCGGAACAGATAAAGAAAGTGATGAACATCTTGAAGATGAAACCAGGAGAGCCCCTCTACCATCCCATGCTCACTAAATTAATAGTTCAGGTTCAAAAGAAAGTTGAGGGAATAAACTTCTCTATAAGAAAATCCTTGATGGAGATGGATGAGGTTTTAGACAAACAACGGGATGCTGTGTATTCCTTCAGAGATTATTTATTAACAGAGCAGAACTATGACGATCAAGTTAGGGAAATAATAGAAGATGTTGTTGATAGAAGGATGGAAGTTTTTATTAAGAAAACAGAATGGGATTTAGATGGCCTTGAAAGATCCTTTTCTAATTTTCCAAAAGAGATAGGTATAACCAACTTAAAAGGGAAAAATTTTAGTAGTGAACAGCAACTAAGAGAGTTTCTTGTGAAAAGTCTTTGGGAGGCTTATTTGGAGAAAAAGAAAGAAATAGGTGAGGAATACAATAGAGTCGTGAGGTTCTTGATGCTGAGGATTATAGATGAAAATTGGAGACAATACCTTGAAGAGGTGGATCATGTAAAAGATTCCGTTCGATTGAGAGCATACGGTCAAAAGGACCCTATACTTGAATTTAAGAGAGAAACTTACCGTATGTTTGATGAAATGATGGCAACGGTTTTTGATACTATTGCAGAATGGATCCTCAAGGTTAGAAAGATCAGCGAAGAAGCCGAAGAAGAAGCAAAGAAGGAGGTTGAAACTCTTAGAGCAGTTCACGAAGAGTTCAGTCTTGTTTCAAGAGAACAAAGAAGAAAGACTTCCCATTCCAAGCCTAAGAAAAGATTCAAGGTAAAAAGGTGATCATATGATTTTGGTGGATACAACGCCTGTTGTTCCTGTTTCTGTTACGGGTGATTTTTGTCCTATGAATTGTAAGCATTGTGGTGGTGTGTATTTGAAACACATGATTGCTGTTCAAAAAATGGAAGAATTTGCAAAAGCTGGTAGAAAGGTATTCTTAATAAGTGGTGGAATGACAAAAGATGGGAAAATTCCTTTTGACAATCATTATCAACTTTTGAAGTCCTTAAAAGATAAATACAACTTGAAATACAATTTTCATATAGGATTTCCCCTTGAGTTTCCAGAGATAGTAGATGAATTGGCTGATGTTGTTTCCATAGATTTTTATGCAGATTCCGTAGTTTTGAGGGAAGTTTACGGAATTGATAGAAGTATTGAGGATCAACTTAAAGTAATAACGTCGTTTAAAAGGCCAGTTGTACCACATATCACGATAGGTGTTCTGTGTGGAAAGATAACGCACGAGTATACGGCAATTGATATTTTGTCTAATCATTTTGATAGGATAGTCTTGAATGTTTTCATACCAACAAGGGGAACTTTTTATGAAAGCTGTCCTGTACCTGATCTGAACGAGGTTGAAAGGGTATTTGAATACGCGAAAGAGAAGTTCAAAGTGGTATTCCTTGGATGTATGCAGCCTAAAGGATCATATAGGATAGAACTTCAAAAAAGGATAGGATTCATTGATGGGATAACGAAACCTGTTTTGAAGAAAGCTAATACAAGAAATTGTTGCGCCTTTGAGATCATACAGGTGCACCGTTCCACTTCTTGACGAATTCATTGATATTTTCAAATCCAATCATGCCGGAAAGCTTGATAAAAACTTGTGCGGTAACTATCGCATCGTCTAATGCACGGTGGTTTATCTTGTCAGTTATGGAAAAGTATTTAGCGAGCCATTCCAAAGTTTTTGCTGTTCCGAAGATTTCTTTCGACATGTCTTGGGTATCTATATAATATGGATCTACGGGGAACTCACCAATATCTTTTGCAGCGTAGTCCAAAAACATCAAATCAAATTTACCGTTGTGGAAAACTGGTACAAGTTCTCTCATATAACGCTGGATAGTAGGAAAAACGTCTTCCATTGAAGGAGCATTTTTAATGCTTCTATTTGAGATTCCATGGATTTTTTCAGTATTTGCTGGTATTTGTATACCTTCTCCAGGGTTTATAAGAGTAACATACGCCTTTTCTAGGATTAATTTCCCCTGGAATATTGGTACTACAGCTACTTCAATTATCCTATCTCCGCCTTCAGGATCAACACCAGTAGTTTCGGTGTCTATGGCACAAAACACCGTTTCGTTCCAATCTATTTTTGCCACTTATACCATCACCTTAATCTATTCAGAAGGTCATATTCACAGGAAGAAATTAAATCTTCTTCTGATTTCATCCAGTCTTCTATGGATCCTATTCCGTATATAAAATCAGGTTTCTTGAGAACCTTTTCTTTCAAGTATTCTTTAATAATTTTCCTGGAAAGTCTGTTGATAAATATTTCTGCACCATCTCTGTCGGTGCCTGGAAGTATAACACCAACTTCATCTTCCGAAATTCTATAAGCTTTATCTGTGAACCTACTGATTAGAGATATTATGTAGTATAACTTCTTAATAAGTTCTGGATCGTTTTCGTAAACTTTTATTATGACTAAGCTCAGTGGAAGAGTGTACCTTTTGGATTTCAGGAACTCTTCTTTTAAGTATGCTTCAAAGTTGTTATTCTGAAGGTACGATTCATAGAGTTTTATCCTCAATGATAGCGATGTTGGATCAGGTTTCGTTTTTATTATGTCTACAACATTTTCTGGTATATTTACCCTCAATCTTCCAACGATAACGGTTGGTTTGTAAGTATGCGGCTTTTTTGAGACTATCAAATCAGCATCAAACTCGTTTTGAGATATAATCCATTCTCTTTTTTCAAATGCATCCTGAATAACTTCTTTGTAGTTAACATCCTGAATGTTTACAATCATCTTTTCAATTCCTCCACCATTTTTATGAAATATTCATGTATTCTTGTATCCTTAGTTAACTCTGGATGAAACGATGTAGCCATAACATTGTTTTCTCTGACAAACACGGGTGCATCTTCGTATTTGGCCAAAACTTCAACATTGTTTCCTAATTCAACGATTTTTGGTGCTCTTATAAAAACAGCTCTAAAAGGCTTTTCTCCAAACTCTGGAACATTTATATCAACTTCAAAACTTTCGATTTGCCTCCCATAGGCATTTCTTTCCACTTCTACATCTAAAACCTGGAGAGTTAGCTGATCTGAATCTTTTACCCTGTTGGCAAGAAGGATCATCCCAGCGCATGTACCATAAACTGGAAAACCTTTGTTTATTTTTTCTTTAAGTGGTTCGTACATTTCAACTTCTTTCATTATTCTGATCATTGTGGTGGATTCCCCACCCGGTATTATAAGCCCATCAACAAGCTGGAGATCTTCAGGGAGTTTAACCACAAGAGTTTCCACACCAAGAAGCTGCAACATCTCAATATGCTCTCTCACATCTCCTTGTAGTCCCAGGACTCCTATTTTCAATTTCACCAGCCCCTTTCCTGAAGTTTTACTTCAAGTTCGTTTATATCAAGTCCCTGCATTGGTTCTCCAATATCCTCAGAAACCTTTAGAAGAACTTTTGGATTATCCCAATATGTAACTGCAAGAACTATTGCTCTTGCCATTTTCATTGGATCTTTGCTCTTAAATATACCAGATCCTACGAATACACCATCAGCACCGAGTATCATCATGAGGGCTGCATCGGCCGGTGTGGCAACCCCGCCAGCTGCAAAGTTGACAACGGGAAGTCTTCCGAGCCTTTTGACTTCTCTCACAAGTTCAACAGGGGCTCCAAGTTCTTTAGCCTCTCTTACAAGTTCATCGTCAGGCATATTCATTATCTTTCTTATCTCATCTTGTACCCTTCTCATGTGTTTTACAGCTTCTACGATGTTTCCCGTTCCAGCTTCGCCCTTTGTCCTTATCATGGCGGCACCTTCCGCTATCCTTCTTAAGGCTTCTCCAAGATCTCTTGCTCCGCATACAAATGGAACCTTGAAATCGTGCTTATTGATATGGAACTTATCATCTGCCGGTGTCAAAACCTCAGATTCATCTATGAAATCAACGCCTAATTCTTCAAGTATCCTTGCTTCTGCTATATGACCGATTCTGACCTTTGCCATTACCGGAATAGTTACCGCTTCCATGATCTCTTTTATTTTGCTTATTGGTGCCATTCTTGCAACTCCACCCGCTTTTCTTATATCTGCTGGAACCCTTTCAAGAGCCATGACGGCAACCGCACCTGCAGCTTCCGCTATTTTAGCTTGTTCTGCATTAGTAACATCCATTATTACTCCACCTTTAAACATGTCAGCAAAACCCTTTTTAACCACCCAGGTGCCTTTATAAATATCCATAATTTATCCCTCCTTGTCGCCTCTTTTTATTTAACTTTATTTTATCACTTCTCTTTCCAATATTCCTTGGGAACCACTTTTAAACGCGGATTTTCTATCTTGTATCTTCCGACTTTTGCGCAATGCTTTCCATTAACTTCAACTATATCTGCTGTAATATCGACCTTTTCTTTAAGAAGTTTAGAGCCGACACCATAGGCATCTACAGGTACGTTCAATTTTTCAAAAAGCTCTATCTTTTCAGCGTCAAAACCACCAGAGACTAAAATTTTTAAATTATTCAATCCGTATTTATCGAATTCTTGTCTTGCCCTCCAAACAAGCTCCGGGCAAACTCCAAGTGATGACATATCTTTTGGAACAACTGATTTGTCTCTTAAATCGCCAGAAGTGTCAAATCTAACTCCCCAGATTTTTCCTTTTCCTTCGCCTATTATGGGTGATGGATCGGTTTCTCCTAATTTAAAAGGTTTTCCCATATGGGTTTCGTAAAATTTCTTTATGACTTTAAAGGTTGTACCTATCACATCGTTGTCCCAATCTACCAAAATTATTCTGTTAACCCCAGGGTCTATGTGTTTATCAAAAGCAATTGCAGCGTCCTCGGTTTTACCCATGTAGGCGGCAATCAGAGCATGGGGAATTGTTCCAGCTGACTTGACTCCCCAGTAGTCTGCATTGGCGTCGGTAGACACTCCAAAAGCTCCTGCCTTTAGTGCCGCATAGCCATCAGTTGCTTGGACCCAATAATGATCGAATCTTGCACTGAAGAAAAGGACAGGTTTACCCCTTGCTGCCTTTACCACTTTTTTAACTGCTGTTGCTGTGCTGGAGGCTCTCGCTATTACGCCAAGAAGCACTGTTTCAAGATAACCAAAGTATCTAGGATCGCCTTCTATTGTCATGATCGGCTCTCTATTCTTTGCTTCTTCGCCATCGTAAAGTGCTTTTACTTCGATTTCATCCCATTTATCAACCCACAAATCCGCAAGCCGCTGTTTTATTTCCCATTTATCTTTCGTATAGTCAACGACCATGTTTATATCAAATCGGGCGGCAGCTTCTTGAATTTTCTTTTCCATTAAAAGAAGCTCTTCAAATAATGCTTTAGCCTTTTCTTCGTCTTTGTAATAACCGGTTCCGTAGCGCAGAATAGCCAGTGCTTCATCTATACCAACTATCACAGCATCTTTCCTTGGAAAGAATTGGTATAAAACCCTTACTGCTTTATGATCTTTTTTTAATACTTCAACAAATCTTGTGAAGTATATATCAGAATAATATCCATTTCTTATTCTGTCTATCGGTACTTTAAATATCTTTGGATGAAGTCTCTTTGCCATCAAATCACCCCGATTACACGATTTCTACACCAAGTACTTCTTTCATTTGCCTTAATGCAAACCTGTGAAGTTCTTCATCGTAAGATGTTACACCTTTTTCGTGAAGAATAACTTTTAAATCTCTGTTTCTAAGCTCTTCAACTGTGAATAGAACGCATATGTTTGTTACAACTCCGACAACTTCAAATTCGTCAAGATTGAGCTCTTTTATTAAGTCTTCAAAATTTGTTTTGTAAAAAGCGCTAAAGCGGGTTTTTCTTATGTAATAATGTTTGTTATATCCTTCCAAAGCTTTTTCAAGTTTTTCGGTTAATCTTGCTCCCTCACTATTTGCAACACAGTGTTTGGGCCATACCTCGAATTCTTTGTCGTTTTCATTGTGCCAATCTTGAGTTGTAATTATGGGTAAATCTTCTCTTCTGAACTTCTTTGCAAGTTCTACAATATAATCTATAACCTTTTCTGCTCCATCGAAGTAGAGTGCTCCTCCCTTGTCAACAAAATCCCTTTGAAGGTCTACAATTAAAAGTGCTCTCACCTTTAATCACCTCGTCCTTTTATTTTACAACAAAGATGATAAAATCGCTAAAGGGTGAATCAGTTTGAGGATAGAGCTTATCAATGTAAGCTATGCATATTCTATCAATACCGACTTCGAAAAAAAAATAATTGATAACATAAATATCACTATCGAAAGTGGGAAAATTCTTTTGGTTCTTGGACCAAACGGGAGTGGTAAGACTACTCTTTTGCAGATAATGTCACTCCTTTTAAAACCAACATCTGGTAAAGTTATTATCGATGGTGAAGACGCTTGGAAGAATCCGGCAAAGTATAGAAAAAGGATTGGTATTGCTTTCCAATTTCCTGAGAATCAATTTTTTAGTCTTTCCGTTTACGATGAAGTTACCTTTGCTCCGAAAAATTTTGGCATAGAAAATTTTGAAGAGATGTACAAGAAAGTGATGGAAATGTTTGATCTGGATCCTGAGGAATTTAGAAATAGAGTTCCCTTCACTTTATCTGGTGGAGAGAAAAGGAAGGTAGGCATAGCATCCATCGTCTCATACGATCCTGAAATAATAATCTTAGATGAGCCTTTTGTATCTTTGGATTGGGAAGGTAGATTTGAAATGTTGGACTACATAAGAAAATGGAAAGAAATGGGCAGAGGCCTTGTGATAGCTACTCACCACGAAGAGCTTCTTGAGGATATAGCCGATGATTCTTTAATACTTTGATGATGTTTTCTTCAAGTTTTTCCTTCCCTAATTCATTCCATATTACTTCTCCCATGTCTGTTACATCTTTTTGATTTTCCCAGATTTTTCTAAATACTTCTTCTGAGATTTGTGGTTTTCTATTCTTAGAAGTTTTGTAGGAAGATTTCATCGTTATTATAAAGTCACACATCCTATCAAGCTTCATCCTTTTAAGAAGCGCACAATCGATTATAATAGTTTTTTCAGAATTTTTAACTTCTTCTTCGACTATCTTCACCATTATAGGATGTAATATACTTTCAAGCTTCTTTAAAAGTTCCTCATCAGAGAAAACGATTCCCCCAAGTGCCTTTCTGTCTACTTTTCCATTCTTTATTATATTCTCGCCAAATATCTCTCTTAATCTTTCGATAACTTCTTCTTTCTCAAGAGCCTTATGGCCCACTTTATCAACATCTATTATCTTTCCACCCAAAATTTCTGCCAGAATTTCAGATGCTGTGCTTTTTCCAGATCCTATTTTTCCCGTAACACATATCACTATCTTTTTCATTAAAGAGCCCCCTTAAATTTGTAGTAAATTAACCCGAATATTTCATGAGTTAGGTATCCTAAAAAGGATAGAGTTTCTTGACTTGGCAAAAATGACCTGTAGGTAATTTTTGTTTCTATAATGAAGTCACATGGAATAACAGCTGATTTCATGTGAAGTTTGTCTGATATCATCTTTGCTCTTACAGTGTGAGTGGAGGATGTTACTATGTTTATAGGCTTGTCGGTGATGTTCTTTGTATATAAAAGATTCTCATATGTATTAGTAGAGTTTTCTTCAGATATGATAGCTTCTTTTGGAACTCCCCAACTTATTAGAATCTCCCTCATTTTTTCTGCCTCAATCAATCCTGATGGTGTCCCGCCACCTGAAACTATTATTTTGCTTTTTAATTTCTTCCATAGTTCATATCCCTTTAAAAGCCTCTGAAGCGTTGCCCTCGAAAGCTCTTCACCATCTGGAGTTACCAGCACTCCCCCACCAAGAATAAGAATGTCTCCTTTAATGGGAATTTCCTCCACCATCCATAATTTTTCCACTGGTATCCAAGTAGCTTCAATTGTAAAAAGATAAATAATGATGGAAATAACCAGATATTTTTTCTTTTTTCTAACAAGCCATAAGATGAGAAATAAAGAAACTAAAATTCCTGGAAATTGCACGAAAGAGCCGATTATCTTTCCAATCACCTGTTATCAACCCTTTTGATATTTTCTCCATCGAACGAGAATACACCTTTGTTGATGTTTAAGAGGTCATTTATGGCAGATAAGACTTTTTCCCTGTCTTTTTCGCTTTCTACAAAGTCAATAGAATCGGCATCCACGATTAAGAGCATACTTTCGTTGTAATTTTGAAATAGCTCTTCGTAAAGTTTTCTTATAAGTTTCCAGTAATTTACATCAACTTTTTGTTCGTATTGACGCCCTCTCTTTTTGAGCCTTTTGACGGCGGTTTCTATGGAGCACCTTAAGTAAATCATCAGGCGTGGTGGAACAACATGTTCAACAAGGTTGTTGTATATATCTTGATAAATTCTCCACTCGAGTTCTGACATCATTCCCATTAGGTACTGTGCTTTTGCGAAGATAAAATCTCCGTAAATTGATCTGTCCATTATGAAACGACCAACTTTTTCCGCTTTTTTCATCTGATAGAATCTCTTGTTTAAAAAATACGTTTGAAGGGTAAAACTCCATCTTTTCCCATCGGAATAAAAATTTTCAAGAAGGTGATCAACCTTTTCATCTTCCATCTCAAAGAAAGGTGTAAAACCAAATTCTTCTTCCATTATCTCAACAAGTGTGGTTTTTCCAACGCCAACTATTCCGTCAACTATAACTTCAAGCATATCAGCGCACCACCTCTATAATGATTTTCTCAGGACTTTTAACGACCACAACATCTGCTTTCAAATTTTTCCCTTTTCTTTTTAAGAAAACCACAAGATCCTCATCAACAACTATAATTTTTTCCGCTCTACCAAGGGGAACATTTTTAAAATACCCTATGAATTTAAGATTTTCAACCCTTCCTTTGTAACTTTTCAGAACCTTTTCAAGGGCCGATAATACCTTTTCCTTTTTCATAAATTTCGATTTTTTAATTGTTAGTTTCCAAATTTCGTCAATGTGTTCTTCAGAATGAACTTTTGGAGAGATCATATTAAGCGACAATATATCGATATTAGTTTTATATTGAATAGGAATCTCTTTTATAGAAATTTTTTCTTCAATGGGTTTGACAAATAGAATAGAAACCTCTTTATAGCTCCCAAGATATATGCTTTCTAAGTGTGTTGAATTCATATTAAAAGATTGAACATTGTGGGTTTCGATGTTAGCATTGAATGTGGCGGTGATTACCTCTAAATATTTTGGAGAATAAATCGCTTCTTTCACATCGACATTTATTTTTTCTTCTGCTATTGTGGCGTTTACCCTGGGGATTTCAAAGTCCACCGCATCAGTTAAAATGCTAAGATCTTGATCGATTATATCTATTTTTCCAAGTTCCATTTTTAATGTTTCTATAAGGTCTTTTACTGCTCTGAACATACGTATTCAAGCGCTTTTTGAAGGCGCTGGAAGGGTTCAAGAAGGTCTATAGATTCGCTTAAGGAAAGAATCTCATTTAATATTTCTTCAGATAAATCTGAGTTTCCCATCAACCTGTAAAAAGTTCCAAGGGAACCTATCATGTATTCTCCTTCGTCAATCTTATTTATTCCTTCTTCTCCAGCTGCAGCTTTTGATATATGAAAAACGTTGTCAGCAGCTTCAACTATGTCAACGTTATCAGTCAATATAACCGCAGGTTTAGTTTCGGATTTTGAAAGGAGCGTTTTTGCGATTATTTCTATACTTAGATACTTTTCAAGGGCCTTACCATAAATTATTCTCTGGAGTTTTGTAGGAGTGATTGGTTCACTGTATTTAAACTCTTGTGGGATACCGTCTTGATCAACAACTAAAAGGCCTCCAGTGTACTTACCATCTATGTTTTTAACACTTAAATAACCAATCACAATCTCACATCCAAAATCAATCCTCTTTTTTCATCTCTTACAGCTGGATGAACTTCCTCTTCCTGAGGGTTGGAGTTTCTCTTTCTGTATAGTAGATAGCTTCCTCTGTTGGAACCCTCCATAGAATTTCTTACGTTTTTTCCTTCAGCTTTGTTTTGAGCATTCACCTGGCTTCTTTCTATCTCATTTCTTTGAACTCTTTCAAGGAGATTCGTATGCTGTTCAGCTAAGGCTGCATTTTGGATCTGATTTACACTTTGCGCTGCATCTACTGCTCTAACGACGAAGGTTTGCACCTCAACAGGATTAACCATTATACCAACCCCTCAAGTTCTCTTCTAAGTTTTACCAATATAACTGATAATACTTGAGAAACCCTTGATTCACTTACCCCCAGCACTATTCCAATCTCTTTCAGAGATAGTTCTTGTTCGTATCTCAAAGACAAAACTAATTTTTCTCTATCATCTAATTTATTTATCGCTTTTTTAAGTTCTTCCATTAGTAGTTCTTTATAAGTAGATTTTTCAGGATCTTCTTCTTGAGGTTCTTCTATGATTTCTAAAGGTTCAACATCTTGGCCTGCTAAATACGAATCTAACATAAGCATTTGCTTTCTTACCATTTCGCTTCTTATATGTTTTACGCTTTCCGTATCTATCCCCACGATTTCTGCGATAGCTTCGTCGGTGATTTCTTCCCCTCTTGTTTCCAATTCTACCATTGCGTTTTCTATGTCTTTCATGCTTTTCCTTAGATTTCTTGGAAGCCAGTCTATTTTTCTTAGATAATCAAGCATAGCTCCTCTTATTCTCTTCATGACGAAGGAGCCAAGAGGCCCTTTTTTTGGATCGTATCTATCTAAAGAAGAAAGGAGGGCTAGAACCCCCTCTTGAATTAAATCATCAACTTCAACGTTCGGCGGAAGATTATACTTGAGATCGTAAGCTATTCTTTTTATTCTTGGAAGGTATTCCAGAACTATCTTTTCTTTATCCAAGTAAACCTGGTTCATATTTCCTTGATTTCCACTCGTTCACCACCACCGACCTTTCTTATAAGAAGCTTACCCGTTTCAAGGTCATATTCTATACTTCTTGCTCTCTTTCCGCCGGTATCTTCGGCAACGAGTCTAACTTTGTAGTGTCTAAGCCACTTTTTGACGGCTTCTACATTCCTTTGACCCACATTAAGCCCTTTTCCTTCAAACATCGCAGCTCCTCCAGCTATCTTTGCTTCGAGTCGGGTAGTACTTCCACCTTTTTTCTTTATTTCTTCAATCAAAGTTGCTATTCCAGTGTCAGCAAATTTTCCTGGGTTTGGCACACTTTTTCCACCACTATCTGGAAGCATGACATGAACCATTCCTCCAACCTTTGTATTGGGATCTCTTATACATACTCCCACACACGACCCCAATCCCAGAGTAACAACAACGGCTGGAGGTTTTTCAACAGCATATTCTCCAATTCCTATTATGACTTTCTTTTTCATATTACATCAACCCCATGCTCTTGAAGATTTTCTCCAGAGATTCACCTTTAGGAATCATGAATATATAACCGGTTATCTCAACATCCTGAATATTCAGGAGTGTTTCTATAAAGATTATTCTATCATCGGTATAGGCTATTTGCAAAGAAACTTCTGAGATTATCGCACTTATCATATCTACACTAATATCAGGTGGCAGTGGGTCAAGATAAAGACCTGTGAAATTAGCCAATGCGGTAATGTAAGAACCGCATATTATGTTTCCAACTTCCTTCATCGCAGATTTTTCCATATCTCCTATCTGAGTTATATCTTCAACAGTAACCATTCCCATCATAAGAAGATTAATGAGCTCCTTCGCACCCTTAGAATCGAAAATGAGAAGAGTTTCCATTTCTACATCACCAAGAACATCCATTTTAATACCTACAACTAATTCTTCTGGATTAGGGAGAATGAAAGGAACCTTGGCTATTGGTACTGTTTTCACATTGGGTACAGTTATATCAACTTTTTTGTTGATCATAGTGGAAAGAGCTGTTGCAGCGTTACCAGCACCGACATTCCCTATTTCTTTCAGAAAATCTAAATGCTTATCTCCCATTCTATCGTATACTGAGCTCATTGAATATCACCCCTGTCTAATATATTATTCCTTTCTTCCTGTATTCTATTTCCTTTTCCATCACGAATCTCACGAGTCTTTTTTCAAGTTGCATATCTACTTCTTGAAATTCTACACCATAGAATCTCTGCAGTGTGGTCTTATCCATTCCTGCTTCCCTTCTCACAATTGCTGGGTGATCCACAAGTTCAAGTCCAGGCTTAAGCTTCATAGTTACAAATATTTTATCACCAACTTTAAGTTCTTCTCCAACCACCATGAGCATTCCACCAGCGCTAAAATCTATTGTAGAAAATGTATGATATTCATCTTCATTTTCCTTTCTATATTTTCCAATTAATCTTATAGGTAATCTGTTGAATCTTCTTCTTTGTACCCTTCTTACTCTTTCTGGAATAGTGATTATAGTAGAAGGCAAGTTGTCTTCTTTCCATGTTCCGCTCCAGATTACTGTTCCTTGGAATGTGTAAAGCGAAGATTTATCAACTATTTTCACATAAGCTCTGGTTCCTTTTGGAAGAGGTATAAGCCTTCCTTTGAAAGATGGCATTGCTATTCTCATTATCTTTTTTTCGAGCGAATAGTCGTAAACGGAGCTTTTGTACTCCCCTTCAAGCTCCTCAGGCCAGCTAATAGCAAGAAGTATGGGCATCCCAGGTTTGACAACATCTTTGAATTTGTAGTATTCCACCATAGCAGCTGGCATATCACATCCTCCTCAATACGCTTGCAAATTCAGCTAATCTTTCTTTCACATAATCCATCCACCATGGGGTGACATTTTCTATCATGACTCCCACACTTTTTAAGTCAACTTCTTCGGGTTTCATCCATCGTACGATTCCTTTTATAGCGTTTCCTTCGACTTCAACTTCAACAATGTCGCCAATATTATATTCATCTGTTGATAAAATCCTTGTTCCGTGATAGGATGCATCCAGCATTAATCCCCTTTTACTATTTATAACACATTTCTTTAAAATCGGAACTCTTTTTTCTTTCCGCTTTTCTCTGATTTTAACTTTACCAAGT
>Ga0256842_1001860_pt1 | contig 16151 bp, 13 predicted proteins | sample 4559240metaG_FD_185973 | JGI IMG/M metagenome (GOLD analysis project Ga0256842, IMG submission 185973) | Hydrothermal vent microbial communities from Guaymas Basin, Mexico - 4559-240 | ecosystem: Environmental > Aquatic > Marine > Hydrothermal vents | place: Mexico: Guaymas Basin | collected...
GTGGAGGTTTGAGAACTTTTTTTATAAAAAAGCTTCAAAAGCTCTATAACTAGGTGTTGTTAAGCTTTTTATTTTTTTGATAAATTATAAAGTTCTACTTTTAAATCCCCTATTTAATAGGGTTTCCCCACCTATTGGTGGGGAGGTAATTTCGAGACAGGTTAGGGAATAGAGCATTGTTTAATTCGTTGATGAGTTTCCCCACCTATTGGTGGGGAGGTAATTTCGAGACGGTCGCTGTTTTTTACCAAAAACATTTTAAGTTTGTTTCCCCACCTATTGGTGGGGAGGTAATTTCGAGACGCATATTTACCGATATATAAAAAAAACATCAAATAAAATCTGCTATACTTTGTAAAACAAAGAATAGGGGAAGATATGGAATTATTAACTATTGTTCATTCACAAAAGATAGAGTATATACCTATTATTTATGCTTTTATAGGAAAAATTAAACGGCATATACTTTTTTTCGACCATGCCAAACAAGAAAGAGCATTTGCCCAAGAGCTAAAAGTTTCAATAGAGAAACTATATGCCAAATACAATCTTAAAACAGAAATCAAAATGATAAAAATAGATGAAGATAGCAAAAAAGATATGCAACAAATCGCTCAAGTGTTTGAGGGAAAAAGTCATGATATTTATCTAAATGGAGCAGGAGCTGATACGGCTTTATTTACAGTGCTATCTTCTATTATTTTGCGTAATCATGGAAAAGTTTTGGCATATGATAATGAAGATAATAGTTATAATATCATTACTCAAAATGGTTTTACCAATGAAAAAATCAAAAATAGTATGAACCTAGAAGATTTTATAATTTTGATGGGTGAAGAGATACTTGATGAGATGAACAAAGGAGAAATTTTAGCTCAAAAAGATGCACTAAATTTACTCTTTTTAGATGTCAAAAGAATGTTTGATATACGGTTTTTACTTAAACAGAGAAAGACCAAAGAGCTAAAAAAACGCTATCCACAAATATTAAAAGCACTAAAAACATTAGGTATTGTCAATGATGAATATATAATTAAAGGACAAGAGGGCTTTGTAAAATTTGGTTATCTTTTTGAGGCATTTATCTATTTACAGTTAGAGGGATTTGATTTTGATGATATTAAAGTAGGAGTCAAAATACGCTTTGACAAAGAACAAGTAGCTAGACGAAATATAGAAGTGACTAATGAGTTTGATATATTAGTTATCAAAGAGAATAAAATAGGCTTTATAGAGTGTAAAGTAGGAGATTCTCATGACCCATTAGGCACAGTCTATAAGAGTGACTCTATTATGGAGTATTTTGGAGAGAGTGCATCAAGTTTGATTGTCAATATAGAACGCAAAAAATATCTCAAAAACAAAAAAAGTAAAATGAATTTTGGAGCTTCTATTCTCCTTAGAGCAGAGACTAAAAAAGTGAGTATCTATAACACCTTTTATTTTAGTCGAAATAGTTTTAGAAACAAAGTCAAAAAGAGATTTGAAGTTGATATAAAACCAGAGTTTTTAGAAGCCGAAAAGAGAAAAAGCTTAAACGAATTGGTGCAAAAATGGGAGAGATGATGGATTTATATAAAGAACAAAAAAAACTACAACAGGACTCTTATAATCTCTTAAAAAAGAGAATAGAAGAACTCACCACCAATAAAGACTCTCATCTTCAAACATTCGCTAAAGCCAAAGGGCTTTTGGTTTATATCAAAAATTTTATAGAAGCAGTCAATAATTTTATATTGGAGTATCTACAACAAGTTATTGGAAAGGTTATTCAACAAGACAATAACCACTATGCTAAACTCTTGGAAGTAGAGTATAAAAATATTCATGATGCTATAGCTAAACCTCTATCGTGGGCTATGTTTGATAAGAGTAAAATGAGTAGAACAGTAGATGAAATCTCTAATAGCAAAAGAGATTTTCAAACCAAAGATATTAAACATCTAAGAAAACTTATTCAAAATGTTATAGATGATTTGTCCAAATATATCAATATTGGAGCTGATTATTATAGGGATTTATCCAATGAACCAAATAAAATATTCAAAGAGAGTCCCCAAAGAGTTGCACTAGCTATTTGGCAATTAAATAGTAATGAGATTGTCAATGTTGTAGTAGTCTATCTACTATCTTTACAACAAAAGGATAATGCTGATGATGAAAATTCAGCAAATAGCCGACAATCATTTGGTGGAGATATAGGTGTAGCTATTCATGAATTAATTGCAAAAAAATATTTTAAAGATGTAGAAGAGCTAAAAGGCGATGAACTTAAAAGTGCATATAGAGAGTATCAAAATAATAACTTTGAAGCATTAGAACAGCTATCTAAACCTCTTTTGAGTGAAAAAGTAGAACTTGAAATTGGTCAAAAGATGCTAGATTTGGCACTAGAGGCTAAGGTAATAAAAGAATATAGCAAACCAAATGATGAAAAAAATTTCAATTATCTAAAACTAAACTCTGAACTATTAAAACAGATGAACTCTACCGATAAACAAATCGCTTATGGAGCATCAATGGTTTATAAACCAATGGTAATAGAGCCTCTGGATTGGGGAGGAATGTATGGAGGTGGATTTTTGGCTGATGATAATATAGAGAGTCGTTTTGATTTATCTTTTATAAAAGCCTCTAATAAAAAAGATAGAGAAGCAATACACAAAAAAGAGATACCAAAAGTTGTTTTAGAAGCAGTCAATAATCTACAACATACCCCATTTAAAATCAACGGAAAAATATTAGATGTACTACTTGATTATCATAGTGATATTAACTATATGAAAAAGAAAAATCGTGTTGATTTTGCCTATTATAGAATTTTAAGAGAGATACTATCAGCCAATCTTTACAATAAAACTCAAAAAGAGATAGAAAAACATTTTAAAAATACAAAATATATCAAAGTAAAAGATTATGAACTATATGAAACCGATAAAAAGAGAATTAAAAAGGCATTAAAAGAGATAGAAAAATCTAAAGATATAGAGAGATTTAGATTAGATAGTGAGATTTATTATGAGATAGCCAAATATAAACAAGGCTTTGATACTATTATTCAGATAGCCAAAGAGATGAAAAGATTTGAGCAGTTTTATTTTGTATGGAGAATGGATTTTAGAGGACGGCTCTATCCTCAACAGACACTACTTCACCCACAAGCTGGAGATATGCCAAAATCACTACTACTATTTGCAAAAGAGAAACCATTGGATAAAAAAGGAGAAGAGTGGTTTTTGATACATGGAGCAAACTGTTATGGTGAGGTGGATAAAGAGATTTTCTCAAAACGAATAGAGTGGATAAAAGAGCATAATGATATTATCCTATCTTGTGCCAAAGATTATAGAAGTGAAAACTTTTGGAAAAGAGCAGGTGACCCTTTTAAGTTTTTGGCATGGTGTTTTGAGTATGAGAGATATATCAAAAATCCAAAAACATTTACTACAAGTATCCCCATAGCAATAGATGGCTCAAATAATGGTTTTCAGCATATCACAGCACTTCTTAGAGATACCCAAGGGGCAAAAAAAGTTAATGTGTTACCCTCTTATAATAAAGAATGTGAGTTAAAAATGAGTGATTTTTATGCTGAGGTTGCTATAGAGTTAAAATCTCTTATATTAAAAGAGATAGAGAAATTTGAAAAGCAAAAAGAGAATTTTATTGAGAAAAATGGACTTTTTTTTAGAGAAGAAGAAAGAGAAATTTTTGAGCCTCTATATCATCTTGATACCATCTCAAAATATTTAGAAGAGGCAGATAAAAATAGTCTAAAACCTCTTCAATACTATACCACTTATCTATTTGATAACTTCTCCAAAGAGATGAATTTTACTATAAAAGAGTTTGATGAGATTGAAAAAGCTGTTCAGACTATAGAGAGAAAAGTGAGAAAAGAGGTAGGTGATGATGATTTAGAAGAGATTAAATTATCTATAATTGATGAGTTTTATCCTTTAATTCAAAAAGCAAAAAGAGCTAAAAGAAGAGAGGATATTTTCTTGAAAAATGGGAAAGCTTTTAGTATAAAAAAAGAGCTAAAACTTGAAGCATCATCATTATATTCACGCTTGATAGATAAAAACCTAATCAATCGCTCTTTTGTCAAATCTCCTGTTATGACAGAATCTTATGGTTCAAGTAGAGAGGGAAAAGCAAAAGCACTTCTTGAGAAGATAGAAGCTTTGGGAGTTTTATCTAATTTGGTTGAAGATAATCGTTATTTAGTAGCTTTTGAGATAACAAAACTTTTAGAAGATGCTCTAAGTCTCGTCTCCTCCTCTCCTGCAAAGTATAAAAGATGGATGAAAAGATATGCTTCAGATATTGTTAATGGAGATAATCCTATAGTATGGCAAACCCCATTAGGATTAGAGGTAAAACAGGTTGATTTTCAAGCCAAAAGAGTTAAAGTCTCTATTGCCAATGGTAGAAAAGTTGAATTTAAGACTTTTACAGATAAATTGGATAAAACAGCACACAAAAAAGGACTCTCTCCCAATTTTATCCATTCACTAGATGCTTCACATCTAATGATGAGTATTAATAGTTTGGTAAAAAAGGGTATAAAAGATATTGTTACAGTTCATGACTCCTTTGCTACTCATGCTAATAATGTGGAGGTTCTATCTATAACTTTACGAGAGGCTTTTATATCACTACATCAAAAAGAGATACTAAAAGAGTTAACAGATTTTTGGCAAGAGTGCTTTGGAATTAAACAAAAAAAGATTTCTTATATCGATAAAGATAATTTTGATTTAAATGAGATTTTGAAATCGGACTACTTTTTTGCATAAAAAAAGAAGAAGCTTCATTTCGCTTCTTTTGTTGACCATCTCAGGCAAGAGTTAAAACCACCTCCTAAGCCAATAGCCACGGAAGTGGAGGCAAGAAGATAAGCTCTTTTGTTGGGTATTCTATAATCATAAGTATCCTTTATATTTAATTTGAATTGGGTTAGCCTTTTGAGGGGCAAGAGGGTTTAGAGTCAGATAGGGTTGTACTACTTTTTAAGAATAATACAAGCTAATTTACATAGTGTATCTGTCATTGTGTTCTCCTTATTATATTAAATTGTGTTAGCTCTCTTGAATTTGAGTGGGCTTAGTCATCTCAGACAATCTTTCTCTTTAGTCACCAGTTGGGAAAATCTCTACTTTTCTTCGAGAAGTTCTTTACCAGCAACCACCGTTACTACAGCCACAATAATTTGGGCACATATTGGAATTGGAATCATTAAAATCCTTTCATAATTAATATCTGTTGAACTCTTTTATTTGAGTATCCATTAACCATCTCAGGCAATCTCTTCTCTTTAGTCACCACTTGGGAAATAGCAACCATTATAGTGTCGCGTTGGGTCGTTTGGGAATGACTGTTACAAGCGTCTCCTCAACGAATACACCATGAAAGTTAGGAAACGAAGGCAATACTACTCTACTCTTAGAACGCAACTCTACATTAAGTAGGTCTCGCTCTAAAAGCTTCATAGCATTCACAATCTGTTCTTTACTATATGATGTAAACTCAAAGACACGCTCTAAGAAACGCTTTGCAGCATGATAGGTTATGTGCATTTTTATCCTTTCGTTTTTAGACTCTTTGGGTTTGAGGCTCTTGGGGCATTTCAGCCAAGCATTTTCTTTTTCTTTAGTCACTACTTGGGAAAATGTTACAAAAATTTAAAAGAGATAATCTACACCCAAGAAAATAAAATATATTTTAATTATTTAAAATTATGAAGTTATAATATAAAATATTAATTTTAGGAAATATATTGAATAGAGATAAAATAGTTTTTCTTCTAGGTGGATATGATTTGGAGATGATGGCTATCAAGAAGATATTAAAACATGAACAGATAGAGTTTGTAGATACAAATCTGCTATGGGGAGCAAAACTTAGTGAATATAAAAATGAGTTAGATAGATTTAGAGACTACAGAATTTATGGTATAGAGTTAGAAGAGGATATAACTCCACCAAAGAACTACTATCGTATTGACCATCATAATGATTTTTGGGCTAAAGAAGCGAGTATTATCCAAGTTTTGAAGTTACTAGGCAAAAAAGCCACACGAGAACAAGAGCTTATTGCTCAAAACGATATAGGTCATATAGAAGCTATGAGATGTTTTGGAGCAACAGAAGATGAGATAAAAGAGATTAGAAAAAGAGATAGAACAGCTCAAGGAGTAACACCCCAAGATGAAAATATAGCTTTAGAAGAGATAAAAAATATCAAAGAGGAAAATGGTATCTATATTTTAGAGACCTCACTTGATAAATTCTCTCCTATTGTTGATAATTTTCAAAAGAGACCTCTATTGCTATACTCTAATAGCAGTTTAACCTATTATGGAAATATAGATTTTTTAAAAAATCATTATAAAGAGCAGGTAGAAAAAAACCAAGCCTATCACGGTCGTGGTTTTTTTGGATTTGATAGTAAATATATAGGTTTGGTTTCATCTAAAAAATTAGCCAAGGAGATTATAGAGATGAAAAAAGAGAAAAGCATTATTAGTTATCATAATTTTATGTTCCCATTTAGATTTGATAAAGTTATTGATAAGATAGAAGATAAACATGAGTTTTATAGAGAATATAGTTTTGATAAACGGGTTAAAATAGATAATGATTTAAAAAAAGGTTTAAAGCAGGATAAATGGGAGTATCAAAAATTTGAGGTAAAAAATAGTCTTGATTATAATGAGATAGTCTATTTTTATGATTTTGTAAAAGACTCTCTATTTAATACACAAGAATTTAAAGAGGGAGCAACCTCATATTATTTTGAAAAGAAGCTTGATGATACTACTATTGAGTTAAAAATAAAAGGTAAAGAGCCATATATATTAACATTAGAGGGAATAAATCTAAGACTTTTTGATACAGGAGTTGGTATTTTATCTTTTGAGATTGAAAACTATACATATAATCAAATAGATGATATTTTAAAAATCAATGATTATGGTAGAAGAGTTTATCCACAATTTTTAGGAGAAGGATTTAATACAGAAGCAACAAAATATATTTTTTTGCCTGAGTTTATAAAAATTAATGGTATTACAGAAGCTTTTGATACCAAATATACAGAGATAAAAATTGCTAAATATATTACAGATATATTAGGGAAAAGTTTTACAACTAATAGAACTAAAAAAGATAAACACTATATTCAATCTATTATAGATGATAGAATGTTTGTGCTTTGTTGGTATGGAAACAATGCTTTTTCTTCTTGCATAAAAGAGAATATAGAAAACAAAAATTGGTATAGATATGTCTTTGTTGATGGCAATGATATTACAGTTCAAGATAAAAAGATGCACAAAGAACTAATAGAAAAAGCCACCTATAAAAGATGGAATAATTATGGCACTTTTTTTGGAATTACTCGTTATTCATTTATGGTACTTAGTAATAGAGACTATTTTGGAGAGAAGATTTTACTCAATCATATCAAAACTATATATTATCAAATGGTTATACTCTTATTAGTTCAAAGAGCCTCTCTTTTGCGTTTTTCAGATGAGATAACAGCTATTTCAGATGTTCGAGGAGGAGAGATTCCTTCAGTTGAGAATATCTCAATTCTCTATAAAAACTATCTGAGATTTGTCAATAAACTATACTTTAAAGAGATAACAGCCCAAGACCAAGGAATTGAACTTTATGATAAGGCGATAGATATTATGAATATCAAACGAGATATAGAGGATTTGCGTCAAGAGATAGGTTCTCTCAATAGTTATGCTTTTTTAGAACAAGAGCGAGAAGAGAAAGAGCAGATGAACCAATTAACAAGGCTTGGAACTTTTTTAATTCCTCCTACACTTGTAGCAGGTTTTTTTGGTATGAATGTTTTTGGAAAAAATAGTTTAGATATTGAGGGTATTTGGTGGTTAGTTGGAGCAATCGTTGCAACAATCATCTCACCGTCTATTGTAAAACTTTTTATGGAAAAGGAGACGAAAAAATGAGCAGATTTAGAAAAGAGTTTCTCCTAAAACAACACACCCCCATTATTCACTTCCAAAGTGACCAAAGTGGTGCAACACTAAGGGCTACGGAGTTAAAACCTAAATTTGATAGGTTTTTGATAGAGATATTTGAAAAAGAGCAGATAGATTATAAAGATTTTTTGATTTTGGGGCAAGAGAGGGCTTTGGATTATAAGGTGAAAATAGAGCCTAATATGTCACTTTCAACTACTATAGATGGACGAAGTCCTCTATTTTTTGGAAATATGGGAGATGGGAAAGATAAAGAGTTTAAGGAAAATAAAGAGAGTTTTAAAATATCTTTTTCTTCATTTAATATAAAATTAAAAGAGTATATAGAGCAATATTTTGAAGCTTTTTTAGCCAATACCAATTTTGGAACACGACAATCTAAAGGATTTGGCAGTTTTTATATTGATGGAAAATCTTTTGATAAAAATTTAGTCAAACACAAAGTTTATAGCTTTTCCTCTAGTAAAGGTCATTGGGATAGAGATATAAAACTTTTTTATTCATTTTTGAGACAAGGTATCAATTTACCAAATAGAAATGGTACAAGATTTTATGCTAAACCTGCAATTTTTTTATATGCAAAAGAGAGAGGTTGGGAGTGGGATAAAAAAGCTATTAAAGAACACTTTTTCCCTTCTGATTTAGTTACTCAACAAAAAAAATATAGTGATAATTCTCCTATAAATTATAGCTCTAATAATAAAAAATTGCTTAGAGATTTGTTTGGTCTCTCAACTGAACAGTTATGGATGAGTTATAGTGCAACAGTAAAGCAAGAGCATGATGATATAGAACGATTTAAATCGCCTATAACTTTTAAAGTTGTAGAAAATATGGTCTATTTTTGGGCTGATAATAGCTATAAAGATATTTTAGGAGAGGAGTTTAAAATCATCACAAAAGGTAATTCTCCTTTAACACTTTCTACTCCTACAGATTTTGATTTTAATGATTTTTTTAAGTTTATTAAAACTATAAACTTAAGTCAGGTGGTGGAGTCAAAGTATCAATCTGAAAATGAATATCGAACACTAAATAAAATTTTACAAAACTTAAAGGTTCAAAGATGAAACACATAGCCCTAACCATAGGACCAATAGTAGATACGCTTTCCTTAGGTCGTAAAACATCAGAAGTTTGGATGGCAAGTTATATTTTCTCTTCTTTTATGAAAAATAGTATCAAAGCTCTAAGAGAGGAAACCGATGCAAAATTTATTATTCCTTTTGTAGATGATGAGATATTAAAAGAGCAAGATAATGGTGTAGGTATGTTCCATGACCGTTTTATTTTGACAAGTGAAACACTAACCATTGATAAGGTAGAAAAGATACTTTTAAAGCAAAAAGATGCTATAGCTAAAATGGTAGCTAAAAGTATAAAAGCAGATGAACAAAAGGTTAAAGATTTTTTTAGGCAATATCTGCAAACATATTTATTTGAGACTACTGAATATTTTGAAAATCCTATTTTGGATATTTCTAATATTATGGATAGTATAGAGCTTCATACACCACGACTAGAATCAGATGATGACTATATAAGGCGTTTTTTAAACAGAGATATTATTCTAAACTCTACTTTAGCCAAAATCTCTTTTGGAAAAAAGCCGTCATTTGACTCTATTGAGGCTATTGCAAATCAAGAAAATGGCACAGATATGAGTAGCAGTAAAAATGCTTATAAATATATCGCAATTATCTATGCTGATGGAGATAGTCTAGGTAAATATATCAAAAGTCAATCAAATGTTACACAAGTATCCAAAAAGCTTTTTGATTTTGATAAAAAAGCATCTAAAACTATCAAAAAGTTTGGTGGATTACCTATTTTTATTGGTGGAGATGATTTGATTATTTTTGTACCTGTACTTAATAGTGGTAAAACTGTTTTTAATTTACTAAATGATTTAAGCAAAGATTATAAAGAAGCATTAGAGACCAATGAGAGTACACTAAGTTTTGGTGTGAGTTTGACCTATTATAAATATCCTCTCTATGAGGCTTTGGCAAGGGCTAGAGATGCTCTTTTTGGTGTAGCCAAAAATTATGAGGGCAAAAATGCTATTGCAATATCTACTCAAAAACATAGTGGACAGACATTTGAATTTTGTATAAGAAAAAATGAGTCTGCTTATACTACATTTTTAGAACTTATTGAAAAAGTACTTAATGAAGAGATAGAGCTACCTCATGCTATTCACCACAAACTTAAAAGTCATCAAAAACTTTTTGAAACAATACCAATAGAGAGATTAGAGAGTACCTTTGAAAATATTTTTAATGAAGATTTACATAAGAGTAAATTCAAAAATGGATTAAAATCAATTCAAAAACTTATCAAAGAGCTTGGACTAGAACAATCACAACAAGAGAAACTTTTTTCTATGCTTTCAACAATAAAAATACTAAGAGGTGATAGATAAATGAGCCACACATATTTAATAACACTAAAACCATTAGAGCCTTTTTTCTTTGGTGGTGAATATACTTTTGGAGCTGATGAGAGTCGCAAAGAGACATCTCGCTATAGTGCAACCTCCACACAGTTTCCACAGCAAACAGCCATTTTAGGAATGCTACGAAAAACTATGCTTATTCAAAACAATAATCTAACTATGCATAAAAAAGGAGAGTGGGTTGATAGTAGAGGTAGAGGAACACAAGATAGTAACTACACAAATGCCAAAAAACTTGTAGGAACAGAAGCTTTTTTTTATGAGAAAGCTATTGATTTAGGAGTTATAGAAGAGCTATCTCCTATTTTGATACAGACCAAAGAGAGTAACTACATTGCAAATGCTAAAGATGATGGACTGAGACTAAAAGAGTTACCAAAATCAAAAATCTCATTTGGAAAAGGAGTCCAAAAAGCATATATTTTTGAAAATTTTAATGCCAAAACACACGAGTTTTTTGCATTTGTATCTAAATATGGAGATAGAAAAAACTATACAGATTTTTTTAAAGAGGTTAAGAGAGTAGGGATTAAAAAATCACCAGATGGCGAGACCCAAGATGATGCTTTTTTTAGAAAAAAGAGCTATTATCCAAAAGATGGAGCATATTTTGCTTTTTTTGCTACTTTTTCTACTCCTATAGAGTGGGAAAAAGAGAGCATAGTTACTTTTGGTGCTGACCAATCATCTTTTAGACTTAATATAAAGAGTAGTTCTACTAATTTCAAAGAGATGTTTTCAAAATGTTACGAGGCTCAAACCTATAATCGTATTGTTTTAGCTTCTGAGACACTACTTAGCCAAAAGGTTTATGAAAGCTGTTTTTTTGTATATGGTTCTCGTCAATCTTATCGACAACTAAGTGATGCAAAACATGGAAAGAAATCAAAACGATACTATCTACTAGAGAGAGGTTCCGTTCTCTATACAGAAGAGTTAGAGGCATTAGAACAAGAGCTTAATCAAACACATTTACAAAAAATAGGTATTAACCATTACTTCACAATTAAAGGATTAAAAAATGTATAACAACAGACTATATATTATTGAAAATATCACTTCACTTCATGTAGGAAGTGGTGATACAAATTTTGGAATTATTGATAATCAAATCCAAAGAGATGCTATTACAGATTATCCAACCATTCATAGCTCTTCACTCAAAGGGGCATTGAGAGAGTACTGTAACCACAAACACAATCCTAATGATGGAGAGAACTTTATGGCATATATCTTTGGAGATGAAAAAAATGCTGGAAAGATACGATTTATAGATGCTCATCTGCTTTCTGTTCCTATGAGGTCAGATACTAACCCATATTATCACTGTATCTCTCCTAAAAGCATTGAGCAGTTATTAGAGTTTTCAGACAATTTTAATATAACTTTGGAACACAAAGAGGCTTTAGAAAGATTATCAAACTATAGAGGAGAGGATATAGTAGTAAAAGAGGGAACACCTACTATAGAAGATATAAAAGCCAAAACGAATAACTCTCTTGACCTCTCTGTATTAGAGCCTTTGATTGGTTCCCCTATAGCGTTGGTTCCAAATAAACAGTTTGAAGAACTGTTAAAAGATTTACCCGTCATTGCTAGAAATCAACTTGAAAATGGAGAGTCCAAAAACCTATTTTATGAAGAGGTACTTCCACGAAAAAGTAAACTTTTTACAATTATTTCAGAACCAACTTATTTATATCATGAGGATAAAAAACCATTAGGAAATGCGTTTAAAAGATTTAATGACTATTTAATAGATGATAAAGATACTATTCATATAGGAGCAAATGCTTCTATTGGTTATGGTGTTTGTACTTTCAAGGAGCTATAAAATGTCAAAGAGAAAAATTGAAGCCTATATTCCAAAAGCTATAGAGGCTATAGAGTCTTTGGAGATTGCAACAAATGGAGAGGTAGCCAAACAGTTCAATGGTTATATTGCATCTTTTGGAGCAAGTATTCGTCAAGCAGGACTTTTAGCAACGGTTCTTTTTTATGGCAATGCTAACTCAAATGCTGAAAAAGAGAGAGAAAAGGTAGTCAAAGCAATAGAGATAATGATAGGAGATAATATTATTAATCCTAACAACAAAATAGAAAAGAGTACAAGAGCCAAAGTAGAAGATGCCGCGATTGCATTAAAACTTGCTATTCGTACCTATAAATTGGTCTAAGGAGATATAATGTCAAGAGCAAATTTGGGGTGGCTTTTTTATAAAGAGATGTATAATGAAGGTAATAATGATACTCATATAAAATCAACTCTTCATAAAATAACCTCTATTTCAACTATCCAAAATGATATAGAGACTATTGGAGATTTTTCATTTGAATTGACTACAATTTATCCAGGGTTGATTATAGGAAGTGGATATATTCATGGTATATCTTCTGATGAGGATACTAAAATGGGTTTCTATTTTGACCATACTACAGGATTGCCTATTATTCCTGCTAGTTCAATAAAAGGTGTGCTTCGTTCACTTTTTGGATTGAATGAAAAAGATAAATATCAAGAAGAGAAAAAAGTATTTATAAAAGAGATGCTCAAAGAGATAAGCATTGAGGAAAATATAGATATAGAAGCATTATCCAAAGAGATATTTGAGGGACTTAGATATGACCAAGATAGTCAAGAGTATAAAAATATCTCAATCTATAAAAGAGATATATTTTATGATGCTTCTATTGTTCGTTGTGGTTATGATGGTTTAATACAAGAGGATTATATTACTCCTCATAAAAAGGCATTAAAAAATCCTCTCCCTCTAAAGATTATTGAAGTTGCAGGAGGTGTGACTTTTAGATTTAATTTTGAACTTCAAGATGGTATTATATCTGCCAATGAAAAAGAGAGACTGTTTGTTTATTTATTACTATGGCATGGATTAGGAGCTAAAACTAATGTTGGTTATGGACAGTTTGTTGAGTGGAGTGATGATGATTGGAAGAGATTTGATAATCGACAAAACAGACGAAAACAAGAGCGAGAAAAAAAGGGGTTAGATGGTTTTGAACTCTTTATAAAAGAGCTAGAAGAGTTCAAAAAAAAAGATAATAACATGGTTAAAAAAATCAAAAATTATAAGGGAGAGATGGAAGATATAGAACGAGTAAAAGAGATTGTTAATAGCAAAAAAGGAGCTGATAAATTTCATAATAGAATTATAAAGTATTTGGATAGTTTACAATAAAATGCTAAAAACCCCCTACCAATCCATCTTCTCAAAATATTCACTATTTGAGGCACTAAAACTTATCAAATCCAAAGGCTCAGGGCTAGACAAAGAGGCTTTGGATGAGTTTAAAAAAGATACTACACTTTAGACTATCAATCATGATAGACTCCTCAATATTTTAGAAGGACAGATAGAGGATAAAAAAATAGTTCGGCTTATCTCTTTGTATCTACAAAATGGAGGTTTCAAAAATCGTAACTATATAGAACATGATGAGGGTGTTCATCAAGGAGATATACTCTCTCCACTACTTAGCAATATCTATCTAAATGAGATGGATAGATTTTTAGAGAGAAAAGAGATGGAGTTTGTTCGTTATGCTGATGATTTTGTGCTGTTTTTTAAAAAGCAGAAAAATATTGAAAAGAGAGTATCCGAGCTCAAAGAGTTTTTGAAAACTTTGTCTCTAAAGATAGGTGATGACAAGAGTTATCAAGCCAATGTTTTTGAGCATGGTTTTAGTTTTTTGGGTATCTATTTTAGAGATAAACATATCACTATAGATAACAACAAACTCCAAAAAAAGGTATCCAAACTCTTTGAGATAGCTAGAGAGAGCAAAAAAACAGAGAGTTTTGTCAAAAAAATCAATCTCTTTTTGGATGGATTGAGTCTTTATTATCTAAAAATCATTGACCCCAAATCAACCCAGTTTACTGTACTTTATAATGGACTAATAGATGCTTCGGCTCAATATGTATATCTACAAAAAAAATCGGGCAAGATAAAAAATAAAAAAGATTTTAAACGCCCATTCGAGAAGTTATATCTACTCAAAGAGACTACTCTCACAGAACATAGAGAGACAGTAGAACGAATTATCTCGAAAGGATTTGAGAAGTATCTAGCAACTAAAAGCTATACAAAAGATGAGAAAAAAATCAAACGCACAAAACAAAAGTATGCCAAATCTTTTGCCTCTTCGTCTGTTTTATATGTGAGCCAATTCGGGGCTTATCTAGGCATGAGTAAAAATAGTATCACTATTAAACTCAAAGGTAAAATGATTGCAAAAATGCCAAAAAAACAGTGTGAGCAGATTATTATAGCAGGTAAAGCCATATCCATTAGTTCCAATATGGTTTATCTATGTGTAGTGGAGGGAATTGCTATGACTTTGTAGATGGGAGAGATAAACCTTTTGCCTCTTTGCTATCTGCCAAAAGTGCCTATCCAAAGATGGCTCTAATGCAGTTGGAGTTGATACAACAAAACAAAAGTATAATATTGGCAAAAAGATTTATACAAGGCAAAGCAAAAAATCAGCTCAATTATCTCAAATATCTTGATCGTTATCATAATGATGTCCAAGAGCAGATAGAGAGTATGGAGCAAAAGATAAAAAACAATCTCAAAAATACAAAAACTATCTCTCAACTTATGGGTTATGAGGGTGAGATTAGCTCTATATATTGGCAATCATTGGTAAAAATTTTAAAAGAAAAAAGCAACTTTAAAGCTCGAGAGACAAAAGGGGCAAAAGATTTGGTAAATGCTTCATTAAATTATGGTTATGCCATTTTATATGCACGAGTACAAAATGCTCTACTCAAAGCTGGTTTAGCATTACATATCTCATTTTTGCATTCACTCCAAGAGGGAAAACCCACACTTGTTTATGACCTTATAGAGGAGTTTAGGGCTTTTGTTGTGGATAGAGCTGTTATCTCTATGATAAACAAAAATGAACCTCTAAAAGTCAATGAAAATGGAGAATTAAGCAAAAAAAGTTGTCATCTAATTGTGCAAAATGTCAAAGAGCGTTTGGGAGTATATACCAAATATAAAAAGTCTTCTAAAAAGTTAGAGACCATAATCCAAGACCAAGCATATCTATTAGCTCGTCATGTGCGAGGTGAAGATAAATACAAACCATTTATAGGAAAATACTAATGGCTTATTATGTAGTAGCGTATGATATTAGTGATGATAAACGACGCAGAAAAGTAGGAGAAGCCCTAGAGGCTTTTGGAAAGAGAGTTAACTACTCGGTCTTTGAAATTCAAATCAAAAGCAAAGCCCAACTTAGAGCTTTACAAGAGAGCTTACTCAAAGAGTTAAAACCCAAATATGACTCTTTGCGTTTTTATCATTTATGTCAAAACTGTGTTGAGAAATCATGGAGTTTGGGCGATGAACCTGCACCATTTGAGAATGATGCTATCTATTTTTTTTAAAGTTATTTTTTTCTCAAAACGATTTGCGAACTTTTTAAAATCATCAAATCCCTATTTTTCGGACTTATAATTTTTTGTTATAGATTCAAAAAGTTCGCAAACCTCATTTTTTTTTGTATCCTAGAGTAGATTTGCGAACTTTTAGTTTTCTTTAAGTTTCAAATGCCTATTTTTCGGTACTTCTGAAACTTAAATTTTGCTGAAAATACGGAAATGTAAGGTTACTTATTTTTTTCTCTATACATTTGCGA
>Ga0256842_1001861_pt1 | contig 16136 bp, 12 predicted proteins | sample 4559240metaG_FD_185973 | JGI IMG/M metagenome (GOLD analysis project Ga0256842, IMG submission 185973) | Hydrothermal vent microbial communities from Guaymas Basin, Mexico - 4559-240 | ecosystem: Environmental > Aquatic > Marine > Hydrothermal vents | place: Mexico: Guaymas Basin | collected...
TCTATTATGTCATTAATAATGTTAGCCTCCTTCTCATTTTTACCTATACTTAAGATTCCATAATCTTTTACAACTATATAGTTTGGAGTTGGATTCAAACAAATTTCATTCTTTGCATATCTATCAAAATATTTTCTATACTCTATTTTATAATTTTGTATCGCTTTTTCTATATTCTCATCTTCTATGATAAGAGGGATTCTTTTAGTTCTGATGATATGTTCTGGAGTTAAAACACCACGAGTTGCGAAAATTTGTAGATTCTCTTGTGAAGCATAAGTAAAAGCAAGGTCTGAACTATTTTCTTTTATAAAAACTTCATAACCTTTCTCTTTTGAGAATATCTTTTGAAGTTCAGTTAAATCAAAAATTGTTTTACTACTTTTCATCAAATCTATTTTTGCATTTTCACTTATAAAATCTTCTGCTAAAGTTACAGCATCTATCATCTTATCATACGATTTTTTCGCATCATCATCAAAAGTAAAGATTCCGTGGTTATGTAAGATAATCCCTTCACATTTTGACCAGTCTAAATCTTGAATCATATTATTGATAGTTTTTGCTAAGATAAATCCAGGCATTACATAAGGAACTATTAAAAAATTTGGGAAAACTTTTTTGATATTTTCTATACCATTTTCACAGTTTGAGATAGTCACAACGGCATCAGCATGAGTATGATCAACAACTTTGAAAGGGATAATAGCATGAAGAATCGCTTCTACTGATGGGTTTGGTGCAGATTTATCTATCATCGCAGATTTTTGTCCACTTACCATATCAGAATCACTAAGTGTTTTTAACTTAGCCATTTTTAGGAGAATATCCATTTTAACAGGTGCGAATCCCTCAGCTTTTATGGAAACCAAATCCCAACCACTCCCCTTGACAAGAAGAATCTCTTCACCATCAATAGTAGTTTTTACAGATGTATTTCCACCACCATGTAAAACTAACTCATCACTTCTACCTAAAAGATTAGATGTATAAACTCTTAAATCCAAATCAGTTTTAAATTTTTTTGCCTCTTCATCGCACCATAAGTTTTTCATCTATATCCCCTAACTATTGTAGATTTTTTCAATAAGGATATTATAGCTAGTTAGGTCTCAAATAATAAACTATTTAGATTATTAAATAGATTTTTTTATCAACTATGATACAATGACAATATATTGACAAAAAGGTACATTATGCAAGCAGTTCTTTATTCTCAGGCTAGAAATAATTTAAGGGATATTATAAATAAAGTTTGCGATGACTTTGATCAGTTTATAATTACAACAAAAGAGAAACAGTCTGTGGTATTAATATCCCAAGATGAGTATAACTCTATGAAAGAAACTATATATCTCTTGTCATCAAAAAACAATAGAGACAGACTAACCAGTGCCGTCGAGCAGATAGAAAACTCTAGCTTTATAAAAAAAGATATAAAACTGTGATTCTTGGATTTGCAGATATAGGTTGGGAAGATTATCAGTATTGGCAAAAAAATGATAAACAAATACTAAAAAGAATTAATCTTTTAATCAAAGATATTAAAAGAAATCCTTACGACAAAAATGGCTTAGGTAAGCCTGAAAAACTTAAAGAAAATTTTTCAAGCTATTATTCGAGAAGAATCACATCTGAACATAGATTGGTATATAAAATCCAAGATGATTTAATTATTATTGCACAATCTAGGTTTCATTACTGAACATATCTAACTTAATTTTTTAAAAACATCCAAAGCATCAAGTTTTTCCCAAGGGTAATCACTTTGACCAACTTGTCCTCTTGCTGCTACATCTGCATAAAGAAATGTATCTGAACTCGGTTTGTCTAATCCAAATTTCTTAGTTATCCAGTTTGGAGTTAGAGAGAAGTTTTCACTCACAAATGTTGATAAAGTATCATCATCAACACCTTCACTCATTGTTCCATAAGTATCAACAGAAACTGATGTTGGTTTTGCTACACCTATCGCATAAGAGAGTTGCACAGAACATTTTTTAGCAAGTCCTGCTGCTACTATATGTTTTGCTATCCATCTTCCAGCATAAAGTCCACTTCTATCAACTTTTGTATAATCTTTAGAACTTTGAGCCCCACCACCGATAGGAGCATAACCACCAAAACTATCAACTATAAGTTTTCTACCAGTTAATCCAGAATCATGAAGTGGAGAGTGGCTTACATATCTACCAGTTGGGTTTAAATGTACTATTGTTTTTTTAGGGTCATATAAGTTGGTTGGAAGTCCAGCATCATCGATAAGACCTTGGAGAAGCTCTCTAACCTCTGTAATATCCATATCCTCATTTGATGGAGCAGATACAACAATAGTATGAATCGATTGAGGGTTACAATTTTCAAAATTTTCTTTATTTCCATAATCAAGAGTAACTTGTGTTTTAATATCAACACCTAGCTTATGGTTATGTTTAAGTGCATAATTATAAACTTTATCACTTAGGATTCTTGCATAAGTGATAGCTGCTGGCATAAAATCAGCTGTTTCATTTGAAGCATAACCAAACATAATTCCTTGATCACCTGCACCAGTTTCACCATCTTCTTGATCAACACCTTGATTAATATCTGGAGATTGACGGTTGAGTAAAACTTGAACTTTCACCTCATCTGGAAAAAGACATTGCTCTTTTGTAAAAGCAGATTTTCCATCATAACCGATATTAATAAGAGCATCTTTAACGATTTTTTCATAATCAGAATCACTTAGATTAGCACTTGATGTAACTTCACCACCAATCACTACATGATTACCAGCTACAAAAACTTCACTCGCTACTCTACTTTTAGAATCAGCTATTATTAACGCATCTACTATAGAATCTGCAATTATATCTGCACACTTATCTGGATGTCCAGGGGCTACTACTTCACTTGTAAATAAATACATAAAATTCCTTGAATTATTATCAGACTGCATAATTTTACTTATACATTCTAGTTTGAAAAGTTCACTTTTCGCATATCTTTCTAAAGGCTATTGTCTAACCTAAAACCTCTAACTCATCACTATATTTTTTTTCACAATATGGTTCATAAGATGATTTATAAACGGCATAATGACTTGATGCTTTATGACCATCAAGTGCAGATTCATCTCTCCAACTCTCATAAGCCATAAATTTTCTTTTATTATTTTTATATTGAAAAATCTCATAAAAAATACATCCATCTTCAGCTTTAGAGGGGACTACCATAGCAGATAGAAGCTCTTTCATTTTAGCTTCGCTACCCTCTTTTGCAATAAAAGTTACTCTTTTTGTTATAATCATTACTATCTCTCCAAAATTGTTAAGTGGATTATAGCTAATTTAGATAACTACACTATAATAGTAAAAAGAATATTAGGATTTTTTATTGAATATAAAACTACAAATAGAAGATATTATAGAAAAAAAAGGTTCAGATTTTGAACTATCAAAGCTTTTTAAAACTTATATAAAAAATTATAAAGATTCTTTGCCTGAACTTTTTGAGAGTTCACAAGGGAAGGATTTTTTGGTGAAACATACTAGAAAACTAGATTCTATAATCGACTTAATGTATAAAACTATACTTAGACAATTATTTGGAAATTATCTTCCTATGAGAAATTCGATACCGATAACTATTGTTGCACTTGGTAGTTATGGACGGGAGCAATTATGTGTTCATAGTGATATTGATCTGCTTATAGTTTATGAGAAAATCGAGGGTTACAATAGTGAACTTATTATCGAAAAATTATTCTATCTTGCTTTAGATGCTGGGCTAAAACTTGGACATAGAGTGCATGAGGTAAGTGACCTTTTTAAAGCTAGTAATGAAGATGTTACTATAAAAACTGCTCTAATGGAATCTCGTTTTATCACAGGTTCAAACTTTACATGGCAAACAACTTCTAGCGAATTAAATAAAATTAGACTCTATAAACAAAAAGAGTTTATCTTGGCAAAGATTGAAGAGGCTCAAATAAGAAGAAAAAAACATCCAAACTCTATGCAACCAAACATAAAAGAATCTGTTGGTGGGCTAAGAGACACTCAACTTCTTTATTGGGTAGCAAAAACTATTTATGGAGTAAAAACATTAAGAGAATTATCTAACTCTTTAATATCTGAGAATGAATATAAAGAGTATCGTATAGCTTTAGAACTTCTTTTTCGTGTTAGAAGTGCTTTGCACCTTATAGCAAATAAGCAAGATGATAGACTTCTTTTAGAGTATATTCCTCAAGTAAGTTCTATGCTTGGTTTCAGAAATCAACAAAAATTAGTTACAAAAGTTTTGGCTGCTCAATGGAGAATCAATAACTTTACACAAATCTTTGTTAAGAAAATGATTAGACCTTATCTAGTAGATACTAAATATTTGTCTAAATTTAGAAATCATAGAATAAGAAAAGGGATTTATGAAATTGATGGAAGAGTATTTGCTTCTTATAAATTAAAACCATTGAATATAAACTCTTTATTAGAAATTCTAGTGAAACTTGATGATAAACTTTATCACTTTGATGCTGGATTTTTAAACCAATTTACCTATACAAAAATATCACATCCTTTAAAATCAAAAACTTACTCATTACTCAAAGAGTTATTATCAAAAGAATATGTTTATCCATTTTTAAAACTTTTCTATGATGCTGGAATTTTACATGAACTATTTTCAAGTTTTAGAAAAGTTCTTCATCTTCCTCAATTTGATGGTTACCATACATATCCTGTCGATATACACTCCATTAAATGTGTTGAGGCACTTGAAAATATAAAAGAACCTTTTATACAAAATATTTATGATGAGTTAGATTCTAATGAAAAATTACTTATCAAAATGGTTACACTTTTTCACGATACAGGGAAAGGGAGAAAACAAGACCATAGTGATGTTGGAGCAAAACTTATTGTTCCCTTAGCTAAACACTTAAAATTAAATAATGAGCTTATATCTCGTGCCGTTACACTTATAAAACATCATGTACTTATGAGCAATGTTGCCTTTAGAGAAAATATACATAATGAAAAAACTCTTTATAAATTTATGTCAAATATTAAAGATGCTAAAAATCTAAAACTTCTATATATCCTCACTTATGCAGATATAAATGGTGTTGGGGGAAATACTTTTAACTCATTTAACTCTAAACTTCTTTATGACTTATATGTAAGTGCATTAGAGGTTTCACAAAATAGTGATAGAATCACAGATGCTAGTAAAAGATTGACTATTGAAAAAAGGGTACAGAATCTTGATGAGTTTAAGGAGTTAGCAAAACTTTTACAAAAAAAGATTCTTCATGTTGAATCAAATCTTTTTTTCTTTAAACACACTCCTCAAGATATAGTAAATATCGCGAAGAAAGCGAAAGAAACTCAAGAATATAGTTTTAGTGTAAACTCTGATAAATCCCTTAGTATTGAGATATTTAGAAGAATACCACTTAATATTAGTTATCTATTAGCAACACTTAGTCATTTAAATGTTAGAAGTATGGAGATTTTTACTTTTTTTGATGACTTAAAATATTTTAAAATAGAGTTTTTAAAAAATGAAACTGGTAGTGAATTAGCACTAATTGAGGATATAATCGATAATGCTTTTGATATGTCTCGACAAATTAAACTTAATGATGTTGAGATTAAACGAGATGAGATAAGTATTGACTGTGAACACTCGCTCACTCATGCTGAAATTAGTGTTCATACAAAAAATCAAAAAGGTGTTTTAGCTTATATTATGAATAGTTTTGAACAATTAAATATAAACATCATTACAGCAAAGATACATAGTTCAAAACATAAAGTAAAAGATAGTTTTTTAATGGAAAAACATAATAACATATGTGATAATATGGAAAATATTTATAATTTATTGAGTACGGAGAATATAATATGTGTGGAATAGTTGGATATATAGGTAGTAATAACATAAAAAAGATTCTCATTGATGGACTAAAAGAGTTAGAATATCGTGGTTATGATTCAGCAGGAATCGCCGTATTAAATGATGGTAAATTTGATTCTTATAAAGCAACTGGAAAACTTATAAATCTTGAAGAGAAAACTAAAGATTTTCATACAAAAGGTTTTGCTGTTGGAATCGGGCATACTAGATGGGCAACACATGGAAAGCCAACAGAGTTAAATGCTCATCCACATATTGGTGAATCTTCTTGTGTTGTACATAATGGAATCATTGAAAATTATGTAGCGTTAAAAAAAGAGTTATTAGCAGATGGTGTAACTTTTCTAAGCCAAACAGATACTGAAGTGATTGTCCATCTGTTTGAAAAAAATTTAAAATCTATTAATAATCCCTTTGAAGCATTCAAAAAAACATTAAATCAATTAGAGGGTGCTTATGCTATTCTTCTAGTAACAAAAAGTGAAGATAAAACTATATTTTTTGCAAAACATGGTTCACCAATGTTGATTGGGAAAAATAGTGATAAGGAGATTTTTTTCGCATCTTCTGATACTCCTTTAATTGGTTATGCTGATGAGGTAAGCTATTTTGAAGATGGTGATTATGGATTTGTAAGTTCTGATGAGATTATTATTTTTAACCAAAATAATGAAAAAATAGAACCAATTTTTTCTAAACTTTCACAAAACAAACTCTCGGCTCAAAAAGATGGTTATAGATTCTTTATGGAAAAAGAGATATATGAACAAAGTATTGTTATCTCAGATACTCTACTTGGGCGATTAAAAGATGATGAAATTCTATTTGATGAACTAGATGATTCCTTGTTTGATGGCATTAACGAGATAAAACTTTGTGCTTGTGGAACATCTTACCACTCTGCTCTTACTGCTACTTATCTTTTTGAAAGATATGCAAAAATCAAAACCTCAATTGAGGTAGCAAGTGAATTTAGATATAGAAAACCTATTATGACAAAAGATACTCTGTTTGTAGTAATTTCACAAAGTGGTGAAACAGCAGATACATTAGAGACTCTAAAAATGGCTAAAAAAGCTGGACTTAAAACTTTAGTAATTTGTAATGTTGATAACTCATCAATGGTAAGAGTTGCCGATGCTTGTATATTAACTCGTGCTGGTGTTGAAAAAGGGGTAGCCTCTACAAAAGCATTTGCTACACAAATAACAGTGTTTTGGATGCTAACTCTTTTTATCGCAAAACTTAAAAACTCTATCCCTACTACTGAAATCACTAGACAAATTTCACTAATCAGACAGATTCCAACATCTGTAAAAGTAAGCGATTCTATGCATGAAAGAATTAAAAGATTATCAAAAAGATACCTTCATGGTCATGGTTTTTTCTTTATTGGTAGAGATGTTTTCTTCCCTTTAGCTCTGGAAGGTGCTTTAAAACTCAAAGAGATATCTTATCTCCATGCTGAGGGTTATCCGTCAGGTGAGATGAAACATGGTCCTATCGCCTTAGCTGATCCTGAACTTTTTACAATTGCCCTACTTCCAGAACATCTTCATTATGAAAAAGCAAAAAGTAATGTAGAGGAGTTAAGTGCTAGAGATTCTACTATCTGTGCAATTAGTGCTTTAGAGTTTGATAAAGCTGATGACTTTATCAAAATTAATAGCTGTGAAGATTATATGTTAGAGTTTTTTGAGATGATGGTTGTTGTTCAACTTCTTTCACTTGAAATATCCATAAGATTAGGGAATGATGTTGATATGCCAAGAAATCTCGCCAAAAGTGTTACCGTAGAATAAAACTCTCTCTTTATCTTCACTATTTTCACTTTAGATTTATATATTATCTGATAATATAAATAAAAAATTCTAAAGTGATTCTAATGAAAACAAAAACAAAAATCCTACTTATAGTAACTGTAATGCTCCTGTTATTAGGTTTAGCAACAATAATAAATGTAGCTCTTAACTTTAGAGATTATAGTATAAAAAATGCTATTGAAAAATCTAAAATGACAGCAAATATTGTTGAAAATGGACTTACTGCCCATATGGTTAATGGAATTATGGATAAAAGACAATATTTTCTAGATCAAATCTCAAATAATGATGCTATTCAGTCATTATGGTTAGTTCGTTCTCAAAATGTAATCAAACAATATGGAGATGGATTCAACAATGAAACTCCAAGAGATTCCATTGATGAACAAGTTTTAACAGATGGTACTATGATTAAAAAAATCTTTGAAAATAGTAATGAAACAATATTAAGGGTAACAATTCCATATAAGGCAACAGCAACAGGGGGAGATATAAGTTGTTTGCATTGTCATAATGTAAATAGAGGCGATACTCTAGGTGCTATTAGTATGGAATTTGATATAAGCGATATGAGGATAACTGGTGCTTTTACAATACTTAAAATTCTTGGTATAAATCTAATTTTTATTATTATTGTTCTTTTATTAATCAATAAATACCTCACACCATACACAAAGCTATTTGCTAATCTACAAGAGGGAATAACAAAAGCTTATCGTGGAGATTTTACACATAACTTTTCATCATTAGTTGATGGAGAAGCTAGTCAATTAGTAAACCATATGAATATTCTATTTAAAAAGATGCAAGAAACTTTTGGTGATATAAAATATAATCTATCCGCATTTATTCCCAAAGAAAATCGTGGAGAACATGATCCACTATCTGAAGCAAAATCAATTATTGTTGAACTTTCAGATATTTATAAATTTAAGAAAACTATCGAATTAGATATATCAAAAGATATTGTATATTCTCGAATTATAGATATTCTACATAATAAATATGAGATAAAACATTTTGCACTTTATGAGATAAACTCTCTTAAAACAACTAGAACTCTCATTCATATTACAGATGGAAATAGTATATGTCTTGAAACATCAGATAAAGATTCTAATAATTGCAGAGCATATAGAACAAAAAGTGATGTTATCTCTACTGAATTTCCAGACCTTTGTAAAGGGTGTAATGCTAATGGATTAGAGTATATTTGTATTACACATACTATAAATAAAGATGCTTCTTTAGTTATCTCAATTACTAGTAAATCAAAAGATGAACTAAATAGAATAAGTACACTAATACCAAGTATTAAAAACTATTTAGAAGCTGCTAAACCTGTAATTGAGAGTAGAATTCTTATGGATAAGCTTAGAGATACATCTCTTAGAGATGCAATGACTGGACTATACAATAGAAGATTCTTAGAGGAATTTATAGACAAAGTTATGAGTCAAGCACTAAGAGAAAATGAAACATACTATGTAATGATGCTTGATGTTGATTGGTTTAAAATGGTGAATGATACTTATGGACATGATGTTGGTGACAAAGTTATTGTGGAGATTGGTAAGCTCCTAAGAGAAACTATTCGTGAATCTGATCTTGCTATCCGTTATGGTGGAGAGGAGTTTGTTGTGATGCTTCATAATGCAACCGAAGAGGGAGCTATGAAAGTTGCAAATGATATACATTCATCTTTTGGAGCTCTTTTATTTGATGTTGGAGCTGGAGAAACTCTACAAAAAACATTAAGTATAGGTGTCTCTAGCTTTCCTAGCGATGGAGATACAATATGGAAATGTATTAAGTTTGCTGATACTGCTCTTTATAGTGCTAAAACAACTGGTAGAAATAAAATAGTTAAATATACAACAGAGATGTCAAATGGTGATGATGTTCGTTAAGTAATAAATTTTTATATAAAGATTTTTAAGGAGATAGAGCTAACTAAAGTGAAGGAGTTCACTTTAGTTTATATTGTCGCTATTTTTATTTTTGGAATTACATACTACAAGCAGAAACACCAGGAGGAGTTGTTGGTTGTACTGATGCATTATCAGCACCACCACCAGCATTTACCTCTTCTATCGTTGCCCAAATAGATTCTGCAGCAGCAGCATATCTTTTAGCAGTCTCAGAAGTTGGATTAACAAAAGTGATAGGTTTACCCTCATCTCCACCAGTTCTAATACTTGGCTCAATTGGAATCTCTGCAATAATTTTAGTTCCAAACTCATCTGCCATTGGCTGAGATGTTCCTTTACCAAAAATATCATACTCAACACCAGTATCTGGAGCGATAAATCCACTCATATTTTCAACTATTCCAGCTAAAGGGATATTAAGTTTCTTAAACATATCTAATGAACGACGAGAATCATCTAAAGATACTGCTTGTGGAGTTGTAACAGTTAAACCAGCAGTTACAGGAACAGACTGGGCAAGAGTTAATTGTGCATCACCAGTTCCTGGAGGCATATCGATAACTAATACATCTAACTCTGACCATAGAATATCTCTCAGAAATTGCTCGATTGCTTTCATAATCATAGCACCACGCCACATAAGTGACTGACCATCTTCCATAAGAGAACCCATAGACATAACTTCGATTCCATAAGCTTTAAGTGGTAAAACTTTGTTACCATTTACTTCTGGTCTAACTTTATCTAAACCCATCATACGAGGGATATTTGGGCCATAAATATCTGCATCTAAAAGACCAACTTTTTTGCCTTGAGCAGCTAGAGCGATAGCAATATTTACAGATGTAGTTGATTTACCAACCCCACCCTTACCTGAACTTACCATTAAAAAGTTTTTAACTTGTGGAGCAATGTTCTTTTTCTTAGGAACATCAGCTTTTGGCATAGCAGGAGCTTTAATATTTGGAGCAACATTATCTGCACCAACAGCTTTTAATTCAGTTAAACAATCATCAAAAATTTGTTGAGAAACTTCAGGTGCAGACGAAGTAATCTCCACATCAAAAGTTATATTCTTGCCGTTAATCGCTATGTTTTTTACAAATCCAAAAGTTATAATATCTTTAGTAAAACCGGGATACATAACCTTACTAAGAGCTGATTTTACAATCTCTTCAGTCATTTCATTTCCTTATATTATTTATTTAATTTTCTTATCATATCTAAATAAGACAAATATACTCTTATTTAGATAATTAATTTTTATTTTGAAGCTTCTGCTTCCTCTTTTGCTTTATTCTCAGCAATAATTTTTTCAATCCCCTCTGGATTATCCATAATATTTTGAGTTATTTTATAAGAACAAAATTTTGGTCCACACATAGAACAAAACTCTGCTTCTTTAAATACCTCTTGAGGAAGAGTCTCATCATGGTACTCTCTCGCTCTTTCACCATCAAGTGCTAATTCAAACTGTTTTTCCCAGTTAAAACTATAACGAGCATCACTCATCTCATCATCAATATCTCTAGCACCCTTGCGACCTCTAGCTATATCTGCTGCATGAGCAGCAATTTTATAAGCGATAATCCCCTCACGAACATCATCAGCATTTGGAAGACCTAAATGCTCTTTTGGTGTTACATAACATAACATTGAAGCACCATGCCATCCACCAACAGCTGCACCAATAGCAGAAGAGATATGATCATATCCAGCAGCGATGTCAGTAACTAATGGCCCTAGAATATAAAAAGGAGCTTCATGACAAAGCTCTCTTTGAAGTTTCATATTTCTCTCAACTTGATTCAAAGGAACATGACCTGGACCTTCAATCATAACTTGAACATTTTTTTCCCAAGCTCTTAGTGTTAAATCGCCTAAAACTTTAAGTTCACCTAGCTGTGCATCATCAGAAGCATCAGCCAAACAACCAGGACGAAGAGAATCCCCTAAAGAAAGAGCTACATCATATTTAGCACAAATCTCTAAAATCTCATCATAAGCAGTATAAAAAGGATTCTCTCTATGATAATGCATCATCCAAGCAGCCATTAATGAACCACCACGAGAAACAATCCCCATCTTTCTTTTTGCAATTTTAGGCATTGTTTCCAAAAGAAAACCAGCATGAATTGTAAAATAAGAAACACCCTGCTTTGCTTGACGCTCTAAAACATCCAACATAACTTCAATAGTTAAATCTTCAATATTATTTCCAACATCATGAAGAATCTGATAAATTGGAACTGTACCTATTGGAATCTTAGAAGCACCAATAACAGCTTTTCTAATCTCATCCAAATCACCACCAGTAGATAAATCCATAGCAGTATCAGCTTTATAGTGTTGAGAAACTTGCATCTTCTCAACTTCACCCTGAACATCAGAAGCGATAGCAGATGAACCAATATTTGCATTGATTTTACAAGTTGATGCAATACCTATTGCCATTGGCTCTAGTGTTGTATGGTTTACATTTGCTGGAATAATTAATCTTCCACGAGCAATCTCACTACGAACAAGTTCAGGAGATAAATCCTCTACTTTCGCAACATATTCCATCTCTTCTGTAATAATGCCTTCTCTAGCATAAAACATTTGTGTTCTAACAGAATCATTTTCACGCTTTTTCACCCATGATGTTCTCATAGTTTCTCCTAAAATTTATAATAATATATAATAGATATTGGAAATATAATCAAATAAAGTTAATCTAATATAAAGTTATTAATTTGATTTAATATTCTATCAAAATTATTAGAAGTAACTTATTGAACAAGTTAAAAAAAAGTTTTATTATGTATAATTTCGTAACACTATTGAAATTCTAGGAGTTTAATTGTCAAATACTACACTTATATTACTTGCTGCTGGTAGTTCTAGTAGATTTAAATTAGATGTTAAAAAACAATGGTTGCGTATAAATCATCAACCATTGTGGCAATTTGTAGCACAAAACTTTGAAAAAAGTGAACTTTTCGATGAAATAATCATTGTATCTTCAGCAGAAGATATAGAATTTATGAAAAACTATGCAGATTTTACTTTTATAAATGGTTCTGACAGTAGACAAAAATCATTACAAAATGCTTTATCTCATGTACAAACAGAATATGTATTAGTAAGTGATATTGCTAGAGCCTGTATCTCTAATGATTTTTTACACAAGATTCTATCAAAGAAAAACTTAGCTGATTCAATCGTTCCATACTTAAATGTAACAGATACAATTGTTTATATTAATGAAACAATAGATAGAGAAAAAGTAAAAAGAGTTCAAACACCTCAACTCTCTCGTACTAAAATCCTTATAGATGCACTTAATACTAAAAAAGATTTTACAGATGAGAGTAGTGCTATTGTTGCTAATGGTGGTAGTAGAGAGTTTATTCTTGGCGAAGAGAATGCACATAAAATCACACATATTCAAGATTTAAAACATATAAATTGTTTAAAAACTCCATCAAATGACACTCTTAGTGGAACTGGTTTTGATGTTCATGCATTTGATGATTCAGGTGAGATGTATCTAGGTGGGGTGTTAATTGATGTAGATTATGGTTTTAAAGCACATAGTGATGGTGATGTTGCTATTCATGCTTTAATAGATGCCTTATTAGGTGCGTCAGGGATGGGTGATATAGGTATGATGTTTCCTGATAATGATGATGCTTATAAGGGGATAGATTCCAAGGAGTTATTAAAAAGAGTTGTTACTAAAATATACAATTTTGGTTTTATTATAGTTAATGTTGATTTAACAATAACAGCACAAAAACCAAGAATAGGTAAATACAAACTAGAGATTCGTAGAGTAATTGCAAAAATATTAAATATAGACAGCTCTAGAGTAAATATAAAAGCAACAACAACGGAAAAACTCGGCTTTATAGGCAGAGAAGAGGGTGTTGGAGTTATTGCAAATGCAAATTTAAAATATTTTGATTGGACAAAAATTTGAAAATACTAATTATAGAAAATGAAGTTTATTTAGCACAAAGTATTGCTACAAAATTAGGTGAACAAGGTCATACATGTGAAATGTGTACATCTACAAGAGATGCTATTAAAAGTACTGATTATGATGTAGTTTTATTATCTACAAATATTAATGGTCAAGATTTCACTCCACTAATAGAAACATTTAAAAAATCTATTATAATATTGATGGTTTCATATATTAGTAACGATACTGTTTCTAAACCATTAGCTGCAGGTGCAAAAGATTATATACTAAAGCCTTTTATGATTGAGGAACTTAGTAGAAAAATAAATCATTACCAAGATTACGAAAAACTTAAAAAAAGAAATGAAGCATATGAAAGATACTTAAATTATACATTTGCAGCTGCTTCAACTGAGCATAATCATAAGAATATAGATTTACCCATATTTGTTTCATCAAACTATCAAAAATACTCTGATTCTTTTGCTTTTACTCATGCTAAAGAGAAAGAAAAAGCTATACATTTTATCTCTTTAACATCATCTAACGCAATTAATGAGATTAATTCTGTTGCACAAAACTGCATAATCTATATAACAGATTATCAAGTACTTAAGAAAAATGATATTGAATCTTTTTATGAACTAATATCTGATAAAGATGTAATAGTTTCAAGTACTGATAAAATAGAAGATATAAAATATAATGTAATAAATATTAAAAGTCAAAATACTATTTTTGATAAAGATGAGATATTACCTATTGAAGATTATGTTAAATTTATAGTGCTTAACTATCAACATAAGTTTCCAGACACAGAGCTATCTAAAAAACTAGGAATTAGTAGAAAAAGTTTATGGGAAAAACGAAAAAAGTATGACATTATTAAGAAAAAATAAAACACTTCTCATAGATAGAGAAGCTGCTTCAGCACTAGAGTTAGTAAAAGATGGTCTTTTATATCCTGTATCTAAACTTATGGGTAAAGATAAAAGTCAATTAGTTTTAGATAGTTCTTTAATTGAAGGGCAAACTTTCCCCTTCCCTTTCATTTTAGCACCAGCTGGTAATAGAAATGAAAAAGTATTATCTAGCCTTTCAAAAGATGAAGAGATTACAATACTTTGTGAAGGTAAAGAGTTTGCTACACTTGTTGTTGATGAAATATTTAAAATAAATCCTACTGATAGAATCAAGCATATATATGGAACAGATGACTTAACTCATCCTGGTGTTATGGCAACAACAAAAAGACTTGGCAAATGGGCTATTAATGGTCAATATCAGATAATAAATTATCAAGCAAATAAAAATATCAAATTAATAGCTGATGCAAAAGAAGTGATTAATGCCAAACATATATCTTCACTATTTATGGCTGCAAACCCTCTTCATCGTGCACATGAAAGACTTATCCGTCAAACTTTAGATTCTACTGATTTACTTGTAATATTTTTGTTAAAACCTTATGAAAGTAAAAATTTAAGTTATGAGATTAGAAAAGAAGCATTAGAATATTTTATCAATAATTATTTACCAAAAAATAAAGTGGTCATTGTCCCTTTAGAAAATAGCTATATATTTGCTGGATTTAATGAGATAATAATCGATGCAATTGTTGCAAGAAATCATGGCTGTGATAGACTTGTAGTTGGTAGAAACCATGCTGGACTTGGTATGTATTATGATTGTAATTCTAATAAGTCTATTATAGATAAAGTTGTCGGAATTGATATAGATATTCAAATTGCTAGTGAATATGTATATTGTGATGAATGTACAACACTTGTAAGTAAAGATACTTGTCCCCATGGTCAACATCACCAAACATCATATCATGCAGATTCTATACTAGAACTTTTAGAGCTTGGTATCTTACCTCCAGCTGTTTTAATGAGAAAAGAGATTTCAGCATTTGTATTATCAAAGATTCTTCCAAATCGTTTCAAAAATTTAGGTAAGCTATATTACGATATTTTACCAGCTGTTGGACTTTTAGAAGAACACACAGAAGAAGATTTTTATTTAGAGTTAATGAAACTCTATCAAACAACATCACTTACATAGGAAAATTATGAATTGGTTTTTTATAACACTCGGATATAGTGGACTAGTTCCGAAAGCACCTGGAACTATTGGAACATTGGTTTCATTACCATTAGGTATGTTAATACTTATATACTTTGAACCACAAACTCTTTTTTTAGCAACTATACTAATCTCTATTATCGCGATACGGGCTATTAACAGATATGAAGAAAAATCTGCTATTCATGATGATAAAAGAATAGTTATTGATGAATTAGCAGGTATGTGGTTTGCACTTAGTGTAGCACCTGCTATTAGTGTAGGGATGGGTGAAGTTTCAACTTTAGAGAATGGATTTTTGATTCAATCTATTTTATCTTTTGCACTATTTAGATATTTTGATATAGCTAAGCCATCTATTATAGGCAGAATCGACCGTGAAGTTAAAGGTGGAATTGGCGTTATGGGTGATGACATCATCGCTGGATTCGCAGCTGGAAT
>Ga0256842_1001863_pt1 | contig 16118 bp, 20 predicted proteins | sample 4559240metaG_FD_185973 | JGI IMG/M metagenome (GOLD analysis project Ga0256842, IMG submission 185973) | Hydrothermal vent microbial communities from Guaymas Basin, Mexico - 4559-240 | ecosystem: Environmental > Aquatic > Marine > Hydrothermal vents | place: Mexico: Guaymas Basin | collected...
CCCTGGCCTTCGTCCCTCACCGTCGGACCCGTTCCAGCCGGGCGCCTTCGCCACAGGTGGTCCTCCCGGGATTATAGGATTTCACCCCTACCCCGGGAATTCCCCCGGCCTCTCCCGGTCCCTAGGCTGGCAGTATCCCCCGGAAGTCTGACGGTTAAGCCGCCAGATTTCCCGGGGGACTTACCAGCCCGGCTACGGACGCTTTAGGCCCAATAATAGTGGCCGCCACTCGGGCCGCCGGTATTACCGCGGCGGCTGCCACCGGCCTTGCCCGGCCCTTGCTATGGGGAGCTGTTTAGGCTCCCCGACAGCCCGCGCGATGCGCGGGCACTCCGGCTGACCCCGTCGCGGTTTCCCGCATTGCGGAGGTTTCGCGCCTGCTGCGCCCCGTAGGGCCTGGCCCCTTGTCTCAGGGGCCATCTCCGGGCTCCCACTCTCATGGCCCGTACGGATCTTCGGCTTGGCGGGCCGTTACCCCGCCAACTACCTAATCCGCCGCAGCCCCATCCTCGGGCTGCACGGCGCCTTACGGCAACCGTGCACTTTCGGGGATGGGGGAATTCCACCACCCATCCCCTATGGGGGTTTAGCCCCAGTTTCCCGGGGTTATCCCCCTCCCGAGGGCAGGTTGGCCACGTGTTACTGAGCCGTCCGCCGGTGCGCGAACCGCCGAAGCGGCTCGCGCCCCATGACTCGCATGGCTTAGTCCCAGCCGGATAGCAGCGGCCTCTGGCAGGATCAACCAGAATTGGCGGGGGAGAAAGGGCGGTGAATACGCCCCCTCGCCCACTGGGTTTACCCTGCTGGCAAGCCCATCTCAGACGTGTCCAGTAGGACACGTCTTCACCACTATACCGCGGGTGGGAACTCTACCCCTCATCCCGGGCTTAGCGCCCTTATCGGGGTCCTTGCCGGACCCGCGGTTACTAATATGTTATGACGTTCTGAGATTTATAAGGCTTGTGCTTTACTCCCTCCCAGTCGCGGGAGGTATTTTATCGTTGCACAGCGTCGATATTTAAGCTTTTTGCCCATATTGAGTTTTGAGGTAATTCAACTGCATATGATCTGTGTTTAAAATTATTTCGGTCTGACATTTAGTGTCACTAATACATTTTTAATTTCAGAAATAAAATTCGTAATCACATCTTCGGTAACGTGAGGCATCAAGACAAGTCTGATCGCTTTGGGATTAGGTATGGTAGAAATAATCCATTCCCTCTTCATCAATTCTTCTTTAATCTCCTCAGCGTGTTCGGTTTTGAAGCATACGACATTCATAACCGGCTCTATTACCGGTTCAAATCCAAGTGACTCCATCTCCTCCTTAACGATTTTAGTCATCTTAAGGCAGTGTCTCACGATCTTCTTCATACCTTTAAATCCCAAATGTTTTAGAACAGCATAAGCTGAAGCGACTCCCGTGCCAGGGCGTGTGCCAGTTAGAGTCCACTGCGACCTCGATGTGAGGTAGGGTGTTTTAACTTCGAGAGATCCGGGGTAACTCTCATCTCTAAAAAGAATTCCTCCAGCTGGAATAGTCGCCATGCCCATCTTGTGCGGATCGACGGTAATGGTAGAGACTCCCTCAAGCTTAAAATCGAAATCTATATTCCTATCCATAAACGGTATAACGAGTCCACCAAATGCTGCATCGACATGTAAATCAACACCATATTCAACAGCTATCTTCGACAGCTCATCGATCGGATCCACTTGCCCAAGCTCTGTCGTTCCGGCTATTCCAACGATTCCAACCGTTCTGTCATCTATGAGCGACTCCAGAGATGTGGAATCCACTCTAAATTCATCGTCGAGCTCTGCCTTTCTAACTTCGATGCATAGCAGATCGCCGATCTTATCGAAGGAGAAGTGGGCAGATTTGGGAACGACTATGTTAGGCCTATCTACTTTTCTGAGATTCCTGAACGATCTTATAGCTTGGATATTAGCTTCGGTTCCACCTGAGCAGATGTATCCCTCTGCATTCGGATGATGCAGGATTTCACCCAAAAACCTTACAAGCCTTTTCTCAAGGTCAGCAGTTCCCCTAAATATTCCCGGATCCCCCAAGTTCGTTTCGATAAACATCTTGTGAGCTTCAACTGCTATGGGATGAGGAATCGTGCACATCGATCCCAAAACTCTCGAATATGGAATATCTCTCCTCCTAAACACTTCAAGCTCCTTCAAAATGTCCATAATTCCCGCACTATCAGTTATCTATATAACCGTTAGCTCGACAATCATCGTATGTAAAGTTAAAAATAGCTTTGTAGTATTTTAGCTTCATGGATACGGCAAACGATTTTAGAATCAGGCTTGCTGAGAAGGGATTGAGCGATCTTGAAAGGCTGATCAACGCGATTAAGGTTCAAAGGAGGAAGGAAATTCTAAAGGAGATCAGAAACATGCAGAGCGAAATGCAGATCGTTAAATACTCCTATCTGAACCCAAACGAACTATTAGAGCTTGAGAACTTCAAAAACGTCGTTAGCAAGGCTAAAGAACTTCGCGAAGTGCTAAAAGGAGCTGAAAGGGATTTCAACTGGAAACTTGCAGACTACTGGCTCGAATACCTTGCGGATCTCCCAAAGCTCATGCAGAGAGGTGAGATTTCGAAGCCTTACGAAGCTATAAGGTTCTTCTGTGGAGAGATCGTGAATAGGAAGGATTTGGGTAAACTCTGGCTTTGCAGTGTCGATTGCGGATTCAGAATTGATGTTGTAACGAACAGCGACGAATTTAAGCCGAACACCTTCGCCGTAATAGCATACCTTCCGCCGAGAGAGTTTAACGGTATCATCAGCGAAGGAATGTTTGTTCCAGCATCTCTGCAAAAGAAGGGAGAGCTTGAAATAGAGGAAATTAGATCTATAGCTGACAAGTTGGGTGAAGTCGAGTCGATTCTGATCGAGTTGCTATCATGAAGATAAGAAGAGATGTTATAAGATTCGCTTTGGAAATTGCAAAGGAATCATATCCCAACGAATTCATAGCTCTGCTTACCGGAAAGAAAGGAATCATCGAGGAGTTGGTATTTCTACCATTTCAAGCTGGAGAGACGTTAGCGATAATACACATGGACATGCTACCGTTGGGCTATAAGATATACGGAACCGTCCACAGTCATCCATCGCCAAACTGCACACCATCTCCCCAAGACATACACATGTTCATGAAGCACGGAGTCGTTCACATCATCGTCTGTTATCCTTTCAACGAAGACTGCTGGGCTTGTTACGACAAGAACGGAAACCCGATTTCGATCGAGGTAATAGATTAGAAATTCTTATATCTTCTGAAATCGTTAATCGATGCAAATGCGTAGGACTGTAAAAGATCTCCTCGTTGAAATAAAAGATACATCCGAGCTGATAGTAGATTTGGCCTATTCCGCATTGCTTTTTGACAATGAGGACATTGCGGAGGAGGTTCTTGAGCTTGAAGATAAGATTCTCAGTCTGCTCAGACAGATCAGGATAGTATCCATTTTGGCCGCAAGGAGGGTTGACGAGGCGGAATCGGTATCTTCGATCTTACAAATTGCAGATGCCGCTCATCGCATTGGAAACGCTGCAGGAGACATAGCAACATTGGTGCTTAGAGGATTCAAATTACCAAAAGAATTTATAAATTTAATTTTATATTATTCAGAGGAAACGGCAGTTAAAGCAGTAGTTTCAGAAAACTCGGAAGTTGCGAACAGAACTCTTGGAGAAGTCAAGCTGCACACGAGGACGGGGATGAGAGTAATCGCGATAAAGAGGGGGTTCGAGTGGATATTCAATCCAGACAGAGATACGAAGATACTCATTGGGGATGTCCTCTTTGCGAGGGGAGATATAACCGGAGTTCCGAAGTTCTTCGAACTCGTGACCGGCGAGCCGAAGGAGATAAAAGAGGAAACGATCGAGATCGAAATCGAGGATCTCGACAACGCAGTCGATACCGTTATCGAGATGAAAAATCTGTCAGAGCTGGCAGTAGATCTGAGCTATTCGTCGGTTCTCTACTACAATGAGGATATAGCTCAGGAAGTCGCATACTTGGAGGAGAGAATAGACAACATGAAGTTCGACCTTCAGCACTGGGTTTTGAGGAGTAGCAGACACTTCGAAAAGACGAAACCGCTTGTGGCGCTTTTAGATTTGGCCAACTCATCCGAGCAGATAGCGGATTCAGCAAAGGAGATCGCAGGAATTGTCCTTCAGAAACTCGAGATCCATCCGATATTTAAGGAAGCTATGAGGGAGACCGATGAAATCATCACAATGGTTGAAGTCGGAAAGAGATCGAAGTTGGACGGAAAAACGCTTGGAGAAGCAAAGGTAGAAACTACAACAGGAATGCACGTTATTGCGGTGAGGAGAGGAAATAGGTGGATAGTGAATCCGAAGGCATCGACAAAGATCCACTCCGGAGATCTGCTCATAGCGAAAGGAACAAGAGAAGGGGAGATGTTACTAAGAAAGCTATGTTCCGGCTGAATTTATGCGATCTCTTTTATAAGATTTAGAATTTCTTCAACATTTAATTTCAAATCTTCGAGCTTCTTCTTGGCTCTGCTATAGGCGTTGTAGTTGTATTGAACATTTTTAGCCTTGTTCAGAATGGCCTCGAATTCTGAAGGCGACAAAATCTCTCTCAAAAATTCCACAATGTTCTGTCTGTATATTACCTTTACATCACACCTATCGATGAGTTTTCTTCCGTTGAATCTAAAAGCTTCGACCTTCCAGCATCGCTCACATTCGGAGATCATCAAAGTGTCGTCAACCCATGCCTTCTGAAGCATAATGCCTCCGCACCTGCAAAATCCACCGAATATGTTGCCATTTACCCTCTCAGCTTTGACCGCTCTGTCTTCCAGTATAACCACCGAAAACGGATCTATGAAAAATATCATATCAGACCGGAACTACCTTCCTAACTTCTGGAATCTTACTTCTCAGATGCTCCTCAACGAACATTGTAAGCGTTATTATTGACATTGGACATCCCTGACACGCCCCAAGCAGTTGAACCTTGACTACACCTTCTTTCTCATCAACATCAATAACGGCTATGTTACCACCATCTCTCATCAATGCGGGGCGGATTTCTTTCTCGATTACCTCCTCAACCTTTTCTCTCAATGACATATTCGATGATAATCGGGACAATATTTAATCTTTTTGCGTTTAGAGGATGCTTGCATCGATTGCGATTATCTCCTCTCCATCCTTATAAATTCTGATGTCTCCACCGCTTTCAGAGACCACAACCGCTATTGCTTCGGTTTCCCTCGTTATCGCAGCACATGCGAGATGTCTTCCGCCAAAACCCTTCTTGATCTTGAGATCCTTTCCAGAAACGTCCAAATACCTCCCAGCAGCGATGATTATCCCTTCCTCATCGATAACAAAAACGCCATCGAGCTGAGCAAACTCCCTGACGCTTTCCCATGTTGCTGGATTGGTTATGTCCCTTTCATGCGGTGGATGACACTCATACGGATTAAGTATGAGTTGCCTCGACCTCTTCAGAACCTCCTCAACATCACCAATCACGAACGCCGTTCCGATCTTCCTGCCTTCTCTACCCTTTTGCGCTATGCTCATTGCAACGTTCAAAACAGCCCTCAAAACCTTCGGATGAACTCTCTCAGCGCATTCGGCCAAAGCCCTCTGAATCTTGCTCTTTTCAAGCTCGACGAGGATTATGCCCCTAAGAGATTCCAAATCTACGACTCCAACCGCTTTCCCAGCCAACTCAATACCTTTAAAATATAAAAAAGTTGAAATATAATCTTTCGTCTGAATAAAGGCTGTAGCTCTTTCAATAAGACTTTTTCCTATAAATTCCTCACCCATTTCCTCTTCTATAGAGAAGAAGAGACTTTCAAGCATCGTCGCATAACTTCTCGGAGCCAAAAAGACTTTGACATCGTCATCACTAATTTCAAACTCCTTTCGAGAGATTACAACGACTACGTTAGAGTTTATCTTCTTAGCAATGGAAAGGGCATGCTCGATCAAGTGATTTAGCATCAAAATTTTTTTAAGCGAGGAGGATTTTAACTTTACGCAGTCAAAATATAAATTCTATTTAAATATATAAACAGCAGGAATCTCATTAGTATCGTTCAGGAAGATCGTCACGTTGTTTGGAAAAGTGATAGTCATATCAACATCCTCATTCAACTTGACACCTTCAAAATAAACATAATCTCCACGATCAGTCATATTAAACTTCAAAACGGTCTGATCGATATCAACCCGTTCAATCTCGAAGCTCGTTCCGTTTATGAGCTTTAGAACATCATCCTTAATCTGATCTGCACCGAACAAAAATACGCCCAACTTCTGGACATCGTTGAGTTCGTAGTTTATCGTTACCGTTACGTTCGTATATCCGTAATGAACGTTCATAGAAGTTATTGTGAGCAATGCAAGCATCGTTGCGAGTAACATCATTGCTTAGGCAAGGGAGTGGTAGAATATAAACGTTTCTCATTTTTATCGCAAGCTTATAAAAAATTGATAAATTATTGTGGTTTTTCCATAAGTTTTATTTTTGATAGATTCCTGCCGTCCTTCGCATGTGGGTTTCTGAAGACGGTATCGTTCGATTTCTCTATCTCTCTCGCCTCTTCAGCGAGCTTTGATGCTATCCTCATCATCTCGTGTGCAGAGCAAGCCAAGAGTATGTATTTCTCCGGCTCTTTCTCAACGAAGCATGCTTTAACGGTCACATCTGCAACCTTCTCTGCTATTAAGTATGAGGCCATAGCCTTAGCCTTTGCGTAGGGATTGCTGAACTTCCCAGCCTCAACCGCCTTTTGAGCTGTGATGATGAGCTTGGGCAGTTCTGGCTTTTCACCCTTCTTTATTTTGTCTATAACCTTATCGATCTCCACCTGAACGAGCCTCAAAGCTCCTGTGTTTGCAAGAACATTTATCACATATGAGTTGTATAGCGCCATTTCGGTAGGATCCAAAAACTCCCTCCTTGCCCCTATCATCGAGTCGGCAGTGACGAGTATGTAGCCAAATCCCTCCTTCTCAAGCTCGTCCTTGATCTTTTTAGCCGGAGCATCACTTATGACGATCGTCGGCTTATCCTTTAGGAGCTCTCTCGCAACCTTTGGAGCTGGAAGAGAAGCGTTTGGAGAGACGACGAGCACCAAATCTGGATTGAACTCCTTGAGCTTTTTTGCTATTTCAGCCTCACTTTCTCTCATCTTTGCTCCAGTTGTAATCACTCTGACCTCCAAGTCCTCTCTATCAGCCCTCTCATCTAATAGATATTCGAGCAGAACGGCCGTTCCTATTGCACCCATCTTGAACACACCGATCCTAACCATGCGAGAGAATAACATGATCAATTATATTAGATTTGTCGGTGAGAAGTGAAAAATATTTATCGGCCAAAATACAAACCTGTTACAATGTTTTGGAAGTTCAGGAAGATGTTCGAAAAGGGTAAGGAAAAGGAGATAATCGACCTTTTTCAGGATCACATCACGCTCATTCGAGACGCTTGCGAGCTATTCAGCAACTGCATAAAAGAGAACGACAAAGTCTCGATATCTGAGGTTTGTGAGATAGAGAAGATCGGAGATTCGATAAGGAGAGAGATCGTTCTCAAACTATACGAAGGTGCATTCCTACCGGGAATTAGAGGCAACCTCTACAGATTGGCAGAAACGCTCGATGAGGTTTTAGATACGATCGAGGATGCGACGATCATGTTCATGATGATTCCGAAGCTTGAGGAAGACATAATGGTAAAGTGTGTTAGAATTGCTGAGATAAATTTGAAGATGGCCGAAGAGTTACTCCAAACTTTCGAAGCTCTAAGAACCGAGGACGATCTCAAAGACAGGACGATAAAGATCAGAATACTGGAGGAGGAGGTCGATGCTATAAAGCGAGATATATTCAAAAAACTTATAAAAACAGACGTTCGAAATTTCTGGGAAGGTATGACGATATACAATTTCATAAGGCATCTAACGAACATAAGCGATCTGATTGAAGATGCTGGCGATATAATTCAAATTCTGAACGTCAGCCTGAGGTAGCGACATGATAAGGGAAGTTATTCGAATACTGAACCCCTACGAATCCGGAAAGTCGGCAGAATACTTAAAAAAGGGTTTAGTTGTTCTATGCTCGAACGAGAATCCGTATCCACCTCATCCGGCAGTTATAGAAGCTATTGAGGAGGAGTTGAGCAGAATAAACAGGTATCCTGATCCAGATTACGGAGAGCTCAAGGAGGCGATCTCCGAGTATTTAGACGTTGGAATCGAGAACATAGCTGTAGGATGCGGAGCCAGCGATGTCCTGAACAACGTGTGCGTTGCGGTTTTGGATGTAATGGATGTCGTGACGATTCCGATTCCAAGCTACACGATGTATGCAATCTTGGCGATGCTCAGAGATGCGAGCCTAAACTTTGTCGAGTATCCGTATTACCAAATAGAATCCGAAGATATAATCGATAAATCGAGAGGTTCAAAGCTCATGTTTTTATGTTCTCCAAACAACCCCACTGGCAATACGATCAAAGATTTGGAAGACATTCTGAGCAACTTCGACGGTTTGGTAGTCTTAGATGAAGCCTATGCAGAGTTCAGCGGGAAGAGTGCCGTGGATCTCATCAAAGATTACGACAACCTCGTTATAGTCAGAACGTTTTCGAAATTCTTCGGATTGGCTGGGTTAAGGATCGGCTATGCCGTAAGCGGGAATTTAGAGCTAATAGAGGGTTTAGAAAAGATAAGACTCCCATTTTGCATAAACAACATCGCTGTCAGAGCCGCCGTTGCTGCTTTGGAAAATTTGGATTATTATGTCAGAATTAGGGATAAGATAGTCGAGAGTAGGGAAAAGCTTGCAAAAGAGATTGAAAAATTCGAACTGCTGGAGGTTCTTCCCTCCGAAGCGAACTTCTTGCTGGTAAGGGTTAAAGAGAAGACCGGGCTTGCAAAGAAGCTTGAGAAAGAGGGCGTAGCCGTTAGAGATGTCACCGGCTTGATGGGGCTTGAAGGGGAACACTTGAGAATTACGGTGGGCAGGGAAGAAGAAAACAAGGCGCTGATAGAAGCTTTAAAGCGAATACTCGAATGATCTAACATGATTCAGATTGGAGTTATAGGGGCTTCGAGGTGCGATGAGAGGCTATATCAGATTGCGATGAGAGTAGGAGAGCTTTTAGCTGAGAAAGGTTGTATCGTCGTTAACGGTGGGCTTGGAGGTGTCATGGAAGCTTCAGCTAAAGGAGCTAAGCTAAAGGGAGGGATTACGGTCGGAATTCTTCCGAGCGATTCAAAGGAGCATGCGAACCCATACATCGACATAGCGATAGTCACGAACATGGGACATGCTAGGAACGTCGTAATCGCCCATACATGCGATGCGCTCATTGCGGTTGGAGGTGAATACGGGACTATTTCGGAGATGGCGATAGCGCTGAAGATCGGGAAGAAAGTGGTTGCGATAGAGCCGATGGTTGTTTTACCCGGTGTTAAAGTGGTCGAAACGCCGGAGGAGGCTGTTGAGGAAGCTTTGAAGGGTTTAATTTGATTTTTTTACTAAATTTTAACTTAACGACACCAATCTATCTAACTTCATCCTTTTAACGTGTGCTAAGTCGAATAAGACTTGAAGTGGGTTGAAGATTTCATTGGGCCCTGACATACAAACGCGTAGCGTTTTGAAAACTCTGAACGTCAAACTTAAATAATAAATCGGGGCAAATTAGGGCATGGGCAAAACGATAGCGGAGAAGATATTCTCCAAAGCTTGCGGTAAGGACGTTAAAGCCGGAGAATTCGTTTTCGCTCCTATAGATATGGCCATGGCCAACGACATCACCGCTCCTTTAGCCATAAAAGCTTTCAACGAAATAACCGATGGTGGAAAGGTCTTCGACCCAAAGAAGATCGCGATAGTTTTGGATCATCAATCTCCAGCAGATAGCGTTCAAGCAGCTGAAAACCACAAGATGCTGAGAAAATTCGCTGAAGAACAGAAGATCATATTTTACGATGTTGGAGAGGGAATTGCTCATCAGCTGATGGTCGAGAAACACATCAAGCCGGGAATGCTCGTGGTAGGTGCGGACTCACACACGTGTATGTATGGAGCGCTCGGATGCTTCGCTACGGGCATAGGCTCGACGGATATGGGCGCCGTCTTCGCATTGGGTAAGCTTTGGTTTAAAGTTCCAGAAACCATCAGGTTTGTGATTAATGGAAAGCTTGGAAAGCACGTTTATGGGAAAGACATAATACTCAAGCTCATCGGGATGATTGGTGCTGATGGAGCTAATTATAAGGCTTGTGAGTTTGCTGGAGAGGTTATAAGAAACATGAGCATGAGCCAGCGTTTCACGATATGCAACATGGCTATAGAGATGGGTGGAAAGGCTGGAATCGTTGAGCCTGATGAGATAACTTTCAAATACCTCACAGAGATCGGAGTTGAATTCGATAAAGAAGAGGCAGAGAATCTTAGGAGCGATGAGGATGCTCAATACAGCAGAATCGTTGAGTTGGACGTCACGGACATGCCTCCGCAGGTGGCTAAGCCCCACAGAGTTGACAACGTCGTGAGCGTTGAGGAAGTTGAGGGAACAAAGGTGGATCAAGTCTTCATCGGCTCTTGCACAAACGGGAGATATGAGGACATAAAGATCGCCGCTGAGATTTTGAAGGGTGAAAAGGTTGCAAAGGGCGTTAGGCTCATCGTAATTCCAGCTTCCCGCTCCGAATACCTCAAAGCTCTGAAGGATGGTCTGATAGATGTCCTCGTCGAGGCTGGGGCTATAGTTGAACATCCCTGCTGTGGGCCTTGCATGGGAGGTAGCTTTGGACTCATAGCGAGTGGAGAGGTGAGTCTATCAACATCTAACAGGAACTTTATAGGTAGGCAGGGAAGTCCGGAAGGCAAGATATACCTTTGTTCTCCAGCCACAGCAGCAGCTTCAGCAATCTATGGAGTTATCACAGATCCAAGAAAAGTTTAACATCTTTCAGTGATGTAAACTCCCAGTATCGTTACAAATCCTCCGATCACCGTGTAAATGTCTATAACCTCACCAAGCACGAAATATGCCATTATAGCAGTGAAGAGAGGAATCGTATAGATGTAGACCGCAACCTTTGTCGCATCCATCTTGGAAAGTGCTGCATACCATACGACATGGGGAGGTATAAGCTACCCCGCACTAAAGTGCGGAGCTTCTCCCGTTCCACCCGCCTTCACGGCAGACAGCTCCATACGGGAGTTAAGGGCGCGCTCACAAGTGCCCCATCCCGCTCCTTAACGAGAGGAGCGGGATAAATCTCACCCGTCTCTTTTCCCTTAAGGGACGTCATCGGAAACATTCCATCTTTTCGTAGGAATTCAGAGTATTTAAAAGATCCCCGCCTTGAAGCAAGCAACAATTTTGCAACATCTTGACAGTCTTTACCTGACGCGTTATTTTATCTTAAACTTTAAATTTTAAACCGAAAGGCGTTTATATCGTTTAATATCTCTATGAATCATGACTAAAAAGATAGAAAAAGTTCTCGTCCCTTTGGATTTTTCGAAGAAAGCAGAGGATGCTTACGAATTTGCTAAAAAACAGGGATGGGAAATAATAGTCTTGCACGTGCTTGAAGAGGGTCTACTTGAGAGGATATACCCATTCTTCTCCACCCCGGGCTTGGATTTTGAGGAGTTCACTGAAGAAAGGAGGAAGCAGGTGGAAAAGGAGTTGGAAAAGTACGATGCGGTTAAAAGGATCGTAAAGGTTGGAAAGTGCTGGAAGGAGATAGTCAAAACAGCTGAGGAGGAGGACGTCGATCTCATAGTAATGACCAAGAGGGGGACGGCTGAAGAGGTTATACTCGGATCGTGTGCGGAGAGAGTTGTTAGACATGCGACAAAACCCGTTATTATAGTTCCGTGAGGTGATTGTATGACCGATGCAGTTACCGCATTTCTACTCTGGATAACGGGTCTTGTAGCTGGAACCCTCGGCGGTCTTTTAGGTATTGGTGGTTGCGTAATAATGCTTCCCGCTCTGACGTTCTTGTTCAAATATCCCTTACCCGTAGCTATCGGAACGACAATAACCGCTGTAATTCTAACAGCTACTTCTGGAGCCATCGCACATATAAGAATAAAGAACGTGGACTACTCCACAGCCAAGATCGTAGCAATAAGCGGTGCAGTGGGTGCTGCAGTCGGTTCGATAATATTCTTCTACATATCCAACCAGCTCTGGCTTCTGAACGTAATTTTGGGCTTTGCCTTCCTATACGTAAGCATCAGGATGATATACGAGGGTATCTTTAAGAGAATGCTTCCAGCAAAACAGGGTAACGAAGTTCCCGGTTCCGGATTTGCAAAGGCTACGATTGGATTTTTCGTCGGAATAATAACTGGAATCGTCGGATTGGGCGGTGGATACGTCCTCGTTCCATCTTATATATACCTACTTGGATCACCTGTGAAGATCGCAGTAGGAACTTCGTTAGCTTCCTTCATTAGCATGGCCGTAGTGAGCGGTGCCTTCAAGCTCTATCAGGGAGTAGTTGATATAATTGCAGCGATCTGCTTGGGTGTGGGAACAATTATCGGTGCACAGATTGGTGCAAGACTCGTCAAAGTCGTGCCATCGTGGGCTATAAAGGCGATATTCGGATTCGTGTTCTTAGCGGTTTCCCTGAAGTTCCTCTATAACGGATACTTAGCCTACGTTGCTCATTAACAAATTTTTGGGATTTTGTCTTAGAAAAGTAGTTTAAGGTATAAACTGATTCTATAACTTTTTTTATTTCAATTCTTCAATCAGCAAACTTAGATCTCCCTAGTTCCAACACCCAAGGTATAGAGATCTTGAATTACATTTTTAAAGACACGCACAGTTTTGCCGGAAGAATTTTAAGCCGTTGGGAATTGGCTTGGACTCTCATAGTCCTATATAGATAAATGATGACTTTAGCGAGTTTCTGTGTAGTCCTACACTGACTAGTAGTTAAACTAGCCTTGTATTCTTATTCATTATTACTAATTATCTCGGTGGTGATGCAACACTGTTGATGGTATTATTTAAATCATACACAGACCATTATCTCTTTAAAACTTTATATCGACTCTATAGATTCTATCATGGAGGATGGCAACTTAAGTGATATACCATGCTGGACACCTCTTTAAGTTATAGAGTGCTACAAATGAAAGAATACAAGACTCTATGGTTTTAAAGGTTGAATTGGCTGGAAATCTCTTATAGAAGTTTTTCACTATCTTCTTTAGCCTGAAAAAACCAATAACGGTCTCATCTATTGCTACATATCTTCTCCTTTTTCTTTCAACGTTAAATATCTCTTTACACCTATGATACCGATCCCCAACTGTCTCATAAGACACCTTAAAGCCCTTATCTCAGTCCCCCTTTTCCTCTTGAATACACTCCTCTTCCTCAATATCCTCGTTGTATCCCACACTCAATTCTAATTGGCATTTGTTAACTTCTCTAAATTGTCATCCTAGCTCTTCGTCAATAGCCTGTAGGCCGTTGGAGCGTTATGTTGCAACCACCCTTTAAAGTGTTGCAGGTGGTAGGTAATTCCTGATGTGATAGCTTTAGGCGTGGGAATACAGATTCATAGCTGTTGGTATATTCACTTCGGAAGTTTGTTTCTAATCACTGGGACTTCTGTTTTTAGCTTGTCTCTCTGACATTCTAGCGACCGTTACGATGATATCCGCTTTGGCTAGATTTCGGATGAGATAAATTACCGCACCGATTAAAATTAGGTTTTGAAACTTTAAGTGTGTAATTTAAGAATCAATTAAAATAATTAAAAATAAATAATTTTATTTGAATTTTAAACCGAAAAACGTTTATTCAGTTTAGATATATTTAAAATATGTTCATGAGAGTTTTGTATCCAACCGACTTTTCGGAGAACTCAAAGAGGGCGATAAAGTGTATAAACGCTTTGAAACCTGAAGAGGTTACCATCTTACACGTGATAGACGAGGACCCTTTTGACATCTACGAAGAATTAACTGTAGGAGTGGATTACGATGTTGAGAAGGCTAAAAATCATTTAATCAATGAAGCAAAGAGAAAGGCTGAAAAAATTGCTAAGGAGATCGGAAACGCTAAAATTGAAGTCGTGATCGGTGAGCCTTGGATTGAAATAGTTAAGAGAAGTGAAAACTACGATCTCGTCGTATTGGGTGCTTTCGGCAAAGGTGGAATCTTGGAAAGGTTGCTCGGTTCTACCGCTGAAGCTGTTCTCAGACATTCGAAATGCTCCGTTCTGGTGGTGAGATGATGAAAAAGAGGAAGGTAGTGGGTGTTAAGCTGATTTTCGACGATACCGTAATTGGAAGAAGCGTTGAAAAGGTTAAAGTTTGCGAAGCTTTGTCTAAGGTAGAAGAGCCATTCACCGTTAAGGTTGAGAACATCTCATGTCCAGTGGCGAGATACGTATTCGGGATGGAGGAGGAAGGACTCGAAAACGTGTTATTGAAGGCTAAGAGGGTTAAGGATTTGGAGGCTGGAAAGAAGATATTGGAGGGACTTTATAGGATTGAAGGGGTGAAGGCTTTAGCCTTCTCGAAGTTCGAAGATTACAGCTGTGCGTTCAAGCCCGATGTTTTAGTTTATATATTGAATCCAAATGAAGCCTACAAGCTGATCAGATCGAAGTGCATGGTCGGATACTTTGTCAACGCCAAGTTTTCGTGTGTAGTGGGGGCTTGCAGTGAGGTTATTGCAAGACCCTTCAAATTGAGGGAGCTAAACGTCTCTTTGGGTTGTCCGGGGAGTAGGCTATTCCTCAAGGATGACGAAATGTTCGTGGGGGTGGTGGAATGATCAAAAGGGTTGCTCAGCACATGAGGAAGTACCTTATAATTTACACATTTCTATCCTTACTGACTGGGTTGATTATCGGTTGCAAGTACTCCCACTTCTTCAAATCGAATCCTAAACTCGTTAAAAACCTCATAGTAACCTTTGCAATTCTGACGATCTACCCCTCTATGGTTCAGTTAAGAACAGAAGAACTTGCGAAATCAGCGAGGATGTTTAAAGAGATAGCGATTTCGATGTTCTTCGTTTTCATAGTCTCGCCAATCTTAGCAATGACCTTTGCAAAATTCTTCGGCGATGTTGACCTCTCTTTGGGATTCGTTACGTCCAACGTAGTCCCAGCATCGAGCGCATCGATAGGATTCGTTTTAATTGCCGAAGGTAACATAGAACTTGCAACGATTCTTGCGGTTTTGAGTCTCTTAGGATCGTTACCAGCAATTCCCGCGTATCTAAGCTTTTACGCGAGCGTTTCAGCTGTAAAAGTTCCAGTAGGGAAGATAGTGTCCGCAGTGATCTACACACTCGTAACTCCCTTTATAGCGGGTCAGATAACGAGATGGTTTTTGATTCACAGAAGGCTTAGAGGATTGGAGAGGGAGGAGAAGGTTAAGATGGCTAAAAGGATAGAAGGAAAGCTCAAGCCAATACTGTCTTTGGCTACGATGATCACAATGCTAATTTTAATAGGCTTGCTCGTGGCGAGCAAAGCTGAGATAGTGGTTGAAAAACCAAGGATAGTTGCGGAAATCGTTATCCTGCAATCCGCAATGCTCTTCACCCTCTTCGGAGTTATAACTTTCTTAGACAAAATCTTCAAGGTCAGCTACAGCGATCACATGGCTGTAGCCTTCATATCCGCAACTAAGAATCAAAGCGTTGCTGCTGCAATTGCGGTTATGGCTCTAAGCCTGAAATCCGCAATAGTCCCAGCTTTGATACCAATGATACAAGCTCCGATAGTCATAGGGTATTTACATTTACATCCTTGGCTTAGGAGAATTTTCAAGACTTGCAAATAGATTAAGCTCTAAACAATAATTAATTTTATATTTTTAAAATATAAAATTTTAGCTTCCTCTACTTAGCGGTCTTAACTTTTACTTCGTTTAATTTTTTCATTAAATAATCCATAGCAAATCTAAATGCATACTTTGCAAATCTACTTCTGAGACCTCTTTCAACAATATTTGAATCTTTTCTAACTTGAGAGACAGTCTTTCTCAATGATTTAATTAATAACT
>Ga0256842_1001864_pt1 | contig 16117 bp, 12 predicted proteins | sample 4559240metaG_FD_185973 | JGI IMG/M metagenome (GOLD analysis project Ga0256842, IMG submission 185973) | Hydrothermal vent microbial communities from Guaymas Basin, Mexico - 4559-240 | ecosystem: Environmental > Aquatic > Marine > Hydrothermal vents | place: Mexico: Guaymas Basin | collected...
TCTACATATATAAAACCACCTTTTCTTATGCTTTCAAATGATGATTCGCCTATTGGGAGTTTGGTCATTTGTTAACTCCTTTTTATAGTTTTGTTTATTATAATTAAAAAATGGAAAATGTAAATGGAAACGTTGATAAAATAAAGAAAATATTAAGATACAAAAAACAGGTAAATGACTATCTAAACAAAAAAGCCAACCTGAGCGATTTACCCAGATTGACTTCATAACAGGCTTTTAATGGCTCCCCCGGAGGGACTCGAACCCCCGACCCGGTGGTTAACAGCCACCTGCTCTACCGACTGAGCTACAGAGGAGCAAATTCAAAGACAGATGAAAGTATATAAATTGTTTTATATTTGTCAACTTTTTTTTGCATTTTGAATTCACCACCATAATTACTTTTGCAACATTAAGCAAATATTTAATATTTAAAATGTGATAATAGTTAATTTATTATTGACTAATTAAGTATCTTATGTTAGAGTCCTAAATTAAAGATAAAAAAGGGAAAAGTTTATGGGAAAGCGTTTTTTTGGAAGTATAGTTAAAGAATCGGCATTTTATATGCTATTTTCAGGGCTCTTGATGGGTCTTGCTTTTATACCTATATCAAGATTCTTTATAGGATTACCAGCTGAGAGAGTGTTTTCTTTTGAATACGGTTTGATATGTATAGGTGCAGGATTGTTCGTAGGAACTTTCTCTTTTTTAGTTATCAGAATCGTAATACTTAAAAGATTAAACGATTTCTCAAGCAAAATAGAAGGAATAACCAACAATATTTTAAACTATAAAAAAGGCAATATAAAAAGAATAGATGAATGCAAAGATTGCTATGTTCAACTTTTTTCTGATGATGTTATAGGAAGATTAACAGAAAGATATAATTCTTTAGTCAGGGTTATTCGTTCTCTATTTTGGCAATATGAACGTATGGATGAGTTTTTTTCAAGATTGAATAAATCACTCGAATTGGAAAATCTGGATAAAAATATGGCTGAATTTATATTTGACATAACACCGGCTATAGCAATAGAAGTCTACCATATATCCAAACAGGAAGAGCTTGCAGTCGGATACTCAAAGGGAATACATACCCAAATAACTGAAGGCAAAAAACAATCTCTTATTGATATAGCTTTAGATAAAAGAGTTGTTAGTTTGAAAGATGCAGAAGTTGAAATAGTGGAATTTGGAACAGGTAAAATAAAACCCTTAGAAGTCGTATACTTACCCTTTAGTAACGATTCAACTGACTATGGTGTTTTAGTATTATATCTAAAGAGATATCTAAACACAGAAGAAATCGCTCTTATAAAAAGACTTTTGAATGAATATGCATTGGCTCTAAAAAGCTCATTGGCATACCAAAAAATGCAAGATATGGCGGCTATAGACGAACTTACGGGAATTTACAACAGAAGGTTTGGATTAAAAAGGTTAACAGAAGAATATCAAAGAGCAAAAAGACAAAAAGGGTGTTTATGTGTCATAATGTTTGATATTGACCATTTTAAAAGAGTTAACGATACATACGGCCATCAAGCCGGAGATTTTATACTATCATCTTTCGCAAACATTCTAAAAGACAATTTTAGAGCTGAAGATGTTGTTATGCGCTATGGAGGTGAAGAGTTTTTATGCGCAATAAACGATGCAACCATAAACAATTCATACGAAAGAGCCGAAAATATTAGAAAAAAAGTAAAAGAATCGGTATTTACATGGAAAGAAATAAATATTACAATCACGGTATCCTGCGGAGTATCAACATACAAGGCAACAGATAAAGATAAAACAATAGAAACAATCATAAAAGAGGCCGATGATAGACTGTATATAGCTAAAAATTCCGGCAGAAACAGATGTGTGTACTCCAATATTAACTGTTTGACAGAATAATCCAATAGTTATATAACTTGCAATATGATTCATAGTGAGATTTTTTATCTTTTTTTGATAGTTACATTTGGATATATGTTGGGAAATATAAAGATAAAGGGATTTTCTTTAGACATTTCTGCAATTCTCATTGTTGCTTTAATAGCAGGACATTTTGGAATAATAATACCCAACGATTTTAAATTTTTTGGTCTTGCGATATTTATATACGCAGTTGGTTTACAATCAGGACCCGGTTTTTTTGATGTTATAAAACAGGAAGGCCTTCAGTTCAATCTGTTAGCAGGTTTGGTATTGATTATCATCTTTCTTTTAATATACATATCTTCCGTATTTTTAAATATGCCACAAGATGTGGCTGACGGTGTATTTACAGGAGCAATATCAAGCGCACCTGCATTGGCAGCGGCACTTGAAGCAAACAATTCACCATCAATATCAATAGCCTTTGGTGTTGTTTATCCCTTTGGCATAATAATAACAGTCATTTTTATAAGGTTTTTACCTGTTATATTCAAAGTAGATATTAAAAAAGAACTTCAAAAATACGAAGAGCATCAAAAATCACTACATCCTGACATAATTACAAAAAATTTTAAAATAACAAACGAAAACTTTAAAAATAACACAATATATAAATCACAAATAGAAAAAATGACCCTTACGGTTATAGAAAGGGTTGAGTCAGATCATCCTATAGACCCAGAAAAAACCGATGCTATACTGCATTATGGAGATATTGTGAGAATATCAGGAACACCTGAGCAGTTGCAAAACTTAAAAATATTGCTTGGCGAAGAGATAGAGGAATCCTATCAATTTCACGATAACACTAAGGTTTGTAGACTCCTTGTAACATCGAAGGATATTGTGGGGAAAAAGATAGCCGAAATAAAAGAATTAAAATCCTTAGGTGCAATTATAACGCGTGTTAGAAGGTCTGGCATAGATATACCGCCTTATCCTACATTAACATTAAGGCTTGGAGATAAGCTATATGTCGTAGTGCCTGAAAAATATACATCCAAACTAAAGAATTTGATAGGAGACAACCTGCTCAAATATCCAGCTGCCGATTTTCTACCTATATCCTTAGGCATAGTGCTTGGCATCTTTATAGGCAGTATACCGTTTGGACTGCCCGGCGTTGGTTTTGTAAAATTAAGCTTTGTTGGTGGAATACTGGTAACGGCTTTAATTTTGGGAAGACTTGGAAGAACAGGCAACCTTGTATGGCAACTATCACCGCACTCAAATTCCATTATGAAAACATTAGGGCAATTGATATTCCTTGCAACAATCGGCACAAATTCAGGAGAATATCTTTTAGAATCCATTAAATTACACGGCTTTACATCTGTATACATATCCATAGCATCTGTAATTACAGCTCTCTTAAGCGTTGCTTTTCTTTGTAGAAAAATATTTAAAATGAATTTCCTTGATATAATAGGTTTATTATCAGGAGCAATGACATCTACTCCATCATTAACAATGGCAAACAGCATAACCAAATCCGATTATCCATCAATTAGCTACGCTGCGGTATACCCTTTTGCTTTAGTTTTAAGCATAATACTGGCTCAACTTATGCTAAAATTTTAGTTCGATTTTAATCTTAAAGCATACAGCAAACCAACAAAAGCAAGAACACTTGTCGATATAAACAGATAGTGATAAGAAAACTTATCCACTATAAAACCGCCAATTGTGGGTAAAAAATAGGATAAAGCGTTGAATGTTCCTCTTATGCTTACAAATGTGGGTCTTTTGTCTTCGGGCGCTATGTTCAGCATATAATTTGTATACCCTATAAAAGAACCGTGCATATATGAACCCAAAAGAAAAAAGACAACAATAAACAAAGATGGCGATTTAATAAAAATCGATAAAAAAGGAACGCTCAAGGCTAATATATTTGTTGATATTATTATAAATTTGGGACCCTTTTTATCGGCATAATAACCCCAAAAAATATTTGATAGGATGCTACCGACCATCTGAGCAGAGATAAAATACCCTATATCCGATTTACTTAAACCGAGTTTGTAGGTAGCATAAATTACTATAAAAGGCATACACATAAATATAGCATGACTTAGAAATTCAGATATAACCATAGTCAAAAAGTCTTTATTGGTTTTTAAAATTAATACGGCGCTACTTAAAAACTCTCTAAATGAAGCGTTCTTTTTTTGTTTAATTTCGCCTTCATCCATCAAACCCAGACTTAAAAAACACAAGCCAAAAACTAAAGATGCCAAAAAAAACAGTATGGTGTAGTTGTTGGGATATGCAATATTTTGCATTATAATTTTAACTATATATCCACTTCCTACCGCTAAAATTCCACCTATAAACTGTCTTGTTGCCCAAAATTTTCCAAGCATATGCGAAGGTATATTGTGGGTTATGATATCGTAAAACGGCACAACACTAACACCGCCCGCGAACGAAAAGATGCTTATTAAGGTTACGAATATAACCAATTCTGTTATTTTATGGTGTGGCAATAAAATATACGAAGAAGCCGCTATCAATATCCAAGAAAAAAATCTTACCCATAAAGCATAGACAAGTATAGGTTTCTTCTTTTTCCCTTCAAGATAAGCAGCCGAAACAAGCTGAAAGAGTATTGTTCCGCCTCTTGCTATGGCTGCTACAAATCCTATTAAAACATTTGAATTGATTAAATATTTTAAAAATGTAGGAAGTATGGTTGCATAATCAACCAATCCCATTGCTGCAAAATAAAATATACCGTGGGAAACGCCAAGGTAGTAATTCTTTTTATTTTTTTTCATTTTTTGCCAAAGGATGCGTTTTGTCGTATGTTTCTGCAAGCTCACTTAAGTTCAAATGGGTATAAATCTGCGTAGCCTTTATTGATGAATGACCAAGCAATCGCTGAAGGATTCTTATATCCATTCCGCTGTTTAACAGATGAGTGGCCTTTGAATGTCTCAATGTGTGAGGCGATATATCCTTAAAAATATTATGCAGGGCATATTTCTTTACTATATTTTGCAAAGAACGTGTTGTGAGTCTTTTGCCATACCTATTCAAAAATAAAGCCCCATTAGCCCTTGAGTTAATATAATCTTCAAGATATCTCTTTGCCCTTTTTGTGATGGGCACATAAGACACCTTTGAACCTTTTCTTTTTATCCTTATCCTCAAATTACTCAAATCTACATCTTCAATATTCAGAGAAACTGCTTCGTTTGCCCTTAAAGACGATGAATAAATAAGTTCAAGCATTGCTCTGTCTCTTTTATTCTCTATCTTTTCAAGCAAATTATGCACATCATCTACATCAAGAAATTTTGGCAATCTTTTTTCCATTTTGGGCTTTTCTACAAAGTCAACAGGATTTCTATCAACTGCGCCGATACTTTTTAAAAAACCAAAAAAAGTAGATACGGATGACAGTTTTCTCCTTATCGTCCTATTGCTTAAGCCCTTTTCTTTAAGTAAAACCACATACCTGTCTATTGAGACTTCTTCATCTTTGCCTATTTTCTCCAGAAACTCTTCAACATCTTTAACATACGCCCTTTTTGTGTGTTCTGATTCGTATTTTGACTCTATATATCTACAAAAATCTTTAAAATAATTAGCAATATTCATTAACAATCTTTTCTATAATATTTGTCGTAGAGCGGTTATTTAATAGCTCAATAAATTCGCATTTTCCACCGTATTTTTGCACAAAATCACATCCAGCAACGGTTTTATTCTTCCAATCTGCACCCTTAATTAGCATATCGGGCTTTATCGCTTTTATTAAATTCTCAGGCGTATCTTCAGAAAATAAAACTACAAAATCGATACATTCAAGCGAAGCTACAACCAAAGCCCTATCTTCTTGATTGTTTATGGGTCTATTTTTACCTTTGATTCTTCTTATGGAATCATCGGAGTTTAAACCTAAAATAAGCACATCTACCAAGCTTTTTGCTTTATTTAGATAGCTCACATGGCCGGCATGTAAAATATCGAAACAACCGTTCGTAAAACCTATCTTAACACCCTTCTTCTTTAGCTGGGCTGAAATATCCACAATATCAGCCAAATTCTTTATTTTGCTAACAAACATTATCTTCAACCATTTGACATATAGTATGTATAACAAATATATGAATTTCCTGTATTCTCGGTGTGGTACTTGAGTTCACAATAAAATTTAAATCACTAATTTTTGCAATTTCTCCGCCGTCTTTGCCTAATATGCCGATTGTTGTAATACCCATATTCTTGGCAACCTCAAATGCTTTTAATACGTTTTTTGAATTTCCGCTTGTGCTTATTCCTACCAAGATATCACCCTTTTTTCCTATAGCTTCAACCTGTTTTGAGAATATTTCATCAAAAGAGTAGTCGTTTGCTATACTTGTTATATTGGATGTATCTGTTGATAAAGCAATAGCAGCAAGCGGCTTTCTCTCCTTTAAAAAACGATTCACAAATTCAGCAGCCATATGTTGGGCATCAGCAGCACTTCCGCCGTTTCCGCATATCATAAGTTTATTGCCATTTTTAATGGCATACGAAATCAAGTTTGCTATTCTTTCAATGATATCAAATTTAGCATCCATATCGGATAGGATTGTTTTAAGTTCATTTATAGATTGTAAAAATTCATCTTTTTTCATAACATGCTCCTTAAATGGGTGTCTTTGGTAGGATAGTAAAAGTTAACCAAAAGTCAACACTTCTTTGGTGGAGTGGGCAATACCATACGTTAAACTTTAAAACAAAACACAATATAGGCGATATAATAGACTCTTGCGACAATTTAATAACCAAAAATAACTCAAGCTATAATCATAAGTCAAATGAAGGTCTCTTTTCTATAATGAAAAATAGATTTGATTACATACAGAAAACGAGGGACTTCTTTAGAAACTTAGGGTTTATAGAGGTAACAACTCCAAAATTAAAGGAAAGTATAATAGATGAAACAAACATATCAATAATGAAAACACCATACGGATACTTAACTCCATCTCCTGAAGTGGAGATAAAAAAACTTATATCATTAGGCTTTGATAATGTTTTTGAACTATGCTACGCATATAGAGACGACCACAAAGACAATCTACACAAAAAGGAATTCTTAATATTAGAATGGTATCGAGCCATGCAACAACCAAAAGATATAATAAGAGATTTTATAGAGTTAATAAAATATCTAAACGGAGACAGTCTGTTAAAATATCAAGGCTTAAACATAGACTTAGATAATGTTAGCTTTATAAAATATAAAGACCTGTTTTTAAACTATGCAAATATAGACATACATAATATAGACAAGCATAAGATTAAAAAAATGCTTAATATCGAAGGTGAGATTGACGTATTAGAGCTTTTAGATGCTGTTTTTGCTTTTGAAATAGAAAAAAACTTGGGACTCAATAATCCTATTGTAGTGTACGACTTTCCAAAAGAAAAAGCTACCCTTGCAAGAATAGAAAACGGATACGCTAAGCGTTACGAAACCTACATTGCAGGTATTGAGCTTTCAAACTGTTATTTAGAAGAAACAGACTACAAAGAAATAAAAAGGAGATTTAAAAACACGGATAAGTTGTTCTTTGATGCTATGAAAAAAGGTATTCCTAAGATGTCAGGTATAGCTGTTGGCTTGGATAGATTGATAATGATTTTGGAAAACTTAGAAAAGGTAGATTGCTTTTAACAATTCAAACTTTCGCTTAAATTTTCTTTATTGAGACGATAAATTTAGAAATTATGCAGATGCTTAAGAAAAACCTTTTATTGTTAGGATTTTTGTAGTATTTGTAACAATAAAAACAAGATATATATTAAACAAATTAACTGTTGACAAAAAACTAACAAAGTGCTAAAAGATTATTAGCGATTTTAAATAAAAGCTAATTGGATAAGTGGCAAGTTCCGCTTAAACTTAATTTAAAAACAATTTTTTTAAGGAGGGTTAAGTTATGGCTAAGGATGTTCTTAAGGAAAAGCTGTTCGAAAAGATTCAGGCTCACAGACCGAGAATTACCAGATTAGCTAAAGAATTTGGTGACAAGCCTGTTCAGGAGTTTACAGCTTCTCAGGTTATTAGCGGAATGAAAGGTATTAAATGTTTAATAACAGACATTTCCTACCTTGATCCAATGGAAGGAATTAGATTCCGCGGATATACAATTCCTGAAGTATTGGAAAAATTGCCAAAGCCAGCCGGCAAAGAGCAGCCATACGTAGAAGGTCATTTCTATCTATTGTTGACAGGTGATATACCAAGTGAAAGCGATGTTGCAGATGTTGCATCTATCTGGAGATCAAAGAGAGATTTGCCTGAGTATGTAAAAGATATACTAAGAGCTATGCCGAGAGATTCCCATCCTATGGCAATGTTCTCAGCTGGAATCTTAGCAATGCAGAGAGAGTCTAAATTTGCTGCTTGGTACAATGCAGGCAAATTCAACAAGATGGACGCTTGGGATTATATGTATGAAGATGTTATGGAGTTATTGCCTAAATTGCCTACATTGGGCGCATACATCTACAGAATGAAATATAAGGGTGATGTTCACATTCCTGCTGATCCTAATTTGGATTTCGGTGGAAACTTTGCTCATATGATGGGCATTCCTGATCCTTACGACGAAGTTGCTAGACTTTACTTCATCCTACACTCAGACCATGAGTCAGGAAACGTTTCAGCTCATACAACTCACCTTGTTGCTTCTGCTCTTTCCGATATTTACTATTCATACTCTGCTGGTATGGATGGTCTTGCTGGTCCATTGCACGGTTTGGCAAACCAGGAAGTTTTGAAATGGATTCAGGAAACAATGGAAAAATTGGGCGGAAAAGTTCCGACAAAAGAAGACCTTGAGAAATTCTTATGGGATACATTGAACGGTGGACAGGTTATACCTGGATACGGACATGCTGTTTTGAGAAAGACAGACCCAAGATATACAGCTCAGAGAGAGTTCGCATTGAAACACCTACCTGATGATCCTATCTTCCAGGTTGTTTCTATGCTTTATGAAGTTGTTCCGCCAATCTTGCAAAAACACGGAAAAGCTAAGAATCCATGGCCAAACGTTGACGCTCATTCAGGCTGCATCCAGTGGCACTATGGCGTTACAGAATATGATTTCTATACAGTTCTCTTCGGAATCGGAAGAGCACTTGGCGTTATGGCTAACGTTATTTGGGACAGAGGTCTTGGATACAATATCGAAAGACCAAAATCCATCACAACAGATATGCTCGAAGAAATCGTTGGCGCAAAATAAGACAACAATTTCAAATTATAAAGGGAGGGTTTGTTTCGACAGACTCTCCCTTTTTTTATTGCCACACTTATTATGTTTTTTGAAAAACTAACAAAACTGTATTGCAAACTATGCCCTAGGGAATGCAATATAGACAGAAACAGATATGCAGGGTTGTGTAAAACAAAAAATACACTTGAAATAGCAAGCTACAATCTTCATTTTGGCGAAGAGCCACCGATAAGCGGCAAAAACGGAAGCGGAACGATATTTTTTGCAGGATGCAATCTGTCATGCATCTATTGCCAAAATTTCCCTATAAGCCAATTGAAAAGTGCTTTCAAAGTTATCAGCGAAGAAGAGCTTGCTGATATAATGATTCAGTTACAATCAAAGGGTGCACACAATATAAATTTAGTTACACCAAGCCATTTCATTCACTTAATATGCAAATCCATAGATTTAGCGAAAGAAAAAGGTCTAACAATTCCCATAGCCTACAATACAAGCTCCTACGACAAGCCTGAAGTAATAGAATATCTTTCAAACTACATAGATATTTATATGGCTGACTTAAAATATACGGATAATAATATATCAAAGAAATTATCAGGCATCGACGATTATTTTGATATAGCAACCAAAGCCATCCTTGCTATGCACAAAACCAAAGGTTCATTAAAAACACAAAACGGCATAGCTACAAAGGGTTTGATTATAAGGCATCTTGTTTTGCCAAATCTTATAGACAATACAAAGCAGGCGTTAAAATGGATTGTAGACAATTTACCCGATACACCTATTTCTTTAATGTTCCAATATTTTCCAGCATATAAAGCTTTTAACGATAGCACCATCAATAGAAAAGTTAATTATGAAGAATATTTAGAGATTATTGATTTTATGAATGGACTGAACCTTAAAGGATTTATACAAGAGTTCAATCATGAGTATTGCAATTAAATAAACCTTGTGTAAATTTATTTAAAATTAATTAACTTTTAAAAAGGTGGTGATATAAAAATGTTGCATACCTATAAAGTTTTGGCTTTGGTCATATATAGAGACGAAAGAAAATTGGTTACAACCAATATGGTTAGAGCCAAAGATAAAAAGGAAGCAAAAAACAGATAGAAAAAAATACTTCAGACTGCCTGAAACTTCAGAAGTTATCATAAATGAAGAAACAGATATTATACGGTTGGTATAAAAAATAGGAGGGTGTATAGGTAAAATAATTGGTTACATACAGTATGAGAGCGAATCGGATAAAGTACTGCAAAAGGCTGCAATAGATAAGTTTGTAAAAGACAAATTTAACGCTCAAGAGATAGAATACGTTTTTGAAAAAGCTGCACTTTTTATAAGTTGGAAAAACAGAATATTAGGCAAAGAGATTTTACCTTCATTGGAAGAAAAAGACGTGGTTGTAGTCTCTGAATCAAACAGGCTTGGCAGTTCATCTCCGGAAATAGACCTATTTTTAATGTATGCTACGGATAAAGGTGCGGCAGTTTACGAAGCAAGACTTGATACAAAGATATCTGGCGATTAATAATTTTACTTACTTAAAAAATAAAAAGGCGGACAATTGTCCGCCTTTTTTGTGTTACCTATTATAAAAGACCGCCTTCTTTCAATATTGCATCGGTGAACTCTTTCAATGGGCCCATATCCTGATAGAACAAGCATTCTGGCATTGTATCTACTTTGCTTGGTACTTCTGGTTTGAATTCCATCTTTGCCAAGATGTCTTTCTCAATATCAACACCAGGTGCTACTTCTTTCAATACAAGACCGTTTTCATTCAATCCGAATACGGCTCTTTCAGTAATGTAAAGTATCTCTTTTCCACTCTTAACTGCCTGAGGACCAGAGAATACTATCTTAACAACTTCGTTGTTGAATTTAGCAATGTTACCATCGCTCTTTATCATTAATTTACCACCATCAGCATCTATATCAATACCTTTTCCTGCTGTAAATCCGCCTGCGAAGAATGTCCTTGGAGAACCTGCAGAAATTACTGGGAATCCACCAGGACCAGATACTCTAACAGGGCTGTATGATGGGTTAACGTTACCCTTCGGGTCAATCTGCATGAATCCTAAGGATGCAAAGTCGATAATTCCACCTTCGTAGTTTGAGAACATATCAGGCATTGGAATTATTGCACTTGGAGAGATAGCAACACCGAAATCCTGTCCAACAAGTGCAATACCGCCAACAGGACCTGGCTCAACCGTCAATGCAAGCAGGTCACTGTATCCAAACTCACCTGCAAGCCATGATACGTAAACCGGGATACCGATTCCCAAGTTTCCAAAGAGTGGTTTTTTCAACTGAGCAACGAGTCTCATTGTCTCAATCAAAACTCTACCGGCTGCAATTCTGTCTCTAATTTTATCAGGTGTAGGCAATAGAGACTCAAGCTCTTTTGTTTTCTCTGTTTTAATCTGTCCAGACATTCTCGGGTCTGTTATATAGCTTCCAGAAAGTCTGTGGTATTTATCAGCATCAGGAGTAACCACGATATAATCAATTAAAGGAGCAGGAACTACAACATCTCTTGTAGGTATCGTATCTTTTCTTGCTACGTATTTAACCTGAACAATTGTTTTCCCAGGATTTGGCTGAGCTTTAGCAGCCTGAGCCATATTTAGAACCGTTCCATAGAAGCCTTCTTCTTCCATAGATACGTTTCCGTCCATATCTGCAGTTGTTCCTCTAACTAAGGTTACATCAGGTGTTGGAGCTTTGTACATTAGCCACTCTTCACCATCTATTTCCATAAGCTCAACTTTACATGTCTTTTTCTCTTTTGCTATCTCGTTTGATGCACCACCATCAATTCTCGGATCTAAGAATGTTCCCAATCCAACCTTTGTCAAAAGGCCAGGTCTTCCTGAAGCAACTTCTCTAAACCAGTAAGATGTAGTTCCGATTGCATAGGAGTAAACCTCTATTCTATTCTCAAGAGTCATTTTCATCAATGCTGGAGACCATCCGATAAATGGCATCAAAACGCCTCTGATAAAATTCTGATTCTTATCTTCGTAAAGCTCTGCAAAAACCTTATCCAATCCTCTATCAGGAACTGCTGGTAGTGTGTCTGAAATAATAAACAGATTATTTGGATGACCTGTTTCCTTATACATTTCGAATAATTCAAGAATCAAATACTCAGGAGAAGTTGTTAGGTTAAATCCTGAAATAGCAACTACGTCTCCATCTTTGATAACACTCAGTGCATCCCTCGAGCTTACCACTTTTTTAACATCCATAAAAAACCTCCTAAAAAATTTATAATCTACGCTCACTCAAATTTTAGACCAAAAATCATTAACAACATAAAGCCTAACTACTTGTTAATAAAATAATGCTTCATTAACCGCTGTATTAACTCACCATTCATAATTGAGTTTAATTTTAAAATATTATTTCAAAAATGTCAAGATTAAATATAATTAATTTTAAAAGCATTTTTAAATATTTTGAGTATAGTGAATTAAATAAAATTTAACTATATTATATATTTCCCTTATTTATAAGGTTTTTTAACGATTCGTTGTATAAAAGATTATATTATTTTTTAAAAATTTGACAAGTAAAAAATTAAAAATCAAAAAATAAAAATAAAAATAGTATTAATTTTACTTTTAAAAATACTGTTGAAATAGGAAAAAATAAAATTTTATACTTTAATTAAAATATTTAATTTGATTTACTTTTATTAACTACAATATATCGTTATTATAATAAAATTTTTTTATAAAAATTTTCAGTACCGCTAATTAATTAGTTTCTGTCGTTTAATAGAGGACACTTTAGATTAATAAATAGTTAATATAAAATTATATAAAAGGAGTCGCCGACAGTAAAGCGGAAGGCACGCTAAGAATACTCTGGTAAAAAGGGAGTAAGAATGTATATTGGGCGATTTTATTGTTCTACCTGGATACATCATAGGTGGTAGAAAGCTTGCAACCCTCAAAGAAATAAGAAAGAAGGTTAAACCACTAGGAATTGTTACCAAGGCTGCCTGTTCATGTCAATGTCAATAAAATTCCCCAAAAACGCCACTTAAGATTTTTACTTAAAAAATCTCATAGAGTCCTTCAAGCTGGGCAAGTTATTTCTTGCCTTCTCTATAGTGTTAGAATCGATGTTTATATATTTAATGGTTGTGTGTGAATTTGCATTTTGTAATATTTCACCCCAAGGGTCGTATATTATAGAATTACCGGCTAATTCCCATTTGCCACTTACACCAACACCGTTAGAGCATAAAAGATATACCTGATTCTCTATCGAGCGCGCTTTCGTTAATGTTAGCCAATGCTCAAGCCTATTTATAGGCCAAATAGCTGGATGTAGATGAACAACGGCTCCGTTAAATGCAGCTTTTCTAAAAAACTCCGGAAATCTTAACTCATAGCATATACTGACACCAAAAGTAATATCGTTAAGCAAAAAAACATTTTTTTGATTTATCTTTCCTTTTGTGAAATATTTATCTTCACCCGTTACTCCAAATAGCATCGTTTTTGTGTATTCAAATAATATTTTACCGTCTTTTATAGCAAAGAATTTGTTAAAGACCTTATCAAAAGAAGTATTATCATCCACAACATAACTACCGCATACTGTTATTTTATTGGATATTTCCTTTATATCTTTCAAAACATCCGGTGTGGTCTTTGATAACTCTTTTAATTTTTTAAACAGAAAGCCCGTAGTCCAAACTTCCGGCAATAACACCAAATCACATTCATTGTCGATAGCATCATTTATCAATTTAAATCCCGTATTTAAATTTTTCTCCACGTCTCCGGGAATTATTTCCATTTGAGCTATAGCCAATCTCATAACTCACCCCACATATACATAATTTATTCTCGACTGCCATTTATACTCTATCATCTTCATCAAACCTTCATTTATAGGATAACCCATATTTATTAATCTATCAACATCATCTTTAACGGTTTTAGCCAACTTTCTATCTTCAAATATATCAGTATATACTAAACCGTGTCCATGCTGCTTTATGCCCATTATTTCACCTGAGCCTCTCAATTTGTAGTCAAGCTCGGCTATCTTAAAACCGTCGTCTGTTGACAGCATAGCATCTATACGCTGTTTTGCTGTGTCTGATAAGTTATCGGATGTAACAAGCAAGGCGTAAGACTGAAGATTGCTTCTGCCTACCCTTCCTCTCAATTGATGAAGTTGGGATAAACCAAATCTTTCTGCACTCTCAACAACAATAACCGTAGCAAAAGGCGAATCTATACCAACTTCTATGACTGTTGTACTTACAAGACAATCAATCTCGCCGTTTTTGAATCTCTTAATTATATCATCCTTTTCTTGGGTCTTTAATCTACCGTGAAGCAATTCAACTCTAAATTCTTTAAAATATAGACTTTTTAGTTCTTCATATAATTTTACGGCATTCTCAACCTCTTTTATATTTTCAGACTCATCAATCAACGGAGCCACAATGTATGCCTGATGTCCATTTTTTATCTCACTGTATACCAATTCATACGCCTTTCGTCTGTTTTTATTGTAAAAATGCAATGTTTTAATCTTCTTTCTTTCTTTGGGTTTTTCAACTATGGTGGATAAACTGCTTCTTGAGTATAAAACCATCGATAAACTACGCGGAATAGGCGTTGCACTCATTATTAAAACATGAGGAAACACACCCTTATTCATAAGATTTTTTCTTTGCTCAACGCCGAATCTATGCTGCTCATCAACCACTATAAAACCTAAATTATTAAATACCACATCATCCTGCAATAAAGCGTGAGTTCCTACAACAACCTGCGTTTCGCCGTTTTTTATTCTATTGTATATATGCTGTTTATTTTTTGTAGAACTAAGCAACAGCTCAACATTAATACCGTAATCTTCAAACAGCTTGTTTGCTTCATAGTAAACCTGTAATCCCAAAGGTTGGGTTGGCGCCATAAACGCTACCTGATAACCGTTTTTTACGGCAATAAGCATCGAAAGCAAAGCCACAATGGTCTTGCCGCAACCCACATCGCCCTGCAAAAGCCTAAGCATAGGCTTGCCCTTTCTAAAATCTTCAAAAATTTCACTCAAAACCTTTTTCTGAGAATTTGTAAGCTCAAATTTTAACCTACCGCATGCTTTGTTTAGAAAATTTTTATCAGCATATATCAAAGGCGCTCTACTATTTTTTATTGTTGATTCTTGCAATCTTAAAGCCAAAATCAAAAAAAACAACTCTTCATATTTAAGTCTTTGTCTTACCTTATCTTCTTTTTCTTTCTTGTGCATATACTCTATCAATTCACTTAAAAGCAGCAGGCGATTCTTAACTATTAACGTATAAGGTAGATAGTCGTAAGGTTTTTTTGGCTGAAGAGCCAATACAAAGTCAACAACCTTTTTTATAGAGCTGTTTTTCATATTGTGTATAGATGGATAGACAATCTTTTTTTCTTCTTTAAAGTTCAAAGCTTTTGAAATCTTTGGATGATTCATATTCCACTTAAAACCGCTTTTTTTTATCTGACCCAAACACACTATCTCGTCAGAAATCTTTAAAGAAAAAAGCAATTTTCTTATGTATGGAGTAAACCTAAACCAATTGCAAAAAATAAAGCTACCATCACAATTTAGCGTAACGGAAAAAACCTTTTTTGTTCTATTGATTGAATGAATAATGCCTTTAATTGCGCAGTAGTCGCCATCCTTTAAATCAGACAATTCCTTAATGCTATAGTCTTCAATTCTTAAAGGCTCAAGCATAGCAATATCTATGTTTTTTGTCATATTTTTTGACAGGAGTTTTTTAGAAATAGAAGGCGTAAATTTTTTTAAATTAATCTCGTCAAGCAACCAGTCCACAGTTTTTTTCGGTTTAAGAAGACTGTTTTCTTTTTTTAATATGTTTTCGGCTTTATCAAATT
>Ga0256842_1001865_pt1 | contig 16114 bp, 11 predicted proteins | sample 4559240metaG_FD_185973 | JGI IMG/M metagenome (GOLD analysis project Ga0256842, IMG submission 185973) | Hydrothermal vent microbial communities from Guaymas Basin, Mexico - 4559-240 | ecosystem: Environmental > Aquatic > Marine > Hydrothermal vents | place: Mexico: Guaymas Basin | collected...
TACCACTTTGATGCTCCTAAAAATTATTAAACTGATTATAACTTATTAATAATAATATGATACAATCTTATTGCGATTATAGCTTAAAAATATTCTACGGAGTGGCATAAGGGTCGGAAGAGTAATTAACTTCTGACCTTTTTTTTTGCCCTCCAAGAATATTTTTAAGGGAGATACTATGAATAAGCTTATAATCGCATTTATGCTTATGTGCCTTTTAGCACCTATATTACACTAACATAGTCACAAGGGATTTTTCCCTTGTCTCCCTACTTATGAATGAAAGTTAAATAATGATTTTTGGAAAAATAGACTACTTAAACCTGTTACCTTTTCATACATTTATGAAAAGATATTTTAATGCCAGATACAAATATGGTGTACCATCTTATATAAATAATGAGTTTTTATCTAAAAGGGTTGATGGTGCTTTTATATCTAGTGTCAAAGCAAAAAAATACAACTATATAAACTTAGGAATTATCGCTAAAAAAGAGGTTTTAAGTGTTTTAGTGATACCAAATGGTAACTATAAAACAGATAATGATTCAGCTACTTCAAATATCTTAGCTCGTATCTTAGATATAAATGGTGAGGTTATCATTGGCGATAAAGCTCTAAAATACTATCTTGAAAAAAAACCAAATATAGACTTAGCAAAAAGATGGTATGAAAAGTACAATCTACCATTTGTATTTGCTGTTTTATGTTACCACAAAGATAAAAAATTATATAAATGTATAGAGAAACAATTTTTAAAACAAAAGATAAAAATACCACAATACTTACTTAAACAAGCTTCTTTAAAAACAGATATCAAAGAAAAAGATATACTAAACTACTTAAGCTATATCTCTTACAATTTAGACTATAAAGCAAAAAAAGGTTTAAAACTCTTTCAAAGATTAAATAGTTATAATTAGTTATGATGAAATTTATACTTATATTTTTACTATTTATTTCTATAAATGCTAAAGAACCTATATCGCCTATACCTGTTAAAGCTGATTATGATTTAAAAAAAGCTCTACTTGGAAAGAGTCTGTTTTTTGATACGATACTTTCAAAAGATCGTTCTGTTTCTTGTTTTTCATGCCATAATGTTTACGAAGATGGTGGAGCTGATTCTCGTGATGTTTCTATTGGTTTTGATCATAGAAAAGGTAATATACAATCACCAACCGTACTAAATGCAAGATATAATTTTGTTCAGTTTTGGAATGGTCGTGCAAAAAACCTAAAAGAACAAGCTTCAGGACCACTAAATAATCCAGTTGAACACAATATGAATCCACAAGAGATAGAAAAAAGACTAAACAAGATACCTTCATATAAAGAAGAGTTTAAAAGTACTTATGGAGTATCTTATATATCTTATGAATTAGTCTTAGATGCTATAGTAGAGTTTGAAAAAGGCTTAACTACACCAAATTCAAGATTTGACAAATACTTAAGAGGTGAGATAAACTTAACAGATGAAGAGGTAAAAGGGTACAAGCTTTTTAAACATTACGGATGTATAACTTGTCATAACGGTATAAATGTAGGAAGTAATTCTTACCAAAAGATAGGAACTTTTATACCTTATGAAAATAAAAGAAAATATCCAGATAGAAGTGAAGTTACAAAAAACAAGATTGATGAAAATGTTTTCAAAGTTCCAACACTTAGAAATATAAGCAAAACAGCTCCCTATTTTCATGATGGAAGTTCAAAAACATTAAAAGAAGCTATAACAACAATGTCAGAACATAACTTAGGTATGGCTATTTCAGATAAAGATGCAAATTACATCATAAGTTTTTTAAAAACCCTTGATGGTGAAACACCAAAAATATTGAATGCAGAATGATGAAAGTTTCTAAAATACTAATTTCTTTTATATTAATTGGCATAGGTTCATTAGTCGCAATTATATATTTTTACTTTATTCAAAGAGATTTTACTCAACAACATAGAAAGTTTATAATCTCTATAAACAACTTAGAAAATAGATACTCAGATATAACAAATCTAGTACTAAAAAATAGTTTATATATATATGTTAACCAAGACAATATAGCTAAAGCAAATAAAAAATTGGAAGAAAATTATGAAAATTTAAAAAACTCTAAAATTTTACTTCATAAAAATTATGCTGATATAAAAAAGAAAGTATCGGCTCTAAAAAAAGATTTAGATGAAAATAAAAAAAATGTTGATTATTTTTTAAGAATAAATGCAAATATAAAAAATTCACTTCTATTTTTAAGTCGTCATATAGATGATTCTGCCATCTTAAACAAATATGATAAAAAAGAGTTATTAAAAGCAAGAATTATTTTAAAACATTTAAACGATGTTAAAAGACTTCAGGATTTAGACTATATAAAAAAAGAGGATTATCTTTTATCGTCAAATTCTACAAATAAAGATGTTCAAAATTATATAAAAAGTTTTAATATACATTCAAAATTTTTAGTAAAAGAGTATCCTATATTTTTATCTGTAACAAAAAAGATACTAGGATATGATTTAAATGAGCTTAAAATTCATAAGATAAAAGAGGAATTTTCAGCTATAGCTATGAAAGATTTTGATGCTCTTGATAGATTTGCTTTTGTACTGCTTTTTATGTTTTTAATCTCATTTGCAACTATAATTACATTGCTTCTAAAGTATCAGCATGAAAATAAAAAACTTCAAGAAACATATAGCTCTTTAGAATACTCTTTAACTTATGACCAACTAACAAACCTTTTTAACAGACGAAAATTTGAATTAGATATAGAAAAAACTATAAAACCAACTCTATTACTTATAAATATAAATGGTTTTAAATATATAAACGATATATATGGAAATTCTGTTGGAAATATATTGTTAAAATATTTAACAAAATTTATAAAGTATGAAATAAGTTTTTATGAAAAAGTATCTCTTTATAGATTGGGTGGTGATGAATTTGGAATTATATTTAATGATATAGCATCTGAAAAGTCTTTAGAAATTGCAACAAAATTAGAAAAAGATATATCAAACCATATATTTAAAATCAAAAAGATAGATTTAGAGATTAGTGTATCTATAGCTATAAACAGTATCAAACCTATTCTTGAAAATGCAGACCTTATTTTAAAGCAGATTAAAAAATCAAACACAGATGGTGTAGCTATATATGATGGGTCACAACATCTAAAACAAAATGTAAAAGAAAATATGAAGATAGTAAAAACTATAAAAGAAGCTTTAAAAGAAGATAGGATAGCTCCATACTATCAACCCATAGTAAACCTACAAAATTCAAAGATAGAAAAATACGAAGCACTTGTAAGACTAACTCTAAAAGATGGAACTATCTTACCACCATTTAAATTTTTAGATATTGCTCAAAAAAGTTCTCAATACAATGAGATTACAAAAATAGTTATTGAAAAAACTATAAAAACATCAAAAAAATACCCTCAATATAGATTTTCACTTAATATGTCTATGAGAGATATATCAAATAAAGAGATAAGAGATATACTCTTTGATGCATTAGAAAAAAATAAAGATGCAAAAATAGACATAGAACTTTTAGAGTCTGAATACTTAGAAGATATGAAAGTTGTAAAAGACTTTATCACAAAACTGCATACTTTTGATTCTAAAATTCTTATAGATGACTTTGGAACAGGTTATTCAAACTTTTCATATTTTTCAGAATTAGACATAGACTTAGTTAAGATTGATGGCTCGATAGTAAAAGAGATAACAACAGATAAAAGAATGTTTCATATGTTAAAAAGTATAAAAGAGTTTGCAAATGGTATGAATATGATAACAGTATCTGAATTTGTAGAGAGTAGAGAGATAGCACTAAAATTAAAAGATATTGGTGCGGTTTATGCTCAAGGGTACTATTTTAGTGAACCACTTGAGCAACCACTAGATGATGAAAATGTAATTATTTAGTATCTAAATGATTAGCTAATCTCTCTAGTTTAGCTTTATAAGCATCTATATCAAAATCTTTAACTCTTGCTACTCCATCTTCTATGGCACTTTTAGCAACAGCCGAAGCAACATAAACCAAAACTCTTCTATCAAATGGAGATGGGATGATATACTCATAACCAAAACTCATATCATCACCACGATTGTGAGCTTTTTTAACATGAGATGGAACTTCTTCTTTAGCTAGTGATGCTAATGCTTTTGCAGCTGAGAGTTTCATATTGTCTGTGATTTTAGTTGCTCTTACATCTAAAGCACCCCTAAAGATTTGTGGAAAACCTAAAACATTGTTTACTTGATTTGGATAATCACTTCTACCTGTTCCTATGATAACATCTTCTCTTGCCTCTTTTGCAACTGATGGAAGTATCTCAGGGTTTGGATTTGCACAAGCAAATATGATAGGGTTTTTATCTGACATACTTTTAACCATATCAGGAGTTATAAGGTTAGCTTTTGAAAGACCTAAAACCATATCCGCATCTTTTATGGCATCTTCTAGTGTTCTGTCATCTGTATCAAATGCAAACAGTTTTTTATACTTATTTAAATCATCTCGACCACTATGTATAACACCTTTTGAATCAAGCATAGTTATATTTTTCACACCTAAGTGTTTATACATCTTTGCACAAGCAATTCCAGCAGCACCAGCACCGATAACTACAACTTTTAAATCCTCAACTTTTTTACCACTCATCTCTACAACATTCATAAGTCCAGCTGTTGTTATAACTGCTGTTCCGTGTTGGTCATCATGAAAAACTGGAATATTACAAATCTCTTTTAATCTCTCTTCTATCTCAAAACAACGAGGTGCTGAAATATCTTCAAGGTTTATCCCACCAAAACTATCTGCCATAGCTGAAACAATACTAATAATCTCCTCAGTATCTTTAGTATTTAATTCAATATCTATGGCATCAACATTAGCAAATGATTTAAATAAAACACCCTTTCCTTCCATAACAGGCTTACTAGCTAAATGCCCAATATCACCAAGCCCTAAAACTGCTGTTCCATCACTTATAACTGCAACTAAATTGCCTTTGTTTGTATAATCATAAGCTTTGTCTATATCTTTTTCTATCTCAAGACAAGGTGTTGCAACACCTGGGCTATAAGCCATAGATAACTCTTTAGAAGTGCTACAAGGCTTTGTTAAAAAAGTCCCTGTTTTTCCGTTTGTATCAAATTCACTTTTTGCTTTATGGTAATTTAATGATTCTTGTTCAAATGACATTTTTTATTTTCCTGTATAATGTTTATAAGATTATACCTAAAAGGATTTAGCAAATGCAAAAACTATTTGACGAGGTTAGCTCACTAGATAAAAAATGTTATGAAAAATTTAAACTTAATGAAGATATATTGATGGAACATGCCTCAAACGGTATGGCTGAATTTATAAAAAATAAATTTAATAAAAACTCAAAAATCATAGTTGTTGTTGGAAGCGGGAACAATGGTGCAGATGGGATTGCACTTGCTCGTATTTTACATACAGATTATGATGTCAATATCTTTTATGCAAAACAACCAAAATCAGAAATGGCAATTTTACAACAACAAAGAGCTAATGCTATAGGAGTAGTAGAATCAAAAGAGATAATACAATGTGATATCTTAGTAGATGCTATAGTTGGAACTGGATTTAGTGGAGAATTTGATACAAATATAACAGATATCTTAGATAAGATGAACTCACTAGATGCTTATAAAATTGCTTGTGATATACCTAGTGGTTACAGATTTTATGCAGATACTACACTAACTATGGGTGCATTAAAAAAAGATATGTTTTTAGATAAGCATAAAGATTTTATAGGGGATATACAAGTGTTAAACCTTGGTATAAGCCGTAGTATCTATGAAGATAAAACAAATTGGCATCTTTTAGATATGGATGATTTAAAGCTACCTTTTAGAGATAAGAAAAATACACATAAAGGTAGCTTTGGTCATCTATGTGTAATAAATGGTGAGAAAGTTGGTGCTAGTACAATGTGTGCTTTATCTGCTTTTCGTTTTGGTGTTGGACTTGTCACTTTAATTGGTGCAAAAAATGACTATATTCCATTCAATATAATGTATTCTACAAAACTACCATTAACAACTTCTGCTATAGCAATCGGAATGGGTCTAGGGCATGAATTTTGCGATACACAATTAAAAAAATTATTAGACAATACATATCCATTAGTAGCAGATGCAGATATATTTCATAAACATATACTCGTAAATATCTTAAAAAGAAAAAATATAGTTTTAACACCTCATCCAAAAGAGTTTGTAATAGCTTTACAACAACTAGATTTAGCAGAGATAACTATTGAAGAGTTACAAAATAACCGTTTTGAGTATGTAAAACTTTTTTGTGAAAACTATCCAGATGCAACATTACTTCTAAAAGGAGCAAATGTTATCATAGGTAAGAATGATAGTTTTTTTATAAATCCTCACGGCTCATCAGCATTATCAAAAGGTGGAAGTGGAGATATACTAAGTGGTCTTATCGGTTCACTATTAGCTCAAGGATATGAACCATTAGAAGCAACTATAAATGCTTCTTTAGCACATACAAAACTAGCTATGAACTATAAAGGTGCAAATTTCTCATTAACTCCAGATGATCTAATTCAAGAGATAAGTAATTTAGCTTCTTTATAATCTTTTGGATAATTTAGATTTAAAAAAGCTTTTTCATCTTCAAAATATACATAATGTGTTTTAGATTTTTTTAACAGATAACCTAACTTATGGTTATCTGTTTCTAGCATATCTATAAACTCTTTCTCTAGTGATTTATGATATATCCCACACATAGGTTGCATACCAAATCCACTTTTAGCTATAGTAGCATCATAATCTATACTATCTTCTTCTAAAAGCTTGTTTATAATGCTTTCTCCAACAAAAGGAGCATCAACACTAAGAACAAAAAACTTTTCACATTTTAACTTTTCAAAAATAGCTACAAATCCAGCAGTTGGTGCATAACTTTTTGTTGTAACATCTTCTATAAAATCTGCACTAAAACAAAACTTATCTGAATTTTTACAAGATATATAAACATTTTTAAAAAGTTTTTGAAGTCTATAAAGTTGAAACTGTGTAAGTGTATCAAAACCACCAAATGGAAGAAGAGATTTATCTTCCCCCATACGGCTACTTTTACCACCTGCAAATATAATGCAAGGTATATCTATCATCTAGTTTTTAATTAAAGTCGCTTCAATTCTTCTGTTTTTAGCACGACCCTCTTTTGTAGAGTTATCAGCTATCGGATTTTCTTCACCCATACCATCAGTCTCTATTCTATCTGCTTCTACACCTCTTTTTATTAACTCAGCTTTTACTGCATCCGCTCTTTTTTGAGAAAGCATTTTGTTGTAACTTGCTTTTCCACGACTATCTGTATAACCAACTATTTTAGCATTATAGTTAGATTTAATTTCTAAGAAATTAGCAAATTTATCTATATTTGGCTGAGATGCATCATCTACATCATAAGAGTTTGTTTTAAAATTTATATGTAGATCTACAAGTAACATACAACCATCTTGATCAACAACTTGATTTGCTGGAGTTGTTGGACATTTATCAACAGAGTTTAAAACTCCATCTTTATCTGTATCGTTATCAAATTTACACCCTTTAGCATCTACTATCTCACCAGCAAGAGAGTTTGGACAAGCATCAACAGAGTTTAAAACTCCATCCATATCATCATCACCATCTACAACAACTACCTCTTCTTCTTCTACTACTTCTTCAACTACAGGAGCAGGTTTAGAACCACCAAAAGCATAGCTAAGACCAACTAAAGTAGCAAGGTTATTGTCACTTCCTTTTACACCATCTTTCAACATATAAATAGCTTCAAGTTTTAAAGCAAGATTTTTAGCTAAATCTATCTTTGCACCTATACCTGCATCTAAAAATGCACCATCACTGTTTTGAGTACCATAAGTATCTGAGATACTTTCATAACCTATACCAACCTTAGCAAGTGGAGTTATAGAACCCATTTTATCAAAATCATAAACACCATTTAGTGCAAAACGATATATATCTGTACTTAGATTAGAGTTTTCATAATCAACATCAGAGTATAAAACTGAAAGCTCAGGTTTTAAAACATAATCAAAACCGTTATATTGAGCCTCAACACCATAAAGCATAGCATCATCAAGTGCTAGATTATTTTCAACAAAATTATAACCAATTACTGGTGTTACTTCATACTTTTCATTATCTGCCATTAGAGATGCACTTAGCATCAAAGCAGGAATTAACATTATTTTTTTCATTTTTTTTCCTTAAATTTAAAATTATCTAGGGTCGCTTATGTACCCAGTTATAGCCGAGATCGCAGCAACAGCAGAGTTAGCAAGATAAACTTTAGAACTTCTACTACCCATACGACCAACAAAGTTACGATTAGTTGTAGATATAGCTACTTCATTATCTCCTAAAATACCCATATATCCACCAAGACAAGCACCACAAGTTGGGTTACTTACAACTCCACCAGCATCAACTATGATATCTATATACCCTAGTTTATTTGCTTCTCTTAAGATTTTTTGAGTACCTGGTGTTACTATAAGTCTTACATCTTCGTGTACTTTTTGACCTTTTAGTATTTCAGATGCTACTTTTAAATCTTCTAAACGACCATTTGTACAACTACCTATAAATGCTTGATCAACTTTGATTTTATCTTCTACAGCTTGAGAGATGCTATGACCATTTGATGGTAAAAATGGGTAAGCAATAACTGGTTCTAAGTTTGCTACATCTATCTCGATAGTTTGAACATAAGATGCATCTTTATCTGAATGATGGATTTTAGGTTCTCTTGCTAAATTTTTGTCTTTTAAGAACTCAGCAGTTATATCATCATAAGCTACTATACCGTTTTTAGCTCCTGCTTCTATCGCCATATTACACATTGAAAATCTATCGTCCATACTTAAATGCTCTATTGTGCTACCAGTAAACTCTAAAGTTCTATATAATGCACCATCAACACCAATAAGGCGGATAATCTCTAAGATTATATCTTTACCAGTTGTATATTTGTTTGGTTTTCCATTAAGGATAACTTTTATAGATTCAGGCACTTTAAACCAGTTTCCTCCACTAATCATAGCAAATGCTAAGTCAGTTGAACCCATACCAGTTGAGAATGCTCCTAAAGCACCGTGAGTACAAGTATGACTATCAGCACCGATGATAACATCACCTGGAACTACAAGCCCTTTTTCAGGTAAAAGTGCATGCTCAATTCCCATATCTTTTTCATCAAAAAAGTTTTTAAGTTTGTGTTTTTTAGCAAAATCACGACTTATACGAGCTTGATTTGCAGATGCTATATCTTTTGCTGGGATAAAGTGGTCAAGTACGATAGAAAATCCATCAGGATTAGCTAACTTTTCAGCACCACTATCTTCAAATGCTTTTATAGATATAGGTGTAGTTATATCATTACCAATAACCATATCGATATTGCTACGGATAATCTCCCCAGCATAAACCTTTTTACCTACATGCTCTGAAAATATTTTTTCTGTTATAGTTTGAGCCATTTCTTACCTTTATAATTATAATTATAAAATTATATCAAAATTTTCTTATCTTAAGAAAGTGACCAACTTATATAAAACACACTCCCATTTTCTATAGACTTATAAACCAAATCACCATTGAACTGTTCATTCATAATTCTTTTACTCATATAAAGACCAAGACCTGTTCCTTTACCCGCTTCTTTTGTAGTAAAATAAGGTGTAAAAAGTTTTTCTTGATTTTCTTTTGAGATGCCACCTGCATAATCTGTTATGGTCATAGTTTTGTTATTTATTAAAGATATCTCTATAATTTTTTTACCTTTATAATTTATCTCATCATAAGCATCTTTTGAGTTCATAAGAAGATTTATCATCACTTGTTCTAACATATCACTATGACCTTTTATAGTAACTGGTGTTGAGTTCTTGTCTTTAACAACTACATCTATGTTATGATTTTTAAATTGAACCATAACAAGTTTAATAACATTCTCAATCATATCTTCTGCTAAAAACTCTTTTGATTCTTTTGATGTTTTAGAATAGTTTAAGAATGTATCTATAACATCAGACATTTTTTGACACTGATCTTGTATAAAGTAATTGCTTTGGACTAATTCTTCATCATCTAACATACCAAACTCTTTTGTTAAAAGTATCTTAGCACTAGCTGCATTTATAGCATTTAATGGTTGTCTCCATTGATGGGCTATCATATTTACCATCTCACCCATCTGTGCCATTTTTGATTGTTGCATAAGAACTAAATCTTTCTTTTTTGCCTCTTTTTCAAGGTTTTTAATATCTGTTAAATCAGTTAATATCAATATAACAACTGATTCTTGATTGATAACACCAAAAAACTCTTTTAACATGATAGGAATCTTAATCCCGTTATATCTTAATTTTATCTCATGCGGTAAAGAATCTTTATTTTCAAGATGATTCTTAACAAACTTGGTATCATCATCATTTAAAAAATCAAAAAAAGAATATTTTTTATTTTCAAAATCAGTTATATTAAGTACAGAAGTTAAAGATTCACTCATTCTAAAAAGATTACCATCAAAATCTGATATACAAAAATAAAGACCCTGAATATTTGAAATAATATCTATAAAATCAAGATTTTCCATATAAGGAGTAACATCATGAAAAGTTATAAGATACTCATCATTGTTTGAATTATATGTTTCAAACTCTTTTATCGCAACTTTAAAAAGGGTATTTATACCTTTTTTATTTTTCAGAATTGTATATACTTCTTTATCTTGATTATCAAGAAGATATTTAATCCAATTGTATCCATTATCGTACTTTAATTTTAGATATTTATCATCACTACCCTCTATAAACAATTCACATATACATTTATGTTTTTCTCTAAAATCTTCCATATCCTGAAAATTGGAAAATTGGAAAAAAGCTCTATTGATATACTTCAAATATTTACCATCAGTTGTAAGGGCTATAATGTCTTCTTGAGTATCTAAAATAGTCTCTAATTTTTTTGCATGAATATGTTCTAAATGCTCTTTCTCTTCTAAAAGCTTGTTTTTATATATAAGTGAATTTTTATAAGAACCATCTATGTATAAACCACACTGTAACTCTTTTAACTCATCTATAACCAAATCAATATACTCTTTTTGTATTAAAGACCCATGTTGTGGAGCTATAAGATTTAAGTCTAAAGATTGGATTTTGAAAAGTGCATAGTTAAGTATATCTTGACTTGGCATATAATTTTCATGAAAAAGCTTTATCTGAGAAAAATAGTTCTCATCCGCATAAAAATGCCAACTCTCTTCAACCGCTCCAAATATATCACTACTAAAAAGTATTTTATCTTTTTTAAGGTAGGATGTAAAAGCACCTGGAGCATGTGAATAAGGGGTAGTTATAAAATCCAACTCTATATCTTTTGTTTTAAGTCTAAAGTTGTGCTCTTCTATGATGTAATAATCTGCTTTTATCCCATAATGTTTTATCAAAGCTATATTTCTTGAATGCGAAACTATAAGCAAATCATCCCTAGCTATCTCTTTTTCAAATGCTGGAATATTTGCACATACATCAGGGTCTTGATGATGTGCTATGATATATTTTATATTTTTCAACGGAGTTACAGAAGATACTTTTTTCTTGATATTTTCAAACTCCAACATAGAACCAGAATCAATCAAAATAGACTCATCACCATTTTCTATAAGATAAGCATGGCATTGAAAAGCATCATTTTGCATAAGCTCACCAACCCAGTAAACATTTTCTGCTATCATAACAGCATTATCGTATTTTGACATTATCTAAATCTCCATTAAAGTACTTTTACTAATGCTATCACATATACAGTAAATAACAAATTAAATTATTAAAATATCTTATTTTAAACACTAAACATTATAATAAGTAGCACTAGGATGATAAACCACTAAAGCACTTGTACTCTGTTCTGGGTGTATCTGAAAAGTCTCACTTAATTCTATGCCAAATTCTTCAGGTTTTAGCAGGTCAAAAAGTGGTCTGTTTAACTCTAAGTCTGGACAAGCCCCGTAACCAAAAGAGTAACGACACCCTTGGTAACGGTTCATTCTAACATCGGCTAGAGTATTTCCCTCATCTTCACTTGCTATACCTAAATCTAGTCTGATTTGTTTATGAGCTATCTCAGCTAGAGCTTCTGCTAACTCAACCCCTAAACCGTGAAACTGATAATATTCAGTATAGTTACTAGCATCATAAATCTCTCTTTCTATCTCACTTAGTTTTGAACCAGCACTAACACAAGTAAGAGCCACAACATCATCCACATCACTATGGAAAAAATCACTCAAAGCACGATGTGGTTTTTTTCTCTGTCTTGGAAACTCAAAAGTTTGAGCAATCTCTCCATCTTCGTATATATGAAGTTTTGTATCATCACTTCTACATTTATAATAACCATAGATGATAGTAGGCTCAAAAAGCCCCTCATCTAAAAATCTAGCTTTTAGTTTCTCATAAGCTGGTTTTACCACTTCATCTAACTGTTTTTGATAAGCTTCTTTTGTCATACCTTTTGAGCTATAACCCCAACGAGATTTAAAAAGGATTCTATGATTTACCCACTCAAATACCATCTCAACTTGTTGTGGAGTTAGTTTTAACTCTCTTCTTCCCCAAAATGGTGGGTTTGGTATCTTAACATCTCGAGAAGGCATCTTTATCTCTTGGTATGGTGGGATGATATACTCTTTTTCCTCTTTCTTTTCAACATTTGGTGCATCTGGGTGTAGATTTGTATCCAAATTACCAGCTTCGATGCGACTCATAGCAGTTACACCATCAAATGCATCTTTACAGTAGAAAATTGGCCCATCATAAGATGGGCGACAAAAATCATCTATAAAACTTCTTGTAAGTGCAGCACCACCTAAAAGGATAGGTATTTTTATACCTTTTTCTTTTAAAATCTCTAAATTTTCTTTCATAACTTGAGTTGATTTTACAAGCAAACCACTCATACCAAAAGCTGAAACATGACCCTCTTGTATAGTTTGTATAAAATCATCAAGCTCCACTTTTATACCTAAGTTTTTCACTTTAAAACCGTTGTTTGAGAGGATTATATCTACTAGATTTTTACCAACATCGTGAACATCACCCTTTACAGTTCCTAAAACCAAAGTGGTATCTACCTCTTTTTCAACCTTTGGTAGGTATGGGTTTAGATAATCTACTGTTTTTTTCATAGTCTCAGCAGATTGCAGGACAAACGGTAGTTGCATCTGACCACTACCAAAAAGCTCCCCTACTACTTTCATAGCATCGATTAAAATCTCATTTACGATTTTCTCAGGTGGTATCTCGTGGCGAACTTTCTCAACAAGAGGTATCATTCTATCTTTATCGCCGTCCATAAGAAGTTTTGCGATTTTCTCCTCATCGCTCATAGCTAGATACTCTGCATCTTCTACATTTGTATCGATTGCTTCTTTTGTTGAGAAGTGTTCTATAAACTCAAAAAGTGCATTTTCAGTTTTATTAAATATCAAGTTATTACATATATCTTGGTCTTCTTGGCTTATCTTGTTTATAGGGATGATATGTTTTACATTTATGATAACACTTGTAAGTCCAGCCTCGATGCAGTGGTGTAAAAACATAGAGTTTAGGTATGGTCTTGCATCTTTATCTAGTCCAAATGATATGTTAGAAAGTCCTAAAACTGCTCCAACTTCTGGATGTTTTATGCGAAGTTGTCTTATAGCTTCTATGGTGTTTATACCAGCATCAAGATACTCTTCATCTCCACTAGCTAGTGTAAAAGTAAGTACATCAAAAACTAAGTCCTCTTTTTTAAGTCCGTGTCTGTTTGTAGCAAGGTCGATAATCCTATCTGCGACTGAGAGTTTATCTTCAACTGTTTTTGCCATACCTTTTTCATCTATGGTTAGACAAACTAAACTTGTACCGAACTTTTTAGCCAACTGACAAACAGCATCAAACTTATCTTCCCCATCTTCAAGGTTTACAGAGTTAAGTATAGGTTTACCACCTATGTTTTTAAGAGCAGTCTCAAGCCCTTTTGTTTGGGTAGAGTCTGGCATCAAAGGTAGAGCGATTTTTTGGTTATATCTGCTCATAACCTCATTCATATCTTTGGTCTCATCTCTACCTGCAAAGCCAACATTTACATCTATAACATGAGCTCCTGCTCTTACTTGTTGTTGAGCAACACTTAAAGTTCCCTCATAATCTTCAGCAAGGATAAGTTCACGAAATGCTTTACTACCTGTTGCATTACTTCTCTCACCCATTAAAAGTGGTGCTGGTTTTTGCATCAAAGGGGTTGTGTTAAAAAGTGAAGCTATGGATGTTGGATGACTCCCCGTCGCTGCTTTAGGTGTGATGTTGTTTGTACCATCAACTAATGCTCTTATATGTTGAGGGGTAGTTCCACAACATCCACCTAAAAAACTAACTCCATCATACTCTAAAAACTTTTTCTGATGCTGTGTAAACTCTTCTGGGTTCATCGGGTAGTAAGTGTAACCTCCACGGTTTTGAGGAAGTCCAGCATTTGAGTGAACACTTATAGGTTTATGCCATAATTCACTTAGAGTTTTTACATGTTTTAAAACTTGTTCGGGCCCAGTTCCACAGTTAAAACCAAGTGAGAGTATGTCAAAAGGCTCAAGTATAGTTGCTATGGTAGTTGCATCTGTACCTATTAGCATCGTACCACTAAGCTCTATGGTAACACTAACCATAACAGGGATATTAGTTCCTCTTTGTTTGTTGGCTTCATCTATGGCATGAAGACCCGCTTTTATCTGAAGTGGATCTTGAGCAGTTTCAAGCATAAACACATCAACTCCACCATCGATAAGTGCTAAACAAAACTCAGTATAACCCTCAAACATCTCATCATAAGTTATATGTCCTAATGATGGTAGTTTAGTCCCAGGTCCTATACTACCTAAACAAAATCGTGGATGCTCTTGTGTGCTAAACTTTTCACACTCTTTTTTTACAAGTTCAGCTCCTGCACAAGTAAGTTCATAAGCACGATTGCCAATATTGTACTCATCTAAAACCCAAGAAAAAGAACCAAATGTATTTGTAGTGATAAAATCAGCACCAGCAGTTAAGTAAGCATGAAATATATCACTTAAAACTTCAGGGCAAGTAACATTTAGAAGTTCATTACAACCCTCATTGCCTTCCCAAGCCTCTTTTGGGATTTTATCGTCTCTTTGTTGTAGCTGTGTACCCATCGCACCATCAATGATAAGTGGACGAGTTTTTATAGTGTTTAAAATGTATTGTTTAGTATTCATAATGTTATTTTATCATTTATCGACTTAAGATTTACAAGCTGTTATTTACTTAGTTTTTTGTATAATCTTTTTATGGCTGATTTAGACAGAACAAAAGATTTTATTAATAACATCAAATTATATGAGTATGTGTCTTGCATTGATTATTTCCATAGGTTCTGGTGTATCAAAACTTTATATTGCTGAAAATTTTAATTATATATTTTTTATAGGTAATATTTTATTGATATTACTTCTATTAATATTTATTTTTTTAGCTAAAAACCTGAGTTCGACAATACAATGCCCAAAGATAGGGTAAATAAATGGTGATATTTTAAAAAATATACTAAAAAACCTAGCCTTAGCTAAGTTGAGAGGATACTTTTTAAAAGATTGCCGTTTAGTTGCCCTATATTTGGGTGTTATATTGTCGAACTCAGGTTAAAAAGTTACATAAAGAAACTGATAATCTAAAGAACATAAAATGACATTGGCTACTATAACTATAACCATAACGGCTATAATATTTATAACCACATTTGCTTATGGAGCTTATGAAATTACATCTAAATAGTAAAACAAATTAAAAGAATATAAATGAACAACTTCTCAAATCTTCATCTCTCAAAAGAGATGATACAAAACCTAGATAACATAGGTTATACACAAATGACTCCCGTACAAGAAAAAAGTTTACCTTTTATCCTTGAGAACAAAGACCTTATAGTAAAAGCTAAAACTGGTAGTGGTAAA
>Ga0256842_1001866_pt1 | contig 16114 bp, 14 predicted proteins | sample 4559240metaG_FD_185973 | JGI IMG/M metagenome (GOLD analysis project Ga0256842, IMG submission 185973) | Hydrothermal vent microbial communities from Guaymas Basin, Mexico - 4559-240 | ecosystem: Environmental > Aquatic > Marine > Hydrothermal vents | place: Mexico: Guaymas Basin | collected...
GAGTCGTCTCCATCTTTCCGTCCAAAACATCGTATCTGAGACTGATCGCCACGTATCTGATGGAGTATACGGAGGACTGGGAAGTGGAAAGAAGCTATATCAAACCTGACAAGCTTCAGGAGCGGGAGTCTAAGAACTGGGGCGATGAAGAGAGGCGAAGTCTATCTGGTCAACATCGGCAAAAAGTACAACAGCGGGTTTGAGAAGGTGCGGTAATCCCCCAGGCAAAAGGTGGCCCGTGTGGCCTAGTCTCTGCTTTTGGATACTGAGGAAAGTAGGAGGATTACCAGCTTATTTATTATTTTTCTTTCGGAAATAAGGCTTCAATAAATATAATGAAACAAGATAAAACCAAAAATCATATGTTAAATATGTCAATTTTGTTAGCAACAGAATAAAAGTGAAAAATAATGCTTGCCCCCATGAAATAAAGAAAATAAATGCAAACATCGGAAATGATGTAATGCCATACTCAAAAATCAGTTTGAAAGCGAGCCCATTGTCTTCTGTAACATATGATTTAAATTTTGTTTGGGCAAATCCTTGTCCCCATAAAATATTTTTACTATCGAGTGAAAGCCAATATTTGAGAATATGAGAACGTTGTGAAATGCCTGCCACTTGTTTTTTGGAAGGATCGGTTCTTAATTTAATGTAATCATTTAAGCCTATTGTCACAATACTGAGCATAGAAAATAACAAAAATATAATGGATATATTCTTTAAAGACAGTTTAAAATCATATTTTAGCATTACCACAGTGAAGATAAAAAGTGTTGCTTCAATAATAGCAAAGAAGGAGAATGAAAGATAATAAGATAATAATGTGAAAATATGTAATTTGGTTAATTTTTTTTCTGTCAAATAGCTTAAAATAAGCAATGGAAGAGTGCCTGCTGCATAACTTCCGGGCTCATTGAAAAGGCTTGTCGGTCTTATAAGATCTGCAGCAGAAAAATACATTTGGTATCTTTGTGATACACCGGTAATAGGTTCTAGAAAATCAATATATGTACCGGTTGTGTAATATACTATAGTTTGAAAATAAAATACTATTATACAGACAAATAATGCAAAATTAATACTCTTTTGCAACAAATCTATTTTATCGGAATAAAATAATAATAAAAGAATGACAATGTAATTTATATAAATTATTTTGAATATATAACTATCATGGAGTTTTTGGTAACTTATATGTTCATGAAAAATGTTCATTATCAAAAAAAATAAGGTCAGAAAAGCAACTGAAATTATGAAATATATGGTATTTTGTTTGATTGGAAAGGGAGACTTAATAAAAAACCATAAAGGTAAAGAAGCTGCAATTATATAAGGATTAGATTGTAATGAATATTCCCATACTATTATAAGTATAAAAAAATATGATATTGTTTTTAACAGCATATATTCTCGCTTTTTTACTCTGGTAATGAGTTTAATTCTGGAAAAAATTCGCTTTGTATCATTCTTTTTAAGCCTTCTTCAAGCGTATAAGGGTTTTTAAATCCTATCTTTTCAAGATTTTTTGTTGATACCGTTGTTTCCGCAGTAAATTTTTTAATACGTATTGAACTAACCGGATATTTTTTTCCAGTTAAAAGAGCAAAAATATCAAAAATGTATCCACCCGAAAGTCCAATAAAGTAGGGTAAGCTAAACATCTTGCCTTTAATACCCATTTCCTTCCTGATAATTGTTACAATTTCCTTTGTATTGAGATCTGGTTTTCCGGCAAAATTAAATATTTCTATATTTTTAGATTTTCTAAAAGCCATTGAAGCGAGAAAAGCACTTATATTACCAACATACCCCATAGATTTTTTATTCTTTCCATTTCCTATCATGATAAATTTTCCGCTAGCAATTTGTTTCATCAGATTGTATACATTCCCCCTATTCCTTTCTCCGAATATAACAGCAGGTCTTACAATAACAAGGCTATTTTCTTGATTTTCATTAGCCCATTGAAGGAAAATTTTTTCAGCTTCATATTTGGTACGGCCATACTCATTAAAAGGCTTTGCATCGGTAGTTTCATCAGGTTCACCGCGATTTAAACCATAAATTGCGACGGAACTTGTAAAGATGATTCGTTTTATTTTATTGTATCGTGCCGCAGCAACAACATTATCTGCTCCCCCGATATTTACATCGGCATAAAGTGATTTGGGTGTAACATCATCTTTGTGTTCGGCAGCAAGATTATAGATAATATCAATCCCCCGACATGCCTTTATTAAAGCATCCTTGTCTCTGACATCGCCAATTGTAACTAAATGAGGATATTTTTCACTAGTCACTTTGTCGTATATTCTTACGTTGTGATTATTTTTAAGTAGATCCTCTACCAATCTTGTTCCGATGAATCCACTTCCACCAGTTATTAAAATATTCATTTTAAACCGCCTTTTTGATTATATAATTTTGTCAACAATTGACACAATTTCATCAGAAGAATTCTCTCTAATATAATATTTCTCAATTAGTTTTCTATTTGCATCGGAAATATATTTTGGTGATTTCGCCAAACGTTTAATAGTATAGACTAGTCTATCAACATCATTGGGTTCTATGATGGTTGCATTTTCAAGTTGATTGACAAATGTAACAGCCTGCCCGACACCTCCATAAATGATGGGAAGTCCAATTGCTGCATATTCGTAAAGTTTCGATGGCATTGCTGAAATGAATTTCCGGTCCAATTGCGCATAGAGAATGGAAGTTTTCATATAATAATCTTTTAGTTCTTGCCATGTTAGTTTTCCTGTCATTTCTATATTTTGTATTCCCATTCTATCTATGTAGTTTTTTATGGATACTGCTTCTATACCACTTCCGATTATGAAAAATTTAATAGAAGGTAATTGTTCGGCGGCTTTTACCAAAGTCATAAGATTCTGTGCAAGCCCCAAATTTCCAACATAGGTAACAGTTATTTGTTCATTTTGATTGTTTAAGTGCAGAGATGTAAGATGTTTAAATTTATTTCTTTCTATTCCATTCGGAATTATATTTATATTTTTAATTCCATATTTTTTCTTTAGCAGATTGTATTCATAATCATTTGTTACAGATACATGATCAAATTTTTTGATACTTTGTTTCATAATTGTTTTTAATGTATATTTTATTATCTTTTTAACAATCCCTCGATCATCAAGATACTCCCAAACTAAATCTCTTATATCGATTATTCTAGGCCCTTTCATGCGGAATCCAACCATTGGGATCATAAACATATATGGTGAAGTGGCTATAATTAAATCAGAAGAAAGGCCAGTTGTAATTTTAGTAAGTTTGTGAATATAAATTATTTCAAAAAAAGCTCTTTTAAAAAAATTTCTTCCATCATAGTTTTGTTGATTAACATAATAAATATCTATGTTATTATTGTATTTTACATGATTATGTTTTTGATATGATCCTTTTTCTGTCAAACATATCACATTGATTTTGTATTTTTCACCCAGTTTTCTTACGAAAGCTAGCACTCTATTTGAGCAGGCTGTATTTTCGGGTATGAAATGTGAAGTTAGAAAATTTATTGTTTTCATTGGCGGCCTTTATTTTTATTAATGATTATTTTGAGTTCCAAATTGTTTAGAAAAAATATTTTGACAAGATTCGCCTTTTTTGTCTTATTGAATTCCATGGCATATTCATAAACATCTATTTTGATTTTAATCACTTCTTTTGAAATTTGCAAAATTATATCATTATAATATAGATTATTTCCTTTTTTTATAACTTTAATTCCCGGAAAGAAATGTAGGTATGCAATATTAACTGTAGATTTATTACTAGAAATAGTATCTGAAACGATTATGGTATTATTATCAAATTGAAACTTCCGAGTATGTAAAACTCCAAATTTACGATATCCGTTGTGAGTTGCTTTTATTGTATTATTAGATTCATTATATGAGGTAATTTTAGCGCGTTCAGCAACTCTGAATCCTCCCCATATGTGCGATTGGCTTGTGCTGTTAACTTCGACAGTATTATGTGAAAAAGTGGAACGCTCTAAATCTCTTCTTTTGCTTGCTTGATAAGTCGAGGTGCCGGTATCGACAATAAATGGTTTACCATCAATGTATAACTCAAAATTGAAAGTATCACTATGGGCATGCCCTGGTATGTAGTCAGGACCGATATTGCCAATATCGACGACCATTTCATAATGGTCAAATTCAACTTTTCGATAACCTGAATCTGATAATTTTAAATATTTTGGTTTTATATTTAAACTTTCTGCATATGTATTTAGTTCCCGGGTATTAGGTGCAACACTAAATGCACTATCGTTAAAGAGAGGAATGTTTCCGTTTTTGAACGTCATGATATTTAGCCACCCCAGCATTATAGAAGCTTTTTCTTTTAACAAACTCAATAAATTGTCATCTTTCCAGCGATTGTTTTTGACCAGATTAATGCAATCAAGTATTCTATAAAGCATAATTTGATGATACATAGGGCTTAATTCGAAATGGGCACCATCATTTAAAACTTGCTCTTCAAGTTCCATGAATAGAAGTTCTTTGGCCCTGCTATAAAATAAATTGCTCCTAAAGTAGTGGGCAGCAAAGAGAAGAGAAAATGCATTTTCAAGAAGATGATTTCCCATTAAATGATATTCGATGTTGTCCATTAAAATTAAATATTGAGCATAAAGTGATGTGTCGATTTCTTTTTTTTTAATTTTATAACGTGTCAAAAACTTTATCCAGTTAATACCTCTTAAGGAAATTGGATAAGGTTCCAATCCATCTTCAATGTATGAAAGTTGTTTAATATAGTCATTGATAAGAGATAGACCATCTTTTGATGATATGTTTTTTTGATTGAGAAAGTCGAAATAATTGAGATTATATGTCCATAATTTCCCATAATCATGAAAATTCCAGTCTATTGGATGTTCAAAGTGTTTCGTTTTATTTAATATATGGAATTTTCCATCATTGTATACTGTGTGTGAAGGTGGTATAGAAGGAATCAATGTAAGCGGAGCAGAAATTATCTCATTAATCACTGTAGGTGAGTGGGAAAAATTTCTTTTATTCCTTATTTTTTTTCGAATATTATAATAAAAATAATAATATATCTGTTTTAATTTTAGATACCTGATAGTATTGAAAAATCTAAGCATTTTCAAGAACCTTAATAAATTCTTGAGATCTATTATCTGATCGAAATAAATCAAATTTTTTATAAGCATTATTTGACATTTTTATATAATTTACATTATCAAAATATTTTATTGCATCAATCAGCTGCTGAACATTTTGAGGATCGATGAGTACCCCTGTCTTATACTCATCAACAATTTCACTAATCCCTTTTAAATTAGTAGCAATAACGGGCAAACCTATTGAATAAGCTTCAAGGATGATTCCAGGATAGCCTTCTTTGTAGCTGGGAAGCAACAGCACATCAAATTCATTTAATGTCGGTATTACCTCTTCCGCTTGTAGTGCACCTTTGTAGGGAACTTTTTCATTTTCAAAATCTTCTTCTGTATATTCATTATTGAAAAGTGCTCCATAAATTTCTATTGTATAGCTTTCGTCAAGTTCTCTAGCAGCTTTCAAAATCTCTTCTATGCCTTTTTCTTTTATTACGCCACTGATAAAAACAAATCTTTTTCTAAATTTTCTTGGCAAGTTTGGTTTTAAAGTTCTGTTTCTGGAATTGGGAAACCATATAGTATTTTTATTCATTTTGGAAAAAAAAGAAACCAAATATTTGGTTTCTGCAAACAAAAGATCAAAGTTTGTAAAAATTGTTCTCATATATAATTTTTTCAGAATACCCGCATTTTTATACTCACTTTCTGCTTCTCCTGCAAATTTTCTCAAAGATGTTTTTTTATTAAAAAATTTCCCTAAAAGGATTATAATAATTCCTAAGAACATATAGTCACGGGAACTATGCAAAGAGATGTGCGTACAATCTCTTTGTTTGACTAGTAATTGATATAAAATAGAAAAATAAGCATGGAAAATATTATTGTAATTTTTTTTATGAGTATCAATAATGATATATTGAACATTCATCTTATCAAGATGTTTTAATAAATCTTCAAACAAAACGGTTGTTCCGCATGCCAAATCACGTCTATTTTTAATAAATCTTGGACCCATTATTAATAACTTCAAATTTCCCCCGATTATTATATTTTAGATTTCTTTCATATTAATTGAGGTGAAATACAGCTCATTCAATTTTTCCTGCCCATTAATAAATTCAATTACACCATAGCCAAGATATTTCTCATTAAAAATATCCTTTTTAAATTCTTTTTTCCGGTACCAATCTATGCCATTAGTCGATTTGTAAAGAATTGCTCGATGTTTATTTTTATTTTCTATAGTCGTACCTATATACAATTCTCCATCTTTCGTCGTTGTGCTGAAATAAGCGGGGCCTTCTATCTCTCGAATCATTTCAATGGAATTAGTCTTCTTATTGTACCTATATATATAATTTTGTTCGTCAGGAGCATCCGTTCCCCAGATTATAAATTCTTTATATTGTATTACACTGACAGCTCGATATTTTTGAGATCCTTTCCCGATATATTTTATTTTTCCATTTCTATAATTAAAAAAAAGCATTTTGGATTCATTATTTTTATCTCCTGTTCCAATAATTAATTCATTTCCTTCTTTTCCGGGAATCACAAAATGAATATGCCTAGCCTTAAGCGACAATATGGACTCTAAATGAAAAGTTGTTAAATCCAATTTATATATCTTTGCTTTTTCCTTTTCCTTGTTTCCCCAATAATCACCGAAAAAAAGTGTATTGCCTATTAGAGCTATCCCATTTCGCAATGGTCTACTCCCTTTGGGAATAGTGATAATTTTTTTTAGTTTATTATCAGTATAAATTAAAAATTTCTTTTTTACGACAACGATGCAACCATCTTTCAAAGGAATAATATTGTGAATTCCTGTTCGTAAAAATCGATCAATCAAACGAAAAGAATGCTTTGCATATTTGTTGGGAACTGTAATATATGGTTTTGCTTTCATTTCATTTATGGTCAAAGTCTTATAGATTTTGTTGCCCTTGGATTGCCAAAAATATTTTCCATCATATGCTTCAATTTTTTTGTTGTCTTTCATGTTTTTCCTCTAAAACAATTAGCTGTACCTGTGCAGAAATCTAAAAATAATTTATTTATATCTTCATTTTGTTTTTCATTTTTTATCCTGTTTGGTCTTATATTTTTAAAATTTAGAATTGCTTTTGTCAATTGTTCAATATTTTCAACATCTACAAGTAGGCCATTTTTGCCATTACTTATCAAATTTGCCATAAAAGGTATGCATTTGGTTGCAATAATAGGTTTATTGAGATAAAGATTCTCAAGAACGGTATTAGGTAGCCCTTCCCATCTTGAGGAAAGAATATAGAGATCAGAAAAATAATAAAATTTGTATGGATTACTCTGAAAACCGAGAAAATGTACATTTTTTTCCAATGAAAGTTTTTTGACAAGGGATTTTAAATTTTTTTCTTCACCATCGTCTTCACCAATGATGTGTAAATGAAGTTTATTATTAATTTCTACTGCCGGTTTAAAAGCTTTGATTAATATATCAAAACCCTTTTGATAAGAGAGTCTGCCTGAAGCAATAATATTAATAAAATTTTTATCAAAAGGATTTTTTATATTTAAAAGGTTAGATTTGATATGCTCAATATCCAAAGGGTTAATAAATATAATAATTTTATTCTCCGCTATATTATGATAGTAGGCAATTTCTTGTTTCATTTCTGGCGTTTGGGCAAGTAAAATATTTGCTCTTTGGTAAGCATGTTCCAGTAGGTATTTGTAAAGAGGACCCATTTGTCTGTTCTTTAAAATCAACTTAGGTGAGTTTGGGCTCCTGAAGACTGTAAATGGTTTGTTTTTCATTCCAATCAATGCCATATCACACGCTATATGACTTCGAAATAAAGATGAAAAGAGTACATCCGGCTGAATATTTTCTATTACCTTTCTAAGTCTAAGAATTGAAAAAAGTGTTTTTGAAACATTCAATTCATGAAGTTCAACTTCTTTGGGTATAAAATCCAAATAATGCCCATTCAAATTAAGAGTAGCTAGATGTATATCGAAAAGATTTTTATCAAGTAATCGAATAATATTTATCGTTACTCGTTCAGCTCCTCCAGGGTCAAGTTGAGGTAAAAAAAATAGAATTTTTTTCCGAGACGTCATATATTTTAATTTCTTTCTGAAATTGAATCGCATATCAGTTTATTCCACTTATGCATAATATTGTTGATATTCAGCGTCTCATTGATTTTCAATGCTTCTTTGGAGAATTTTTTTCTTATTTCTGGATTTTCAATAAGATCTGCCATCGCATTTGCAAGCTTTTCTTCATTGAGATAGTCTATGAGCAAACCATTTTTGTTGTGTATTATAATGTCTGCTGGTCCTGTAGGGCAGTTGAAGCTTATGCATGGTAAACCAACGCCCATTGCTTCGCACAGTGCGACAGGAAAGCCTTCGTACCTAGAAGACATAACATAAATATCTGCCTCTTTCAGTATTGAATATGGATTTTTGACTCGGCCCGGCATGAAAACATTATTTTCAATTCCCAATTCAATAGATAGTTTTTCCAGCGCTGCGCGTTTTGGCCCTTCTCCTAAAATGGTTAAATGCCATTCTGGCTTTTTTTTCAGTACTTTTTTAAACACCCTCAATAAAATATCAAAACCTTTTTGATCTGTAAGACTTCCAAGGGCAATAAATGTAGGGTTTTTTAATATATATTCATTAGAATGGGATTTTTCAACTGGAATATTCAATGGATTTGGGATGAAAACTATTTTATTGTGATCATAAAGATTTTTAGGATAATAGTTTAAAAGATCTTTTGTCAGAAGCACAATATTATACGCATATTTGTATGTGAGAGGTTTTAGAAATTTCCACGGCTGTGGCATACCTTTCATTTCTGGATTGTTGTGATCCTCGACAATTACTGGAACGTTCAAACCCATTGTAGCCAATAAAACCCTAACATTGGTGACGTCCATATGGCTGATGATGACATCCGGGTCTTCTTTTCTAATGACAGTTCTCAGATGTTTGAGGCCTGAGAAATGTAATAATAATTTTCTAAAAAGTCTCTTTTCCGAAACTTTAAAACCTGTAGATACTCTTTTGACTTTTTTATTTACTTTGAAAAAATCATCTTTTGGGAATGAGTCTGTCAACAAAATAATATTGTGTTTTTCAGCCCAGTAATCTGCCATCATGCTGGCGACTTTTTCTGCTCCACCTGATGTCAATGAGCTGATATATAGCAAAATTTTCATTTTTCTACCTTTTAAAGCCTCACTTTTGAAAAAATTTCCGTGTCCAATGCTGAATAAAGAGTGCATTATAGATCCCAATACATTTGGCAAGCAACACAAATTTTTTACTTCCAACGGGTATCGGTTGTTTATAACCCAGTAAACATAACTGCTCTTCGGCCTTTTTCATCAATAAATCGTAATTCGGATACATATTAAATATTACACGAGAATATCGCTTTGCCAATGCTATACGCAGGCGATCTGATCCTGGAAATTTCTGTTTGTACATTTTATAATAGGATGAGTAGGACTCCAGTTGGGAGCGATAGTGTTTTTCTGTTCTTTGGCTATTTAAACTACCTGTATTATCTTTTCTGTAGTAAGAGACAGCATTATTTAAATACACAACTTTATTGGATTCTTTAATTATTCGTGAGATAAATTCACCATCTTCGTTTAAAATCCAATCTTCATTCCATTTACCTGCTTTTAAAACAGATTTTCTAGGTATTAGCAAAGATGCTATTTGTATCATTCCTCCAGTGCCCCAATAATCTGCAAGGAAGTTAATTGGATCATTATAGTCTTTAAAGTAATAGAAGTTTTGGAAATAAGCATTATCAGTATTTACTTTGAACTCAGCTACGCTTCCAAAAACAAAAATATTATCATGATGTTTTTGAAGTTCATCTATCTGTAATTCAATTTTATCCGGTGCAAGAAGATCATCAGCATCTAAATATTGTATATACTCCCCGGAAGAGAGACTAAAGGCTTTATTTCTTGCAGCGCCAGGGCCTTGATTTTTCTGTTGAGACAAAATTATATTCTTATTTTTGTCACAGTACTTTTGAGCGACTTCATAACTGTTGTCGGATGATTCGTCATCTACGATGATAATTTCAATATTTTTGTATGTTTGGTTCAGAACAGATTCGAGTGTTTCACCAATAAATTTTTCAGCATTATACATGGGAATCAGTACTGAAACTTTTGGCAGAGAACTCATCTCTTGGCAGCCAATTTTTTTTGAAGACGACCAAAAAGATCTTTTAGGTGTCCCAATAAAATCCGGTTATCGATTTTTTTGTTCGATAAAATATATTTTATTATTTCAAAATATGCTATAAAGTCTCTTTCAGTAAGGGATTGGCGTAGATGGGAAAACAAAGAACGTCTTATGTTTCTGTCAATTTTTTGCACCAATTCCGGACGATCTGAAAGGTTCATTTGTAATGCCTGTTTTGTTTTTACATTATTTTTCATCTTCTGTATTCTGTCTAAGCTGCTCCATATACCTTTGCCATGAACTCTGTACACAGAATTTTTTATATCGGTTTGAAATTTTCCTTTTCCATAAAAACCTAAAAGATGAAATAACACGATATCTCCATTTAAAACTTCATCAAATATTTTAGGAAAACTGATATCGATATTTCTAAAAAGGGTGGTATTGGGATGGATAAATACATCCCCGCATTTTAATTCATCCGAAGAGTAGTCTTTCAAAGAGGGGTTGATAGTATTGGATATGAGCCGTCCATTTTCGTCAATAAGGTTGCAGTCATGATAGCTTATAATATAGTCTTTGTTTTTTTCAAGAAAATCTGCCTGTTTTTGCAGTTTGTTTGAATCTGTCCAGTGGTCATCACATTCCAGTATGGCGATGTATTTTCCTTTTGCATGCTTAAATGTTGCCAAGCCGGGATTGACCCCTTTTGAGTATTGATTTTCTTGCTCCAATACTGGCCTAATGATAGATGGGAATTTTATTGCATATTTCTTGATTATATTTTGTGTCTGATCGGTGGAACAATCGTCTCGGACTATGATTTCAAAAGGAAAGTTTGTTTTTTGCATTAAGATGCTATCTAGAGCACTTTCGATGTATTTCTCATGATTGTATGAAATACAGCAACAGCTCACCAATGGCTTGTCTGATTGGTATTTCCACTTTTTTGTAATTTCTTTTTCGGATCTTTTTATCATAATAGTATCTTTATTTATTGTCTTTTTTTATAAAAGATGAGATTTCTGTCGTTATATATTGAGCTGACGGAGTTTTTGCGCCCCAATTAATCAGGAAAAACAAGATCGAGAACAATATACCATTTATCATAATAGCTATTATACCTGAAAGATTAAGTGGATTAAGAATATAAAATGTAAAAAAAGATGAAAAGATTGCAATTGCCATTTGCAGAAGAATTGGAAATATGAATACCGTAAAGGGCAATAAAATTTCACGAGATGCAAACCATATATTGAGGCCAATCGATAAAAAAGCAACAACAACAAGACCGTATAGATAGCCATTTATTCCATATAAAAAACCGATATAGAAATTTATGGTTTGTATGATCTTTTTATAGATTTCAAGTTCCAAGAATTTTTTTGAATTACCTCTACTGCTTAATATATTGACTAGTAGCGCGCTCAAAGGGTATGCAAAAGCACCCAATAAAATTATTTTAAAATATGCAATTGACGGTAACCATTTTTCAGTAAGCAAGAGAATGATTAAATCATGCGAAACAACATATAGAGCACCAATCGTGTAAAAAACCAAAAAACTTAAAATACTTAATGCTTTTATCGAAACCTTCTGGAATTTTGATAAGTCGTGCTGGATTTTGCTTAAAACAGGAAAGAGAACGGCCATAATGCTTCCGGATGTATATTGAACAATAAGTTCGTTGAGACGTTTTGCCTGATCGAAAAAACCTAATGTTGCCGGCGAAAAAAGTTTTCCAATAATTATGACATCTATTCGAGAGTATATGATTTCAAGAAGCCCAGAGAGAAACATGCGAAAACCGAATCCCCATAATTGCTTTAATGCTTTAATGGAAAAAGTAAGATTTGGGATCCACTTTGATGCATTCCAAATTAGGATATTGTAAATAATGCCTCGAGAGAGAGCTTGCATCGCTAAGCTCCAGACACCTGCGCCACAAAGTGCCAGAGCGATCCCGATGCTACCACTTGAAACAGCGGCACCAACATTGGCTTTAGCTAAAGCGGCATAATTGAGCTCTTTGCGTAATTTATTATTTTGAACACTGCTGAATGAATTGATGAGAAAAAGTAAAGACATTGCTTTGGCAAGGGGTATGATAGCCTCATTTTTATAAAATTCACCAATCCATGGAGAAGCTAAAAATATAATTATTGTTAATATGGAGCCAATAAAAATATTGAAGTAAAATACGGAGCTATAATGAATAGGTAAAATTCTTCTCCGCTGAATGAGTGCAGATCCTAATCCAACATCGCTAAAAATAAATGCAATTCCAATTATAACCATAACCATTGCCACTAAACCAAATTCAGATGGCTCAAGAAGCCTTGCAAGAATTACTGTAACTACAAAGCCTGTGCCATTTCTTGCAAGCTTGCCAAATAAATCCCAAAAAACTGCACGATAGCCTTGCGATTTCAGTTCACTGTTCATGATGATATCTTCATAGGAGGAATTTCGGTATATTTAGAAATCTTTTTGTTCCATGAGTTTTTTTAATTCATCTTCATCTAAATGTGGCATCATGTCTTCAAACGGTCGAGAATAATCCAGAAGCGGTGACACGGCCATCTTCTTGCTCGGTATTATTATTTCGACAATTTCCGGTTTATCGTTTTGCAGGGATTTGTCGATGATATCTTTTATTTCTTCCATATTTGAAGCTTTGTGGCTTTCGATTCCGTATGCATCGGCAACTTTTTTGAAATCAGGTGCGCTGTAGTCTTCTTTTGTGCCAGTATGTCTGCCGTCTAGAAATGCATCCTGCATAGTACTGACCATATAGAGCATAGAGTTGTTGAAAATAAAGATTTTAACGGGAAGATTTCTGCTATGGATAACTTCAAGTTCTTGAATATTCATCTGCATTCCACCGTCACCTGAAATGACAATGGATCTTTGGCCCGTGCCTATCGACGCTCCAATTGCTGCAGGAAGGGAAAAGCCCATCGAGCCAAGCCCTCCCGTAAAGAGGACTCTTTGGTTTTTTTTCACATCTATTGCCTGAGCTGCCAACATCATATTTTCGCCTACGTCTATGCAGTAGATGTCTCCCTCTTTGGAATTTTCGGAAATCAATGACACAATTTTGTTGCCCAGCTTCTCTTTGCCATCTATTTCGCGGTGATGAGGGAACCTTTTTTTGAAATTTGTTACTTTCTCAAGCCATTTGTCTATGCTGAGTTCCAGCTTTCGATCGTTTAGTTTTTTCAAGAAATCCTTGGTGTCCCCAAGAATTGTAAGGTTTACAGGAATTCTTTTGCCTAATTCGTTAGGATCGATATCAACTTGTATAATATTTGTATTTTTTGCGAACTCTTTTGTATTTCTGCCGGTTTGAAGCGTGTCGATTCTCGTGCCAAGAGCTATAATCAAGTCGGCACTTGCTAGTGCAAGATTTCCGTATCTGTTGCCCCACCTGCCAATAAATCCAAGATTGTACTCATAATCGGATTTGACAATATCTTTCCCCATGAGCGAATGGACAATTGGGATATTTGTTTTTTGTAGAAGTTTGAGAAATTCCTCTTCGGCCGCTGAAAGCCTAATGCCGTGCCCGGCTAGAATAATAGGCCGTTTGGCATGATTTATCAGGTCTACCGCTTTATCTATCTCGTCGCCGGAGATTGTCAAGGGTCTATTTAATATTTTAAACTCTTCGCTCTCAAAAAACGATCTTTCGTTTTCGGGTTCATAATTTTCCTGATACTGGAAGTTTACGGGCACGCATACAAGAGTTGGCCCTTTTCTGCCTTCTTGGGACAGATAATGCGATTTTTCAAGTTCATAACGCAGATCATGAAGATCGTCTATGAAAACCGCGTGTTTTGTTATGGGCTTGACGATACTGGCTATATCAATATCCTGAAAACCGATTTGTCGCATACCTTTGGATTTGTCTCTCTCGAAAGAGTTTATGTCCCCCACGATAAAAAGAGCGGGAATGGAGTCCAAAAAGCAACTCGATATGGGCGTCACCAAATTGGTTCCCCCTGGGCCACTGGTAACTGTGGCGACACCGGTTTTTCCTGTGGCTCTTGCATATCCTTCGGCAGCGAAGCCGGCACCCTGCTCATGTCGTAGATTGACAATTTCCATATTAGGGTGGTTGTGGATGGAATCGAATATATGTGCGTTATTTCCTCCGATATAGCCAAAAACCTTATCTATATTTTTATCTGCCAAAAAATTTGCAATATAATCTGAAACTTTCATTTTTTTTCCTTTTAAAAGTTAGATTTATTTGGATAAAGTTTTACTCATAAGGCATCTGCTTTCGTGTCTGCCTTGAATTGAAAAACCATTTTTTTGAAAAAAATCGATCAATATCGTATTTTTGCAATCTGGTTTTACTTGCAATTGCTTGAATCTCGTATCTTTTCCATATTGTGTCAGTTTGTCAACCAGTTGACTCCCAATTCCTATACGGCGATAATCTTTGGAAATGGAAATTCCAGAAATATATCCAATCTTGGAGTTTAGATTATTAAAATAGCAAGAGCTCAATCCAATCAATGTATTGCCATTATATGCTGTAAAATGCAAAGCTTTTTCACTCAATTTTATTGCATAGTTCTCAAGATCGACCAATAAATTCAAATCTACATAATGATCTTGTGCATTTTTCTGTAAAAAATCCAGAATTGCTTCTTTGGATAATGATTCGGTGCGGAAATCTATTTTATTCATAAGGGTCATATTAGTGTACACTCTCCCAGCATTTTTTTCGTTTCATCTTGAGAATTGAACATCATAACATCTATTATCGAAAGATTGGGTACGAATTCGTTTCCAAACTGTTTATATTTTATATCTCCTGTTTGCAGAAATTCGAGTTTTATTCCTTCTTCCGCAAAATCTTCTTTGCTGTATAGCTTTTGTCCGCCTACGGCATTGATATAATGGTCGGCATTGACACGCTTACAGATGTCGATAGTTCTTGCCTGCGCGCGCAGTGGGGTCTCTCCCTGCAGATCGCTTAGATAGATGAATTTGGGTTTTATATCCAGATAAGCGGCGATCTTCTTGATGGAGTGTCCCAAAAATTTCGCGAGATTTTTTTCATCATAATTCATGATGTTTTCGATCATCGGGTAGACTTCTTCGAAATAGGGAGCTTTTTTATATGCGTGGAAAATCGATTTGAGTATTTTTTTCTTGTTGTTTCCTACTGTCACTTCGTTGATGTTTTTTTCCGTTTTTACGCCCAATACTTCCAGCGTGATGAGATGGCGTTTTCCGTCGACTAGGATATTGTTTCGGTTGATGTAGCCCTTTTTAATATATTGCATACTGTCGGAAATGACATAGACATCCGACATATTCATGAGCTGCCAATATCCGATATATGGAAATAAATAGGGTTGATTGCTTCCCACTGTCATATTTTTCTCCGGTTTTAGTCGTTGCGAAATTTTGTAACTGTCTCTTTGACGGTCTGGCTCACCAAGGGTTCTACGCCCGAATGCATCGGTATGACAAGTATTCGACTTGCAAGATCTCTCGAGTTGATCATCGGCTCTCTCTTTTCTACATATGGAATTGTATCAAGGGATGGATAAAAGTATTGACGCGCAGCAATCTCTTTTTCTCTCAATGCGGTACGGACAGCATCCATCTCTTCGTAGGAGCGAAAAACGATAGGAAAATAGGTGAGGCTTTTTGTAGCATTTTCATTACGTTTTTGGAAAGTGACGTAATCTTTAAGCTCTTCGGCGTAAAAATCCTGACTTTTTTTGCGGTCTGCTTGTATCTTTTCTTCTTCAT
>Ga0256842_1001867_pt1 | contig 16112 bp, 13 predicted proteins | sample 4559240metaG_FD_185973 | JGI IMG/M metagenome (GOLD analysis project Ga0256842, IMG submission 185973) | Hydrothermal vent microbial communities from Guaymas Basin, Mexico - 4559-240 | ecosystem: Environmental > Aquatic > Marine > Hydrothermal vents | place: Mexico: Guaymas Basin | collected...
GAATTATCACAAACAAATCCTGTTTTACACCCTGATTCCTTACAGCTATTTTCACATTCTTTTGTTGTTGGATTGCAGTATTCCCCAATTTGAGCACATGATTCGGGGGTACAATTAATAACACACAATTTTTTTTCTATATCACAATGTCTTCCTGCTTTACAACCTGTTGTTTCGCAGGTTACATTGTTTTCTTTTGCACAGGAATAGAAAAATAACAGTATAAACAATATTATCATTGAAAAAAGTTTCACAACATTCCTCCTTTTTTCCAAATTATACACTCCATAAATTATTTACCTTATAACATAAGAATTAATTATTTTCAATTTCCTGTTTTTTATTGGTATTTTGAGGAATATTTACTGTTTATATGATAACTATTGTCTTTTTATTGAGCAAAATGATTTAAATGCGTTTTCTATTGTCTTTTTATGTTAACATATTCATTAATACACTCCTGATTTCCTGCATTTAAGTCTCCAGAATTTTTCACACATATCCCGTTAAGGCAATTTGGAAAAGCATTACAGCAGTCATCGTTGGAAGTACATTGTGAAACAGGAGCACATCTATTTTGGATGCATGTATAGCATGCCTTGTACCACAGGAAGATACATTATCTTCTATACATTGACTTGTTGTTTCTTTGTCAACACATCTTGTATTCTTACATTCTTGATTGCTTTCACAGTTATTGTCTTCTATACATGAAACACATACTCCTCTTGGTGAGCCATCAGGTATTGAACAGTATGGAAGTGCATTATTATCGGATTTATATTTTTATAAATTTAATTTTTCTTCAAAAAATTTTTAATAATTATATCACCATATTCTGATAAAATGGATTCAGGATGAAATTGAACACCAAAAAGATTGTTTATTTTATGCTTAATTGCCATTATTTCATCAAATTTACCATTTTTTTCTGTCCATGCTGTAATTTCAAGATTTTGATTAAAGTTTTCATCTTTTTTTATGATAAGAGAATGATATCTGACGGCTTTAAAAGGGGAGGGGATATTTTTAAATATTCCTTTTCCATTATGATAAATAAGTGATACTTTTCCGTGCATTACCTGATTCGCATGGGAAATTTTGCAATTAAACATTTCTCCAATTGCTTGATGTCCTAGACAAACACCTAAAATAGTTTTATGTTTATAGTATTTTTTAATGACGGGTATGGATATACCACTGTTTTTAGGGTGTGAAGGCCCCGGAGATATAATAATATGTGAAAAATTAAATAACTCAACATTATTTTTATCATTAGCTATAACAATAGGAGTGATATCAATTTTATATAATAAATCAACTAAATTATATGTAAAACTATCATAATTATCTATAATATATATTTTTTTCATACTAGCTTAACTTCAAAAAAACCGTTAATAGAATTTGATAAGTATATTTTATCAGCATTAAGAAATTCCTTTTTCTTAATAGTTTTCTCTAAAACTTTATTGCTTTCTAACATTTTAGCCCTTATTATTCCAGGCAATGCTCCATCTTTTATAAAAGGAGTATAAATCTTGGCATTTTTTTCTATGTAAACATTATGTATTGCTCCTTCTGCTAAATTATTTTCTTTATTGAAAAAGATTATATCTATATAGGTTTCCTTTATTTTTTCATATTCCTTATTGTATAACTCTCTTTTATTAGTCTTATGCCTTCTAAAAATTGAATTATGGTCTATTTTAATATCAGAAATTATAATTTTAGGGTTTTTAGGTGATTTTCTAGGCTCAAGAACTCTAATTCTTTTTTTATCAGTTGAAAAAAACTCTAAACTTTTATTTAATCTATTTAAATGTTCCTTTTCGTATTCTATTTTTCCATTTTTTGATAACATTGTTTCTAAAACTACTATGTCTTCGTTTAAGTTTCTTAAAAATTTTGCTTTTAATAATGCTTCATTCCACTCATCTTTAATATCACTATCATATAAAATTCCACCACCTATTCCCATTTTTGCTTTTTTGTCTGAGGATAGGGATTGGATAGTTGGAGGATAAGCCACTATCGTCCGTATTGCAATATTGAATGTGAAATCATTTTCGGGGGTAATGAAGCCTATTATTCCTGTGTAAATTCCTCTTTTTTCCTTTTCAAGTTCTTTAATTATTTCTATAGTTCTTTTTTTAGGTGCTCCTGTAATTGAGCCACATGGAAACAGTGCTTCTATTATTTTGCTAAATTCTATGTTTTCATTTACTTTTGATTTCACAGTAGAAATCATTTGATAAACTGTTTTAAACTTTTGTACTTCAAAAAGATTTTCAACTTCTACTGTTTTAGGTATAGAAATTTTGGTAAAATCATTTCGTATTAAATCAACTATCATTAAATTTTCAGAAATTGTTTTTTTATCATTTTGCATTTGTTTTATGTAATACTCATCATTTTGTTTACCATCTGTTTTAAGAGTACCTTTCATCGGCTTAGAAATAAGGGTATTGTTTGTTTTTTGTAAAAAAAGTTCAGGGGAAAGAGAAATTATTGTTCTATTTTCTAAGTTTAAAAATGCTCCAAATTCTACAATTTGCTTTTCTCTAAGGTTTTTGTAGAGTGTTAATTCGTTTTCTGTAAATCTAAAATCAGCCTTAAAGGTAAAGTTTGTTTGATAAGTTTCGCCATCTTTAATATAGCTTTTTAATTTTTTTAATTTATTATTATACTCCGTTTGAGTTATATTAGTTTTAAAATCATAGATATATGAATTTTTTTTAATACCACTAAAATAATCATTTAATTCTTGATTACTTAGCTTAATAACTTCTTGGAATACATAGAATTCTGCTTGATAGTCATAAGAAATATATCCTGCAATGTAATTTCCTTTTGTTTTATATTTATCTATTTTTATTAAAACATTTTTCAATTCATCTTTATTTTTAGCAATTAGAATATCAATTGGAGATGTGAATAAAAAATTTCTGTTTTTGTTTACTCTATCTTCAAATAATAAGAAAGTTTCGTTTATATTTAACATTTTATAGTAGTGATTTTTTCTTAGAATTTACTAATTTAAAAGTAGTGGAAAAGTGTCTGAGTCCTGATCCTTCTATATCAATTTTTAGTCCATGCTTGATTTTATGGGCATTTTTAAAAACTTCTTTAATTGTTTCTGCTGTATACATCATGTGTTCATAAGAATATGTTCTTCTTGGTATAGCAAGTCTGCATAAATCTAATTTAGGCCTGATATTTTCACCAGTATCTGGGTCTCTTCCAACAAGATTTGCTCCTACTTCAACAGGTCTAACTCCACCTGCTTCATAAAGTGCAGCTGTTAAATATTGTGCAGGAAACTCATCTTCAGGTATATTGGGATAAAATTTTCTTCCATCTAAAAATACTGCATGTCCACCAATTGGCTCAACGATAGGGATACCTGCTTCTTTTAATACATCTCCTAGCATTTTTACCTGACCAATTCTGTAGTGTAAATAATCAAATTCTGTTACTTCATGCAAGCCCTGTGCTAAAGCTCCCATAACCATTCCACTCATTCCACCATAAGTTAAATATCCTTCGTTTAATATTGTTGGAGTTGCTAAATCATTAAAAAGTTGTTCTGATCTAATACCAATTAAACCACCCATAGGTACAATAGCATCTTTTTTAGAAGACATGGTGAAGCCTTCTACAAGTGAAAACATTTTCTTTACTATTTCTTTAATTGTCCATGTTTTGTACTTATTTTCTCTTTGTTTAATAAAATAAGCATTTTCTGCAAATCTAGCAGCATCAAAAAACAATGGAATACCATTTGCTTTAGCTATTTTATGTGTTTCTTCAATATTTTCTAAAGAAACAGGCTGACCACCACCTGAATTACATGTGATGGTAAGTAAAATATATGCAATATTTTCTCTTTTGTGCTCTTCTACAAAAGCTTTTAATTTATCTAAATCTATGTTTCCTTTAAAGGGGTGATAAATTGCACTATCTGCTGATTCATCTATGGTTAAATCTATTGCTCTACCACCAGAACTTTCAATATGACCCTTTGTTGTATCAAAATGTGTATTTCCTGGAACGAACTGACTTTCTTTTATCATTACAGTATTTAAAACTTTTTCTGCTGCTCTTCCTTGATGAACAGGAATAACAAAAGGTATTCCTGTTAGTTCTTCAACTATATCTTTTATTTCAAAAAATGATCTGCTTCCTGCATAAGATTCATCTCCCATTATTATTTTAGACCACTGAATATTACTCATAGTACCTGTTCCACTATCAGTCAATAAGTCAATGTAAACATCTTTTGCCTTAATATGAAACATATTATAGCCACCTTTTTTTAGAATTTCCACTCTTTCTTCTTTAAGGGGAATAGAAATCTTTTCAACCATTCTGTACTTATAAGGAACAAACCATTTCTCTTTCATTTTAAACTCCTAAAACTTACATAATATTAGCTTTATACTATTTTTATATTTAATAATCAATCATTTTACAAGTTCAAGCTATCTATTTTCATATAAAAAATAAAAATATCATAAAATTATAGCTTTTGAGTATAGTTTACCCATGATAATCAATAAAAATATTGACTTTATAATCTAAAAATATATACTTAGATTCGTATTGTTTTAGGTTTTATTTTGAAAGATGCTATAAGATTTGGTAAATACTTATTATTACAAAGAATAAATGTTGGTGGAATGGCAGAAGTTTTTAAAGCCAAGACTTTTGGAGTTGAAGGGTTTGAAAAACTTGTTGCAATAAAAAGAATTCTACCATCTATTGCGGAGGATGATGAGTTTATTAAAATGTTTATTGATGAAGCCAAGATAACAGTTAGACTTCAACATGCTAATATTGCTCAAGTTTATGAACTCGGAAAGATAGATGATAGTTACTTTATTGCTATGGAATTTATTAATGGAAAGGATTTAAAGCAGTTGTTTGAGCATAATAAAAGAGAAGAACAACCTATGGATATTGCTCAGGCTTGTTATATTACTTCACAATTATGTGCTGGTCTTGATTATGCTCATAGAAAGAAAGATGATAGAGGTAATGATTTAAATATTATTCATAGAGATGTATCTCCCCAAAATATTAGAATTTCCTATGATGGAGAAGTAAAAGTTATCGATTTTGGTATTGCAAAAGCTAAAAATAAATCATCTAAGACTGAAGCTGGTATTTTAAAAGGTAAATTTGGTTACATGTCACCTGAACAAGTACGAGGAAAAACTATAGACAGGCGTTCTGATATTTTTGCTATTGGAATTATATTTTATGAACTAATAACGGGTAGTCGTTTATTTCAAGGTGAAACAGATTTTTCAACTTTAGAGAAGATAAGAAATGTAGAAATTGAATTACCAACTAAGAGAAATCCTAAAATACCTAAAGAACTAGAAAATATAGTAATGAAAGCTCTTACATCTAAAAGAGAGCATCGATATAGTTTTGCTCATGATATGCATGATGATTTACAAAAATTTATGATATTAAATAACTTTATGTATTCAAGAACAGATTTATCAAATTGGATGAAAATAACATATCGTAAAGACATTGAAAAAGATTTAACGATGTTAAAGCAATATGATAGTTATGATAATTCTCATTTTGAAAGTTTAGCAAAGCCTAGTCTTCCAAAGTCTACTCCAGAAGTAATGGAGTGGGATGATGATGAATTGGAAACTCAAATTTTTGATAAATCTCCATCTTTTGTTGGAGAGAACCCTAAAGAAAATTCTAATGCTAAAGCAAATAGTGCTAAAATAAAAAAGATGCCAAAGAAAAATCTTGCTAGGGTGTTAAAAGAAAAGAAAGATAAAGAAAAGAAGCTTAAAAAGTTGATGATTTTAGCATCTTTTGTTGTATTTTTACTTGTTGTTGCATTTGTATATAATCAATTTTTTAGTGGTAATACTTCTAACTTAAACAATTCTGATAAAAAATATCTTGAATACGAAATGAGTATTGATTTACAAGTTGTTCCAAATAAAATGTTTAATATATATCTTGACAATAAATTATTAAGAAAAAATGAATCTGCACCATATTTGGTTAAAAATATTAAACCTGGTAATCATGAATTAAAAATTCAAAAATCTGGTTATGTTTCACAAGTAAAAAAAATAAAAATACCTAAGTTAACAAAAAAAGATGCTGAAGATTTAAAGTCAATGCAAAAAAAACAAGCCATAAAAAAGTATGGTATAACCTATGACCAATATCTTTTAGGTATAACAAGCATGATGTTTAAGTTAAAAGAAAGTTCTCTTGAAAATCTTGTTGTTAAAGCTGAGCCAACTGATGTTAAAATATATTTTCAAGAGAAATTAATTTCAAATAGTTCTCCTGGGGTAATTAAAAATTTGAAATCAGGGAAATATAAACTAAAAGTAGTAAAGGAGGGATACAGTTCTTATAGCTCCGAAATTACTATTTCTGAGGAAGATTTATCTAAAAAGAGTAAAGAAATTTCAGTAAAACTAGAAAAGGGTAAATTGGTTGCAATAGAAATAAAAACTTCTAAAAATACTAGTTTATTTATTGATAATAAAAAGATATCTGGTTCAACCCCTTATAAAGTTAGTGTAACAGAAGGAAAGCATCTAATTAAAGTGAAAGGTTCAATATACAAGACTATAACAAAAGAATTAGATTGTAAGGAAAATTCTAAATTTACAATAAAATCAATACAAAAATTTGTAGAATTAACAATTCGTAGTAAACCGGAGGGGGCAAAAGTTTATTTTTTTGATAAAGATAATTTGAAATCTTCTATTTCTCAGGTTACTCCTGTAACTAAAAAAGTTGAAATTAGAAATTTAACTGCAATAAAACTAGAGAAAAATGGTTATAAGCCAACATCTCTTAAGTATAAATGGAATAAGAAAGCAAAACAAGCTTTAACTGTTATTCTTAATAAAAAAGGACAGCCAATAAAGATTACAACCAATAAAAAACATAAGGTAGTTTATAGTAAAAAAACTGCTAAAAAATATGGTTATATTAGTATCATTAGCCGTCCTGCAACAAATATAAAGGTTGATGGGCGTAACTTAGGAAGAAAAACGCCTTTGATTAAATTTAAAATTCCCGCTGGTAAACACAGAATCACTCTTTATAACAAGGCTAAAAAAATAAAGAATAGTTTCACTATTACTGTTATTCAAAATAAGGTTAAACCTATTATAAAGAAATATTAATCTAAATTATCATTTTTTGTATCAGGTTCTTTTAAAAACAATCTAATATTTTTTTCAAAAGGAAATATATCTAGATAAAGATTAATATTAATTAATTCACCTGAGTCATAATTAACAAAACCGTAACCTCCATTTCTCCAGATAGTTTTTTTTTCTCCTTCCTTGTTTGTGTAATTGCTTGGGAATAAAATTTTTTTTCTTTCCATGGTAAACTCCATATAAACATTAATAAAACACTACTATACTTAACCAGATTATTTCCAAAAATGTTTTTTTTTTATTTTCTAAGAAATACAGTAAATTAAAAGATTTCGTTCGTTTCAAAAAAAAAATGTTTGTTTCAAAAAAAAACAAAAAAAAATGAATTTTTATTTAAATAGTATGTCTAATTTTTATTGATGCTAATTTTTATCTATCAGGAGGTATTATGTTCAAAGGTTTTATGTTTGTTTTGCTAGCATTTAGTGTTGTTTCTTTGTTGGCCACAGATAATATACAAAATTTTTCTTATGGAAAAGTTAATTGGAGTAAAAAAACAATAATTGTAACTGGTAGTGGGGCACCGAATTTAAAAACTAAATCTCCATCAAAAGCTAGATTAACTGCAGAAAGGGCAGCAAAATTAGATGCTTATCGTAATGCATTGGAAGTTGTAAAGGGGTTAAAAATAAAATCAACTTTAACTATTGAAAATGCTATGAAGGGGGATAAGACAATTGCGGTACAAGTTCAAGGTATGATTAGAGGTGGTAAAGAGAAAGGTAAAAAATATTATGATGATGGTGGTGTTGATATTATTTTAGAAATTCCTCTATCAGGAATTTTACCAGTAAAAAAATATTTATCTAAAGATGCAAAGCAACCTGTATCAGGAAAAGAGAAAAGATATACATCTCTTGTGATTAATTTATTAAATTTTAAATATAATAAAGTTTTACAGCCTACAATTAAAAATGAATCTAATAAATTAATTTATTCAATTGATACAGTTAATAAAGATATTGCAAAAGGAGTAATTGTAAGATATTTTAAAAATATTGATGATGCTAAAAAATTAGTTGGTGAAAATCCATTGGTTATAAATGCAAAATCTTTATCAAAAAAGGATAAATCTACTGTAATTATTTCAGATATTGATTCAGAAAAATTTATTAATGGTAAAATTAATTTAGATTTTTTGAAAACAGGTAATGTAATTTTTATAACTAAATAGGGGGGGGAATGAATAAGTTATTTTTAATATTAGTATTTTTTATTTCAATTTCATCGTTTGCTAAAAATTCTGAAGTTATAACAGTAAAAGGTGAAGCTGCAATTATGAATAATGATAAGCTTTCTGCAAAAGATAGAGCTTTAGATGATGCAAAAAGAAAAGCAGTTGAACAGGTAACTGGAGTTATTGTTTCTTCAGAATCTTTAACTCAGAACTTTGAACTTTTAAGCGATAAAATATATAGTAAGGCTAAAGGATATATTAGTAAATATAATGTAGTTAAAGAAGGTGTTGATGCTAAAGATAGTGGGGTCTATTTTGTAGAAATTAAAGCAACTGTTTCAAAAAATAAGCTTGAAAAAGATATTTCTGCAGTAACATTATTATATAAATCTTTAGGGAAACCTAAATTTTTATTAATGATTGCAGAACAAAATTTTGGACAAAAAACAGCAAATGGTTGGTGGAGTAATATAAAAACAACTACAAATTCAGTTGAAACTGTTATTATTGATAAATTGAGTAAAAAAGGATTTAAGTTTGTAGATGGAAAAACATTACAAAATAAATTAAAAAAGTATTCTCAATTTAAAAATATAGATGCCGTTACTGCAAAAGATATTGTTGCAATTAATACACTTCATGATGCTGATTATGTTGTTTATGGTAGTGTTATTGTAAGTGTAAAAAATGGTCTTGCAAAAACAAAAAGTGGTTTTGCGATAGGAACATTAAAAATAGTTAAATCAAGTAATGGAGCTATTGTTGGAACAATAGAACTTAAAGATAGAAATAATAGAGATGGTAATCCTGATAATTTTCGTGGAGAGGCTGTAAACAGACCAGATGAAATTATTGCTTCTGAGGATGCATTTAGTGCTTTCGGAAGAAGAGCTGCAAAACAATTGTTAAAAAAGGTTTTATCTCACTGGTTAGAACAGGCAAATTCAGTAAGAGAAATTTCTATTAAAATCAAGGGGTTAAAATACAAAAAATATAAAAAACTGAAAGCTCATTTGCTTGATATAAGAGGTGTAAAATCTGTTGAAAATTTTAAAATGCAACATAAGATAGCTTCAATGAGAGTTAGTTATAAAGGAAGAAGTAATCAATTATTAGATATTCTTACTGAAAAACCTCTTAAAGGATTAAAATTAGAATTAGAAACAATTAATGACAATGAAATAATTTTTTCTGTGGAGAAATAATATGATGAAATATAAAAAAATATATATTGCTTTTATATTTTTAATGTCTCTGGTTGTAACATTTTCTATTTCAAGTAAAGGTATAAAAGCATCAGGAAAAATACTTAAAGTTGATGGTAAATATGCTTTTATTAAGTATGGCAAGAAATGGAAGAGATTAAAGCCTAATTATAAAATATATAATGGAAGTCAGATTAAAACAGGTAGTAAAACAAGAATTATAATTCAGTTTAGTGATAAATCAGAATTAAGAATTGCTCAAAAATCTAAAATAAAGATAGAAAAGGCTTTTGTTAAAACACCTGAAAATAGAGAGATTTCAGCTAGATTAATACTTGGTAAATTATGGGCAAAAGTATCTAAATCTAAAAATAAAAATAAAAATTTTACAATAAAAACGAGTAATGCAACTGCAGGAGTAAGAGGAACAAGCTTTAGTGTTTCTTTTAATGATGATAAATCTTCAATTGTTAGCCTTTATACGGGTATTGTTGATGTAGAATCAAAAATAAAAAAAGATAAACACAAAAGAGATATGAAAAATTATGACAAAAGAAAAAGAAAAGAGGTGAGTGGTCCTAAAGAGGTGAGCTTAGATAAATGGAATAAAATAGTCCTTAAGCAAATGCAAAGAGTTGTTGTTGCAGAAAATGGAGAGATGAATACTTTTGATATGAATCCAGTTGAAGAGCAAAAAGATGAATGGATAGCTTGGAATTCTAAATTAGATAAGTCCCTAGAAAAATAGTACAAATTTTATATATCTCTTACTTTTAAAAAGACTCAAAATCATCTAAATCTATATCGATGTTTTTAGTAATTCTTTCGTTGTATCCAATTAATTCTTGTATTTTCATTTCATATTCTTCTATTTCTTTTTTATAATCTTGATTTATATCAATAACTTCTTTATTTTTATTTTTTAATTTATTATATTTTTTTTGAAGATTATCATATAGTTCTTTATGGTAAGTAGAGTTTATCTTTTTGTTATTTTCATTTAATTCTTGCTTTAAGTTTAATAATAATAAATCTTTGTTTTTAAGTTCATCTTCTAATATAGCGATTCTGTTTTCATGTTCTCTAATTATTAAATTCTTTTTATTTAATAATTCTTCTTTTAAAGTATTCTCTTTTCTGAATTCATCAATTTTGAGTTTTAGTTTTTGTATTAAAACACCTTTTTCATCTAGTAAAGATAAGTTTTTTATATTCTTTTCTCCAAGTTTTTCTATTTTTTTACTTAAATTCTCAAAATCATTACTTATTTTTTTATTTTTTTCTAATAATTGTAATAATTTTCTTTCATTTTCTTTTTTTATTTTTTTTAATGTGTTTGTAAATTCTATATCTTTTTTAGATTCAAAGTCTTTTAATTGAATTTCAAGTTCTTTTACTATTGTAATTAATTCTTTATTCTTTTCATTAACTTCGTCTATATCAAATTTTAAGTGTGAAATTTCAGAGACATATAGATTATTTTGTTCTATTAAATCATTGTTTTCCTCATATAGTTTCTCTATTTTATCTAAGTTTTTAGATGATTTCTGTATAATTATTCTCAGAGAATCTCTTTTGGCATTACTTTTATTTTCTTGTATTTCTCTATTTAATTTTACATAATTATTAATTAAATCTATATTCGTTTTAACTAATTTATCTAGGTTATTGATTTCGCCTAAACTAGAGATATCTTCTTTTGTATTAAATAATTTAATTAAAAAATGAATATAATTTTCATATTTAATTAACTTTATATTATTCTTCTTTATTATATCTTGATTTTTTAATACTTTTATTGAAAGATCATTAATTACAGATTTTATAAATTTTTGTTTCTGTAGTAATATGTTTTCTCTATTTTTAAATTTAATAAATTTATTTTTAATTAATTCTCGCTTTTTTGTTTCTTTAATGTATTTATTTTTTTCAATAAAATTTTTTTCTAAATAAGTATTTAAATAACTCATTGACAGTAAACTAGAATGGTTTATTTTTAATTGTTCAAAATTATTTGCAATAATTAAGTTGATTGAGTTGGAATTACTTAAAGAAAATTCAACTAGATCTTTACTTTCTTGTGGAATAATTTCTAGGTTTATATTAAAAGTACTTATATTAATAAATTTAAAATATTTTGATAATTCATGTGATAATTGAGCTGTTTTATTAGTAAAAAAATATAAAATACTATTATCATTTAACAATTTAAGTAACTCTAATGGAAAATAATTGAGTTCTTCTAATATAATTGTATTATATTTTTTGTTAGTTAAAATTAAATTGTTATCAGTAGCAATATCTTTTTGTTCAAAGAGTCTTTCTTTTGTATTAAAAAAGTCATATTCTTTTTCTTTTACTACTTGTAATAATGGGTATTCAATTTTTTTGTACAAAATATTATATTTTATCTTTTTTATTAATTTATTCATTTTTTATTAAAATCTCTATACTGTCACTCAAACCTTTTTTTATATCTAATAATTCAACTTTGTATTTTTTACTTTTCTTTTTAGGGTATATAATAATTCCATTTTTAATTATTTGCATTTGTAATACTTTATTATTAGAAATGCTCCATTTTAGTTTTTTATTTGTTGAATCATTTTTTAAAATAATTCCTTTTGTTTTAAAAGTATAAAAATCAATGTTTATTTTATCTACACTATTATTTTTATATAAGATATTGAAATTTGTTGGCAGAGTACCATCTTTATTCAATTTAATTACTTCAATAATATCCATATATTTTCCTATCTTGGCATAAATGGAACACTTCTGCTCATTTTTAAAAAAAGTAAAAGAAAACCTGCTGCTATCTTTTATTTTTAATTTACCACATGAAGAAGTTAATTTAATGCTATTATTTTTAAAGTAATTGCCGTTTTCATCTATGGCCATTGCTTTTAGTAATACAAAATTATCATTTGGTGGAATTATTATTTTTTGACTATAAGTATTTTCATTTTGTAAAATTTTAACTCCAAGTAAAACTGGTTCTTTTTTTATTTTAGGTTTATCAATTTTTTTTACTTCATAATACGAAAGGATTACATCATTATTTGAATCTTTCTTTATTGGAATTATCTTAAAATCTTCTTTTAATTTTTTTAATAAATTATTTTTCTTTTCAATCGTTTCTTGTTTATCAAGTTTATATTCAATAACTGCTACCCATTTATTTAAGGGGGCTTTTACTAATTTTAGTGGTTTCTTACATGAGTTACAAGCATCTATGTCTGAAAATTTTCCAGAAGTAAAGTTATAAGATTTTAGTTCATAGTCAATATTATAGTCAAATCTACTACCATTTTGAACACTTACAACATTTTTAACATAATATAAATTTATATCAGCATATAATAAAATACTGAATAAAAAACTAATCATATATATTAGTAAATTCTTCATCTAATTCCTCTAATTTTGCTTTTGCGTTTTTATATTCTTCTAAAATATTATTATATTTTTTAGATAATTTATTATATTTTTCTTTTAATTCATTTAATTTAGGAATATCTTTAGTGTCTTCAGACATATTTGCAATAATTTTAATTTTAGACATTAAGTTTTCATTTTCTTTAATAATTATTTCTCTTTCTAATTTTAATGCAGTGGTATTATTTGTATTCTTTTCTACAACATTTGAAATTTCTTCTTTTAAAGCATTTTTTTCTTGTTTTTTCTTTTCAATAGATGCTTTTAATTCTTTATCTTCGGGATTACTCTCATATAGAATTGACAATTCTTCTATTTCTTTGTTTTTATTTTCAATAATGGATGACAAATATAACAAATATGATTTGACCTTTTCTTCACTAACTTGCTTTTGCTTTATTAAAATATCTTTTTTATAATTTATATATATATATATATTTATTAAAAAGATTGTTAAAAAAAATAAGCCTATAATTAATTTATCCATTTATATATTTCTCTATAATTATTTCATTTCCTTTTTTATTCCAATAAATTTTATCTGAATGGATTTTTATTAATTTTATACCTCTTCCGTAAGTTTTATAATTATCTATCTTTAAATCAGAATATTTAAAACCATTTCCCTCATCTTTAATCATTAATATAATTTTATCATTTTTGAAAATAATTTCTAAATAAACTTTTTTAGTATTATAATCTATACTTTTTTGTCTTTCTATAACCAAACGATTAAACTCGTCAAAACCATTATCGTTTTCTTTGATTTTAGAGTTTATATTGAATATTCCATGATAAAAAGAATTTAAAATACTTTCTTTTAGAATAATTTCAAGACTATACTGAAACTCAGAAGAATAGTTAGTAAATAACTTTTTAATTAAAAACAAAGTAAAACAATCAATTTCATTAAGGTTAAATATTTTAGAATTAAATTCTAATTTAATTGAGTTTTCTGCTTCTTCAGTTATTAATTTATTGAAAATAATAAACTTTTTTTCACAATCTTTAATCATATTTTATACTATCAGTAGCATCTTTTAAATTGTCATAAAAATCAAATAATCTTTCCAACCCCATAATCTCAAGAGTTTCATATGTTTTAGAATTTAATGCAACTAATTTCAACTTAAAATCATTTTGTAAAGATAATTTGTAAATTCTAAATAAGTATCCAATTGTTGCAGAATCAATCATAAGAACATTTTCAAAATTTAAAATAATTGTTTTGGGATTATCGGCCAATAGATTGTTTAGTATTTTTTGGAAATCAGATAAATTTGGAGATGTCATATATGTATCCAAGATTATTGATTCTACTCCTTTAGAGATATTTTGATGTTTCATATTTACTCCCTTAAAAACTTCACTTGCCAATATTTATTTATTGTGAAGTTAGAATAACTTTTTAAGTTTATCATATAAGATTCTTTATTACAAATTTTTAGATTTTTATTAACTCCATTTTAAAAACTATTTTTAAAAAATATGTTTTATTTATTGAATATGTTAAATTTCTAAGATATATTTTATTTATTTGGTAAATAATTGGAGATAATTATATATTACGGCCTTTGCCAATTAACTTTAATGTTACTTAAACTAGGTTTATCATCATTTGTTGCACCAATACTCATTACAACTTCAATTTGAATAAATCTTCCTATTGGAGTATTTCCACTTGGCCATGTTAAATATTCACCTGATGTTGTTACAAAATTACTCCATTCTGGAGAATTTGGATCTGTGTCGTTTAATAAAAAGTAATTTCTATTATTTGAAACTCTTGCTCTAATTTTTATACTTGAACCATTTGGAGTTGAACCTGTCCATGAAATACTATCATATTTGGCACTACTTCTTTTCGTATCAACTATTGTTTTAAAACTTCCACTAGGTGAAACAATGTTTCTTAAATTGAAACCAGTTAAATCAGAGTATGAATATGGAGCCGTTCCTGTATTTTGTCGCCCTTTCTCCGTTCCATCTTGATTTAATTCAACAGCTTGACCACTTGATGAATCTCTGTTGATTACCCATACTTCATCTTCACTGTCAACACCTATACCAATAGGGGAGCTACCTTTAGAAGAATAACTTCCTAGCTGGTTACCGTTTGAGTTGAATTTACCAACTTTATTAGAGCCACTAAATGCACACCAAATATTACCTTGGCTATCAGTTGCAATACCTCTACCATTACCGCCACCATTAAATGAATGGTTAGTGATAGTTATTGAGTCATTAGCTTCATTATAAACTAATTCATTGATTCCTCCATTTCCCCAGCCTCCATACCAAACATGGTCGTTACTGTCTATAACTATACCATAAGTCTGAACTTCAGTACCATTAGAGAATTGCATAGTATATTGACTAAAAAAGCCATTGTCTCCTGGATTTTTATTTGTGTTTATTCGTAAGACTTTTCTTGTGTTACCATTATAACTATCATCTAATCTTGAGCTCCATAAGTAACCTCTACTATCTATTGCCAATCCATATATAGGAACTCCTGATTGATATGGAAAACCTTGAAACACAGTTCCTGTAGGAGATATTTTATAAACTGCACCATCATAAGAGCCCATAGTATGTCTTAATGCAAAGCAACCAACCCATGCATTTCCGTTTCTGTCTATTGCTACACCTCTAGGAGCACAATCTGTATGTAAATTTACCGTAAATGCCAGTGAACCATCTGCGTTTAATTTAGTAACATTATGGCTACTTCTATTTGCAACCCAAACAGAACCATCTCTTTCAACTGCTGTTCTTGATGGATTATCTCCAACTGGAAATGTACCCTCATTTGCTCTTGTTTTGGTATTTATTTTCGTAACAGTATCATCTGCACTATTAGCAATCCAAATGTAGTCATTTTGTATAGTGGAACTATCCAGAGTTAATTTATTTGGGTCATCTGGGTCAGTACCAATACCATCATAATCATTGTCATCATCAATAAGGTCATCATTTACATTGTTTAGACATGAAGGATAATCAGCACTGTTTTCATTACATTCGGGTGTATCTGTACCTATATTTATTTCATAGCAA
>Ga0256842_1001868_pt1 | contig 16101 bp, 13 predicted proteins | sample 4559240metaG_FD_185973 | JGI IMG/M metagenome (GOLD analysis project Ga0256842, IMG submission 185973) | Hydrothermal vent microbial communities from Guaymas Basin, Mexico - 4559-240 | ecosystem: Environmental > Aquatic > Marine > Hydrothermal vents | place: Mexico: Guaymas Basin | collected...
GTATAGTCTTAAGCGGCAAGGCCATATATCTTTTAAGCAAACGGCTACCCATAGGAGAAGCTGTTTTATCCATCACCGAAATTAAAGTCTTTGCATCTTCGCTTCCTGCGTAAAATAATTCTAAATTTCGGATAGTAAATTGATCTAATCCCACAAACTGATCTTCATCAATTTTAGAAATTTTTGTAATATGATCTATTTGTTTATGTTCTGTTAAATCTAAATAATGCAAAATAGCACCTGCTGCAACAGTTCCATATTGTAAATTATGAACTCCAAAACCTTTTAACGATTTGGTTTCGAATTGCTTAAGTAATCTTTCTTTTGCAGAATCTTCCTGAAAAACCCAATCGTCCAATTTATAACTATACAATTGTTTGCCAAATGTTTCTAAAAAATACGTCTGCTGACTACGTTCGTAAAGCACTTCTTTGGGCTGAAACGATTGCAACAATTTGTCTATATAATCGCTACCTCCTTCTGCCACATAAAATTCGCCAGTAGAAATATCTAAAAAAGAAACACCAAGCATTTTTTTATGAATATAAACCCCAGCAACAAAATTATTCTGCCGATGATCTAAAACTTGATCATTAAGTGAAACTCCAGGTGTAACCAGTTCGGTAACTCCACGTTTAACAATTTTTTTTGTTTTTTTTGGATCTTCTAATTGTTCGCAAATAGCCACTCTCTGTCCTGCACGAACCAATTTTGGAAGATAAGTATCTAAAGCATGATATGGAAATCCTGCTAATTCTATATAAGTAGCTGAACCATTGGCTCTTCTTGTTAATGTAATGCCTAATATTTTACTTGTTTTAATAGCATCGTCGGAGAAGGTTTCGTAAAAATCGCCCACTCTAAAAAGTAAAATAGCATCTGGATGTTTAGTCTTAATACTATTATATTGCTTCATTAATGGGGTTTCTACTATTACTTTTTTGCTCACAATATTTTTCTTTTTATTCTCTCCAGAGAAATACTATATAATTTAGGATAGTTATCTACAAAAATACAGTTTAGATATAAAAGAGGACGATTTTTTATTTCAATAGATTTCAACAAAAAAATATCAATTTAATTATACCTAGCCGTTTTAATAATAGCTTCCATTTGCATTATAAAATCTCTTTTATCCTTTTTTGGGCAATAAACATAAGCATCCAAACAAATAATTCTTTCGTTTTCTTTATCGGGAAAAGAATAAGAAACAAAAGGACCACCCATAAAATCACCTTCTACTCTCCAAAGTCCTTGTAAAAAAACAAAGTATAAATTATTACTGGTAAATTTAGCTGTTCTGCGAACAGGATATTCGTGTTCTGTTTGCATATAAGATCCTTTAGTTGGACCATCAACAAATTTCTTCAAAAATTTATCCCTTTGCTTTATTAAATTTACTTGATTAAACTGTGCTGTATCTTGATACGGATATGAATATACAAAAATACCTTGAGACATATCTGGTGTTTCGTAACTAATCCATGTAAAATTTGTACTGTCTTTAGATACTCTATAATTTGATGGAATATCCACTTTTATTTGATACTTTTCTCTTAATAATTTCATAATATCTACAGAAAAGTGATTGGTATAGGCTTTTTGTAACCTTTCTATTTCTGCATTTTTAAAAAACTCTAAAATTTTATCTGTATTATTATTAATTAATTTTGAAAATTCTATTCCGTTAATAGCATCTATCTTAAGATAGGATTGAGGTCGAGCATAAACATCGTTACCAAACCAAATTTTATTTTTTTTTACTTTAGTCGAAATATTTACATCTATAATATTTCTATAAAGCTGAAACATATTGGTAAAACCTGATTGGTCTATCTGAATTGCTTTAAGTGCAGCTTGATATTGAGGTAATCCATAATAAGCATCTTCTAAACAGTTTTTTAACGTTTTTCCTGCTTCGCTATTCCAACTTGTTTTATTCATAACAACCAAAACCTCATTGGGTTCGCCAGTAATATTTGTTAGTATTACACGCTCTTTATTTCCTACGGTATTACAAGCTGTTAATACAGTTAATAAGATTAATGAAATTATAAAAGTTAATTTAGTCATGATTTATATTTTTTATAAAGATAAAAAAATTTAAAAGGATTTTACAAAAATCATGCTAACATATTCATTTTTGGAGAGTTAAATTTTTGCAAGCTTTTTTACCTATATTTATATTAAAATTAATAACAAATTAACAATTTTATCAGTGGAAAAAATGTTAACTCAAATCAAAAATATATTTGCTTTTATAAATGAGTTTTTTATATCATAAAAAAATATTTTACAATTAATGTAAGAGTTATTTTTGTTCATCAATTTTTATAAACAGGCTTATGCACAGGTTTAAATATAGTAAAAATTTTAACTATCATATAAAAAATAGTTTGTTAACAAATGTTGATTAAATCTGTAACTTATACTTTTTTTGTAAAAACTATATAATTTTGAAACCTTTTGGTATAATATTGATATATAAATATTTATACTAAATAAATTAGTAAAAATTAGATTTGTAATAATTTGAATAACAGATTTTTAAAAAACAAAATTCCAAAACTTTTTGTTCGTTGATAAACTGTTAATAGAATGTTATGAAAATGAATAATACATTTCATCCAAATAAATTGTAATTTTGTTTTTTACAATTCTAACAGGGTTTATTATTATTACTTATTTATATTTATATATAAAGATAAAAAAAGATATATATGGATAACATTAACAAGACAATATTAGAGAAAGGATTTTTCGACGAAGAATTACCAGAAGGGATAAATTTAGTAAAAGAAATTAAATATCTTTTAAAAAAGAAAAATGCAATTCTTTTAGCACATTATTATCAAACTGGAGATATTCAAGATATAGCAGATTTCGTCGGAGATAGCCTTAAATTAGCTCAGGAAGCAGAAAAAACTACTGCAGATATGATTGTGTTCGCTGGGGTACATTTTATGGCAGAAACCGCTAAAATATTAAATCCAACCAAAAAAGTACTTCTACCAGATATGGAAGCTGGTTGTTCGCTTGCAGATTCAGCTCCTTACGAAGATTTTAAAAAATTTAAGGATGCTCATCCAAATCATGTTGTGGTGTCATATGTCAATTCTTCGTCAGAAGTTAAAGCATTGACAGATATTATTTGTACCAGTTCAAATGCCGTGCACATAATTGATTCAATACCGAATGATAAAGAAATAATTTTCGCACCAGATAAAAATTTAGGTTCTTATATAGAAAAAGTATCTGGAAGAAAAATGAAATTATGGGATGGAGCTTGCCATGTTCATAAAGAATTTTCTTTGGAGGCAATATTAAAATTAAAAAAAGAAAATCCTACTGCAAAAATTATTGCTCATCCAGAATGTGAAAAGCCTATACTTTTAGTTTCCGATTATGTTGGAGCTACATCGGGTATATTAAAATATACTCAAGAAAACGAGGCTGATAAATTTATTGTTGCTACTGAATCTGGTATTTTGCATCAAATGAAAAAATTGAATCCAAATAAAATTTATATACCTGCACCACCGAACAATTTAGATGGAGCAACCTGTGCTTGTAACGATTGCGAATACATGAAATTAAATTCTTTGAAGAAAATATATTTAGCATTGAAATACGAAAAACCAGAAATTTTAATGGATGAAAAATTGAGAATTAAAGCAGAAGTTCCGATTAAGAGAATGTTAGAAATTTCCGCAAAAAATAATTTATAAATATTTGAATATCAATACTATAAAGTGAAATATATTTTAAGTTTTATACTCTTTATTTTAATTTCTACCTGTTTTTCTCAAAATGACAGTTTAGAGTTTAAAACTTTTTATTATGGTAATGGTAATATTTCAAGTGAAGGAAATTTTTTAAAGGGAAAACCCGAAGGTTATTGGAAAACGTATTATGTTAATGGTAATTTAAAATCGGAAGGCAATAGAGTACAGTCGCAACTTTCTGGCAGGTGGATTTTTTATGCAGAGAATAAAGATACTGTAGAAATAATTAATTATAGAAATGGTATTAAAAATGGATGGAATATTAAATTCGATTCAAATAGAGTTGTAAGCAAAGTTTTATTTTTAGATGGTAAAATTTCTGGAATTTCTTACGATTATAAAGGAAATTATATTACAGAAATACCCTATAAAAATAATCTAAAGCATGGAATTGCATTTGTTTATAAAGATTCATCGATTATAAAACTAATAGAATATAAAAATGGTTTTAAGGTTTCAGAAAAAAATGTAAATAGGTATTTGGATGATTCTTTAAAAAATGGCTCATGGGTTGTTTTTTATCCTAATCGTAAATTACATATAGATAAGTTTTATTTAAATGATACTCTTAGTGGATATTATAGAGAATATGATATTAATGGAAACCTATTAAAAAATATTTTTTATAAAAATGGTAAGATAATAGGGCAAGATTCTACTTCTTCTAATTCAATATTAAAACAAGAATTTTACGAAAACGGTAATTTAAAATCTTCTGGTTATTTTTCATTTGGTAAACCTATTGGTATGCATAAAGAAATATCTCAAGATAATAAAATAACGAGAGGTATTTTATATGATGATTTTGGAAATATAGTTGGAATAGGTGGTCTAGATAAGAATAATAAAAGATCAGGAAAATGGACTTTTTTTAATAAAAATAAGATTAAGATTTCTGAAGGTTATTATAAAAAAGGAAAACGTACAAAAGAGTGGATTTTTTATTTTGATAATGGAAATATAGAACAAAGGGGTCGCTATAAAAATGGTAAAACAAATGGAAAATGGATTCAATACTTTAGTAATAAAGTAATATTAAAAATTGAGGAATTTAAGAAAGGAAAATTAAATGGAAAATTTATTCAGAATAATCCATCAGGATCCATATTTATTGAAGGTTGGTATTATGATAATCTTCTTGATAAAGAGTGGATTTATCATTATGATTCTTTAATTATACACAAATTTTTTAAAGATGGATATAAAACAGGCATATGGTATTCTAAGTATTTAAACGGTAAATTAGAATTTAAAGGTGAATTTATTGAAGGTGAAGCTAATGGTAAACACATATTTTATTATAGTGATGGAAAAATAAAAGAATATCAATTTTATATCTATGGGAGTAGAGAAAAGTTGTGGAGTAGATATGATGCCTTTGAACAACAAAATTTTACATTTTTATACAAAAATGATCAATTAGTAAAAATTAATGGCTACAAATATAAGATGGATAAGTAATTATAAAATACTCGTTAATCAAGTATTTATACTCATAATTTTATTATTTTTAACAGAACCATCTAGTTCACAAACTATAAATAATAACGATGATGATTTGTTTGATAAAATAAAAAAAAGTACTCAAACTATCCCCAAATTGTATATAGCCTTTGATAATAAAAATTCGTTTATTTCAAATAGGAGCGGTTGGTTTATAGGAGGAAAATTAGGATTACAATATGAAAATAATTTTAGATATGGTGTTGGTTTTTATATCCTTTATAATAAAACATATTCGACTTATGTTAATGGAATAAAAAAAAGCGAAGAATATTTAAGTTTTAATTACCTATCTTTATTTGCAGAATATATTTTTAAAAATAATAAAAATTATGAATTTTCCCTACCAATTGCAATTGGTTTTGGATATTCTTGGTTGGGAGATTTTAGTAATAAAAAGAATTCGAATTTTCAATTATTATACGAAACACAATTGAATGGAATGTATTATCCTTTAAGTTTTTTAGGTGTTGGTGCTGGTGTTGGTTATAGAATAATGATAATTAATAATAATAAAATAGATGAGCAATTTACAGCTCCAATTTATAGTATAAAATTTAAAATAATTTTTGGTAAACTTTTCAAAAATGAGCGATTTAACGAAAGAAGAATATGAAAAAAAGATTAGACCCTTAGAATTTGATGACTTCAGAGGTCAACAAACTATACTTACTAATTTACAAGTTTTTGTAAAAGCGGCTATTTTGAGAGAAGAACCATTAGATCATCTTTTATTGCATGGACCTCCTGGTCTTGGAAAAACAACTTTGGCTAATATTGTTGCTGCTGAAATGGGTTCCAATATAAAAATCACTTCAGGACCTGTAATTGATAAAGCTGGAGATTTAGCTGGAATATTAACCAATTTAGAAGAGGGAGATATACTTTTTATCGATGAAATACATAGATTAAATTCGGTAGTAGAAGAATATTTATATTCGGCTATGGAAGATTATATTATTGATATTGTAATTGATAGCGGACCATCAGCACGTTCAGTTCAAATTAATTTAAATCCTTTTACTTTAATTGGAGCTACTACTCAATCAGGTAAATTAACATCACCGCTAAGAGCCAGATTTGGAATTAATTTACATTTCGATTATTACGATATTGATGTCTTAAAGGATATTATTATTCGATCTGCTAGTATTTTAAATATTGGAATTGATGAACTTTCTGCTATCGAGATAGCTAGAAGAAGTAGAGGAACACCACGAATTGCAAATGCACTTTTGCGTAGAGTTAGAGATTTTGCACAAGTCATTGGTGATGGTATAATTAATATCAAACTAGCAAAAACATCATTAGACTCCTTAAAAATTGATAAATACGGACTAGAGGATATTGATAGAAAAATACTTAAAATGATAATAGAAAAATTTAATGGTGGTCCGGTAGGTATAAAAACAATTGCTACAGCATTAAATACCGATGTTTATACTATCGAGGAAGTTTATGAACCTTATTTAGTTAAAGAAGGTTTTTTAAATAGAACATCTAGAGGTAGAACAATAACGCAATTATCTTATGAATATTTTGGTCTTACAAATTTTACTAATCAATTAGATTTATTTTGATTGTTCCACGTGGAACAATCAATTTTAAAAAAACAAATTTTATTTAGTATAGTTAATATATTATAGTTCCACGTGGAACTATCAAAATAAAAATATGAAAATTCTTTTATCTCCTGCGAAAAGATTAAACGAAAATTTAGAAGATATTTCTATACCACTGTCCTTACCTAATTTTTTAGATGAATCTCAGAGTTTGATAGATATTCTAAAAAAAAATAACAAAAATGATATTTCTGATTTAATGAAGATAAGTAAATCTTTATCAGAATTAAATTATATCAGGTTTCAATCTTGGGATAGAAAAAAAATTATTAAACAAGGAAAAGCGTGCGTTTATATGTTTGAAGGAGATGCTTACAAAGGTTTGAATGTAAGAAATTTTTCTGATAATGAATTGTTAGCATTAAATTCTAAATTGATAATTCTTTCGGGATTATATGGTATACTTAAACCTTTCGATAAAATATTACCTTATAGATTAGAAATGGGAACTAAGTTAATACATAATAATGGTAATAATCTTTACTCGTTTTGGAAAGATAAATTAACCAATTATATCAATAAAGAATTAAATGGAGAACCGCTTGTAAATTTAGCATCAAAGGAATATTCATCAGTATTAGATTTTTATAAAATTAAATCCAATATTATTCAAATAGATTTTTTGCAAGAAAAAGAAAACCAATTTAAGAATATTGCAATATTTTCTAAACGTGCAAGAGGTTTGATGACTGCATATATTATAAAAAATAATATTATCAATACTGAAGATTTGAAAAGTTTTGATATGGAAAATTATTATTATAATAATAACTTATCAGAAAATAATCATCTTGTTTTTTCGAGAATATAATAGTACTATGAAAGATAGTTGTGTAGTAGATAAAATTTTTAAATCGATAGATTTTACAGTTCAATATTTGATAAAAGGTGAATATATTAATTGTGAGTTTATTAATTGTAATTTTTTTAAATCTGATATTTCTAGTATCGAATTCGAAGATTGTATTTTTAAAGATTGCAATCTATCCTCTGTTAAAGTAATTAATACTTCATTTAGAAATGTAAAATTTTATAATTCTAAAATTTCTGGCGTGTTTTTTAGCGATGCTAATCCTTTTCTAATATCGTTAAATTTTAATAAATCGATATTGGATTATTGTTCTTTTTATCAATTAGAATTAAAATACACACAATTTATTGCTTGTCAAATGCATGAAATAGATTTTGTAGATTGTAATTTAAGTCTATGTAATTTTACAGATTCTAGTTTACAAGGGAGTGTTTTTTCAAATTCAAATTTGACTAATGCAGATTTATCATTAGCAAGTGGATTCACAATAGATCCAGAATTATCTATTTTAAAAAATTGCAAGTTTTCAACTACTGGCTTAGCAGGCTTGTTATCTAAATATCAAATAATAATTAATTAATATATGAGCATGATTTATGATGTAGTTGTGGTAGGAGGAGGTGCAGCTGGTATGATAGCAGCTGGAAGAGCTGCAGAATTAGGAGCAAAGGTATTATTACTAGATAAGAATAAACAACTAGGAGTAAAGCTGTTGATATCTGGTAAAGGAAGGTGTAATATAACAAACGCTGAAGATGATCTTAAACAATTAATTAATTTTTATGGAAAAAAAGGAAAATTTCTCTATAATGCTTTTCATAATTTTGATAACTTTAAAGTTATTGATTTCTTTAATAATTTAGGCTTAGAAACAAAAGTGGAACGAGGAAAACGTGTCTTTCCAAAGTCCGATAATGCTAGAGATGTTGTTAAATCATTAATAAAATTTTTAAAAATTAATGATGTTGAAATACAATTAAATTCCGAGGTATTGCAATTAATTGAAAAAAACAATATTATTCAACATATTATCCTTAAAAATGGAAATATAATAAATGCTAAAAAATTTATTTTAACAACAGGAGGTAAATCTTATCCCCAAACGGGATCTACTGGCGATGCATACGCTTGGTTAAAAAAATTAGGTCATACTATAGTAGATCCTAAACCTGCTTTAACTCCAATCAAACTTAAAGAACAGTGGGTCAGCGATTTAGCAGGTCTTAGTCTCAAAAATGTAGAGATTTCTATATGGTCTGATTCCAAAATAAAAAGTTTTTTTGGAGAAGCATTATTTACACATACTGGTATGAGTGGACCTATAATATTAAATATCAGTAATTTAGTAGATTTAAAAACCAAGCAATATATTACTATTGATTTTAAACCTGCATTGGACTACCAAAAATTGGATTTGAGAATACGTAAAGATTTTCAAGAGCAGTCGAGTAAGCAATTTAAAAATTCTCTTTCTGGTCTATTACCCAAAAGACTGATACCTTTATTTATTAAATTATCCCAAATACCTGAAAATAAGAAAGTTGCCGAAATTTCAAAAATTGAAAGAAAAGCTTTATTAAAGCTATTTAAGGAAATGAAGTTAACTATCAGTGGTATAATAGGTTACGAAAAAGCGATTGTTACATCTGGAGGACTTGATTTAAAAGAGATTAATCCTAAAACAATGCAGTCTAAAAAATATTCAAATTTATTTTTTGCTGGAGAATTAATTGATATAGATGGTCCAACAGGGGGATACAATCTTCAGGTTGCCTGGAGTACTGGATTCTTGGCAGGTGTGTCTGTTATTGATTGATACTTTTAGTATATTAATATTTTATTAATTAATTTACTTGATATATAAATTTTATCTATCTATTATTTATTATTAAATCTGTAAATTTGTTTCTTGATTCTAATAAAATGAAAAAGTATACACAATTTCTCGTTTTAGGCTCGGGCATAGCAGGTTTAAGTTATGCACTTAAAGTAGCTAAATATGGTAAAGTTATTTTGTTAACTAAAACTCGCCTAGAAGAAACAAATACAAGTTATGCTCAAGGTGGAATAGCTGCGGTAACCGATAAATTTGATTCGTATGAAAAGCATATTAATGATACATTGATTGCTGGTGCGAATTTAAACGATGAGTCGATAGTTAAAATGGTTGTTCAAAAGGCACCATCTTCAATTAAAAGTCTTATGGATTGGGGTACTCATTTCGATAAAAAATCTGATGGTAAATTAGATTTAGCCCGAGAAGGCGGGCATTCGGAATATAGAATTTTACATCATAAAGATAATACAGGTTTTGAGATACAAAGAGCATTAACAGAGCAAGTTAAGAATCATAATAATATACAAGTTTTAGAATATCACTTTGCAATTGATATTATTACACAACATCACCTTGGTCAGAAAATCAGGAGAAAAACAGGTGGCGTTGAGTGTTATGGAGTTTATGCTCTAGATTTAAAAACTGACGAAGTTCGTACCATCATATCTAAAAGTACTTTTATTGCTACAGGTGGAGTTGGAAATGTGTTTCAAACAACAACAAATCCTACAATTGCTACAGGAGATGGAATTGCAATGGTATACCGAGCTAAAGGTTTGATTGAGAATATGGAATTTGTTCAATTTCATCCTACAGCACTATATAATCCGTTGGAACGTCCTTCTTTTTTAATTACTGAAGCATTGCGTGGATCTGGTGCAATACTTAAAAACCATAAGAATGAAACGTTTATGGATAAGTATGATAAACGAGGTTCTTTAGCACCAAGAGATATCGTGGCACGAGCTATTGACAGTGAGATGAAATCTGAAGGAGAGAATTTTATGTTACTCGATGGAACACGAATTACGGCTTTAGAGTGGGAGCAACATTTTCCAAATATTCTAAAAAAATGTTCTGACTTAGGTATCGATGTTAGAAAAGATTATATTCCTGTTATTCCTGCAGCACATTATCTTGTGGGTGGTATAAAAGTTAACAAAACAGCACGTTCAACCATAGAAAATTTATTTGCCGCAGGCGAAGTTACTTCTACTGGGTTACATGGAGCTAACAGATTGGCATCCAATTCTTTGGTAGAGGCTATTGTATATTCAGAAATTGCTGCAGAAAATTCTGTTGAAAGCATAAAAAATGTAAATTATAATGTAGATATTCCAGAATGGAATCATAAAGGAACTAATGAGCCAGAAGAAATGATATTAATTACTCAAAATCATAAAGAGTTGATGCAAATAATGAGCAATTATGTAGGAATTGTACGTTCCGATTTACGATTAAATCGGGCTTTAAGACGATTAGAGATAATTTACGAAGAAACTGAAAATCTCTATCGACGTTCTATAGTATCAAAAGAAATTTGTGAGTTAAGAAATGCAATAAATATTGCCTATCTTACTATTAAAATGGCTAAACAGAGAGGAAAAAGTATAGGTTTACATTATAATATCGATCATTTATAAAATTAATCTTCTTTTATGTAAATTGATAAATATTACCTAATAGCCAATAAAAATCAAAATGTATTAACTATGAGAAAAGTATTTTTTCTAATCATTCTTTCAGTTAGTATTAGTTCTTGTAAGAAAGATTGCTGGCAGTCTGCTGGTGAAGATGCTATTGAAGATAGGCAACTTGAGGAGTTTTCGAGCATAGATATTAACGACAATTTTATTGTTCATTTGATTCAGGATAGTTTGTCGTTTATCGAACTTAGAGGAAAAAGTAATTTAATATCGCATATAGAAACAAAGGTGGAAGGTCAGACTTTGAATATTTCTGACCAAAATACTTGCTCTTTGCTTAAGGGTTATCACAAAAATCATCTTTATATTCATTTTACAGAATTAGAAAATCTTAATATCTGGGGAAGTATAGAACTTTATTCTAATGATACCATCAGAGTCGATAATATAAATTTTATGGTCAAAGGCGATGTACAAACATGGGCCTTATTGATTAATGCGCAGAATATTCATATAGAAATGCATGCGGTAGTTGGAAATATAAAAATTTCTGGAAGTACGCAAGATATCTATTTATATACAAGTGGCACAAATTTTTGTTATTTTAAAAATTTAATTGCCAAAAAAGCAAGTGTCAATCATTCAAGTATCGGTGATTATTATATGACAATAAAAAACGAATTAACCCTGGATGTAAACCAAATAGGAAATTTTTATTGTTACGGAAATCCTAGTAAAAAGAATATCAATAAATCTAAAAGTAGTACAGGAGAAGTTTATTTTTTTGATGAATAGAAGAATTTAAACGCTTTAAATAATTATTATTTCTTATCTTTGAGATAACACAAAAATACTTAGCTAAACAATGAAATTAATTATTGTCCCAATCGATTTCTCATCTGATTCAATTAACGCTCTGGAACACGGCATTAAATTTGCTAATAAGCTAGGTGCTAAACTAAGAATGTTGCACGTAGAAAAAGATAAAAATTTTGAAACACCTTATTTTTTTAGAGATTTAGAAAATTTTTCTGGAAAAACCGCTAGCGATTTTATGAATCTTATCTTGTATCGCCACCAAGCAGAAATAGAGACGACCATGGATTATGTGGTATTGAAAGGGAATGTATCAAAAGAAATAAACAAGAAAGCAGAAGCAGATAAAGCAAACTTTATTATAATGGGTACGCACGGAACCTCCGGAGACGATTCTTATTGGATGGGTAGTAATGCGTTTAAAGTAGTTACCGATGCCCCATGTCCTGTAATTACAATAAGAAATGGATTTATTAGAGAGCAGGTTAATAAAATAATTTTACCTATTGACGCCTCTAAACATACCAGAAGAAAATTAACCACCACAGCCGATTTAGCTTTAGTATTTGGCGCAGAAGTTTATGTTGTTGGTGTTACAGAAACATCTATGGTCGATATTCTTAAAAGAGTCGATTCTTGGGTAAAACAGACCGTAGATTACTTAAATCAGCGAAAAATTAAAAATAAGTCGATAATGATACAAGGATCTAATATTACAGATATGACTATCGACTATGCAAAATCTGTTGATGCTGAATTAATTTCTATTATGACTGACCAAGGGCAACACCCAGTTAGCCTATTGATGGGGCCTTATGCTCAACATATGGTTAATAATTCGCCTATCCCTATTTTAACAATAAGACCAAATTTTTAGGAGATTTTATATAAAAAATTAATAAGTTGCTATATATAGTGTAAATTTGCTCGCTCAAAAAAAAGATTTTAATGAAAACGATATTATCTATTATTACACTTAGTCTTCTTTTTAGCTCAAATATATGGGCTCAGAAAGATGATATTTTTTCAGATATTAATTCTTATTCTGCTTCGGGCGGTAAAGTTCAGATTTTTCAAGATGCTGATATAAGAGTTCTTATGAACAATTATGTTAAAGAAAAGAAAAAAGAAAAAGGAACAAATGGATATAGAGTTCAAATCTTTTTTGGATCGGGACATAAATCACGCGAAAATGCCAATAACACTAGAAATGCATTTGTATCTAAATATAAGAATATTTCTGCTCATGTTGTTTTCGAAGAGCCAAATTTTAAAGTAAGAGTGGGTGATTTTAGATCCAAAAGTGAAGCTTTAGAAGTTTTGGTTAAAGTAAAAGAAGATTACGAGGGCGCTTATATTGTTAAAGATTTTATAGAATTTCCTAAATTGGATTAGATATTTATTCAACCGGGTTAAAGTGAAACAAAAGTCATGTAACAAAACAAATAATTACGATTAATAGATTATTCAATAATATTACTTTCCCTGATACAAAATGAAAGATTCTGAGCTCGAACTAAAAGCATTATCGATACGGAAATCCGTTCTAGAAAGTTTGTATTATGCTCAATCGGGACATCTAGGGGCATCGATAGGTTTAGTAGATATTTTTACGGCCTTATATTTTGAATTATTAAATCATAAACCAGACCAACCCAAATGGAATGCCAGAGATAGGTTAATTTTATCGATAGGGCACGTAGCACCTGTTTTATATGCTAGTTTAGCTCATGCAGGTTATTTCCCCTTAAATGAAATTAAAACACTCCGAAAATTGGGCTCAAGGCTTCAGGGCCACCCTAGTATTCAACAACAACTACCAGGTATAGAATTGGCAGCAGGTTCTCTTGGACAGGGTTTATCGGTTAGTGTTGGTTTAGCGTTAAGTGCAAAATTAGATAGTAAAGATTTTTTAACTTATTGTATTTTAGGCGATGGCGAACTCCAAGAAGGTTCTGTTTGGGAAGCGGCCATGAGTGCAAGTCATCATCAACTTAATAATTTGATTGCTATTGTCGATAGAAATGGTGTTCAAATAGATGGATCCAACTCCGATGTTATGAATTTAGAACCCTTGGATAAAAAATGGGATGCTTTTGGTTGGCAAGTATTAGTTTGCGATGGGAACAATATTAATGAATTTATAAAAACGGTGAATATTGCTAAGCAAGAAAAAGATAAACCCTCAGTAATTATTGCAAATACAAAGATGAGTAAAGGCATTTCCGAAATCGAAGATGATTATCATTGGCATGGGAAAGCTCCTAATAAGTCTGAGTTGGAGAGATTTATTAAACAGCTAGAAGCTTAATTTTATTCGAGATATTTAATTCTCCGATACATGTATCTAGTTAATAATAAATTGGTTTTGATATGGAACTTATTTTATTTCTGAGCTTTTAGTTTAATATTTCCTTCATCGAAAGTCCCTTCCAAAATAGAATGATAAATTTTTGGAGAACTTAATATATGGATGGCCTTGATAACGGAGCTATCTTTTCTAATCATATTATCTATAGAGCCACTTTTGTAATAATATCTAGTGGTGATTTCTTGTTCTATAAGCCTAATTATCTGACTTTTAAAAGTTTTTAAATCCTTATTTTTATCATTAGCCAATTCTTTTTTTAATTCATCAAAAGTTGTTTTTGAATGATTGTAATAATTTTCTGCTTTGGCCGTTTGTATCAAGTCGTCTAATTCATGAGTACTAACCGATTCGTACTCTAATTCTTTGTCATTTAACCAAGTTTTAAATTCTTGATAATCCGAATCTGAAAATTTAAAAGTTGCAGAAGGTGCTATAGAATCGTGCTTTAACCTGTATTCGGTAGCATAATCAAAAATTAGGTTTTTAGTCATTAGATTAAACGCAATATTGCTTAAGGTTTCGGGTTTGAGATAAATATCTGGTAAGATACCACCACCATCGAAAACAGAGCGATTATTTTTAGTTGTAAATTCAGTCATTAATGAATCTGGAACTTTACCTACACTTCCATCTTCGTTGCGATGCGAATAATCTAGAGCCTGAATACAACGACCACTAGGAATATAATATTTGGCCGTAGTTACTTTTAGTTGTGCATTGTAACTTAATGGTCTTGTGGTTTGAACCAAGCCTTTTCCAAAAGTTTTTGTACCAATAATTACAGCTCTATCAAGATCTTGTAAGGAACCAGAAACAATTTCTGAAGCTGAAGCAGAATGACTATTTACTAAAACTGCCATTGGGATATTGGGGTAATCGGCAACCATTTTTGTTTTATAACTTTTATCCCATTGCGAAACACGGCCTTTGGTGCTTACAACTTCTTGGCCTTTCTCGACAAATAAATTAACAATATTTACAGCCTGAATAAGTAGACCACCACCATTGCCTCTAAGATCAAAAATAAAAGATTTGGCCCCAGATTTAACTAATTTTTTAGCGGCTTCTTTTACTTCGGGATAAGCATTCTGTGTAAAACTTGTAAGTAAGAAATATCCAATGCTATCGTTAACCATACCAGAATAAGGCACCGATTTTATTTGTACTTTCTCTCGGGTTAAGCTGATAGTTTTGGGCTCTGATTCTCCTTTTCTTTGTATTTCCATTTCGAAGGTAGAACCAGGTTCTCCTTTTAGAAACTCGCTCATTTCTTGAGTAGTTTTACCTTTAATAGATTTCCCATCAATTTTTAATATCAAATCTCCAGCTCGTAAACCTGCTTTATCGGCAGGGAAATTTTTGTAGGGTTCCGATACCATTACATATTCGCCTTCTTTTCTAATCATCGCTCCAATACCGCCATATTGCCCTGTGGTCATAAATTTATAATCTTCCATTTTCGATTCAGGAATATAAACGGTGTATGGGTCTAATTTTTTAAGCATGGCATCAATAGCCGTTTTTATCATTTTCTCAGGATCGGTTTGGTCGACATAAATCATGTTCATTTCGCGAAAAAGCGTATAGAAGATGTCTAAGTTTTTTGCGATTGCAAAATTATTATCGGTAAAAGACCAAAGTCCTAAACTACTTATTGCTAATGCAATAATGATGATATATTTTTTAAGATGTTTCATTATCTTTTTTTGT
>Ga0256842_1001870_pt1 | contig 16098 bp, 14 predicted proteins | sample 4559240metaG_FD_185973 | JGI IMG/M metagenome (GOLD analysis project Ga0256842, IMG submission 185973) | Hydrothermal vent microbial communities from Guaymas Basin, Mexico - 4559-240 | ecosystem: Environmental > Aquatic > Marine > Hydrothermal vents | place: Mexico: Guaymas Basin | collected...
CCAAAAACGATTCCTTGATTTAATCCTAATTTTGCTTTTTTTATTAGAAACTGATTTAATGCTTTGTCAGATAATTCTAATGACGAAAAATCTAACCACAATAAATAAGTAGCTTCGGGTTTACGAAGTTTTATCTGAGGTAAATTTTGTTGAATAAAATTGACAGCCAAATCAATATTCGAAGTTAGATATTCTTTCATTTCCAAAACCCATTCTTTTCCATAAGTATAAGCGGCTTCTGTTGCTACAGTTCCAAAAATATTTCCTAGGTATAAGTGATAAGATTCTAAGTATGAATTATAAATTCGTTTAAGTTTTCGATTGGGAATAATTGCGAAAGAACTGCTTAAACCTGCAACATTAAATGTTTTGCTTGGTGACATAAAAGTGATACTCCTATTTTTAGCTTTTTCAGAAATAGATGCAATTGGGATGTGTTTGTTTGGAGAAAAAACTAAATCGGAATGAATTTCGTCAGAAATAATTAATATTTCATTTTTTTCACAAATATTCACTAATTTTTCAAGCTCTTCTTTTGTCCAGGCACGGCCTACGGGATTATGAGGGTTGCTAATTATTATCATTGAAGTCCTACTGTCTATTTGAGATTCTAGGTCTTCGAAGTCCATTGAATATTGTCCTTCTTTTGATATTAAATTATTATGAATAATTTGTCTCCCATTATCTTTGATGGTGGAGAAGAAAGGAAAATAAACAGGAGGTTGAACAATGATTTTATCGCCAGGTTGAGAAAATGCTAAAACCGATAAAACTAATCCAGGAACAACTCCGGGACTAAAGGTTAAATCTTTGGAATGAATATCCCAATTGTGTTGCTCGCTAAGCCAGTTAACAATAGATTTGTAGTAGCTCTCTGGTTTGTAGGAATAACCGTAAACTTCATGTTCGGAACGTTCTTTGACAGCTTTTCTGATAAATTCAGGAGTTTCAAAATCCATGTCAGCAACCCACATTGGAAGTACATCTTGGCTACCAAAAACTTTTCTTCGTAAGTCGTATTTTACAGAATTGCTATTTTCACGATTTATTTTATGATCGAACTTGTATTTCATGATTTGGTTTATTTGATGAAAAAAGAGCTTCCATATATTATAGGAGCTCTCAATATTATTTACACTTACATTCTTTTCAAGAAAAAACTTCTATTCCTTTATTTGTTGCAGTTTATGTTAAAACTATGTGCTTTAGTGCATTTTGCTTTCAGCTTCTAAAAATATAACAAGACTTAATATTTTAGACATTAGAAAAGAGTAAGCAAGTTTAAAACGTAAATTTAATTTGAAAATACAACAACGTAATATAATCTTTTGTCTAAAATCTGATATTTAAGGTCTTTTTCATGAAAACAATGAATTTTATTCGTAGTCCAAACCCATGTACTTGCGGCGTATAGTGGTTTAATATTATATTTCAGCTAATAATTGTTTAATAATACCTGTCATTTTAGCTTCGGCAGCATTGGCAACCTTTAAAACTTCGTCATGACTTACTTCTTCTACAATACCTTCAACGCCCAAGTCGGTAATAATAGACAGAGCAAAACATTTCATATCGGCATGTCGTGCCACAATGGCTTCTGGAACAGTCGACATACCAACAGCATCCGCACCCATTATGTGCATGTATTTATATTCGGCAGGAGTTTCAAAGGTAGGCCCTGTAACAGCCATATATACACCACGCTGAACATTTAAGCCCTGAGATTTTGCTATTGTATCAGCTTTTTCTATAAGATTTTTATCGTAAACAGCACTCATATCTGGAAATCTAGGTCCAAAATCGTCAGCATTTTTCCCCATTAATGGATTAGTACCCATCATATTAATGTGGTCAGTAATAAGCATAACATCACCAACCTTAAATTTGGGATTCATTCCTCCAGCAGCATTCGATAAAAAGATAGTTTCTACACCTAATAGCTTCATAGTTCTTACAGGGATTGCTAAATCTCTAATATCGTATCCTTCATAATAATGAAACCTCCCCTGCATGGCAATCACTTTTTTGCCACTAATATATCCAAACATTAATTGTCCGGCATGTCCTTTTACTGTTGATACAGGGAAGTTTGGAATGTCTTCGTATTTAACTGTTCCAACAGGTTCTATTACGTCTGCCAACCCACCAAGTCCTGTTCCTAAAACGATTCCAATCTCTGGCTCAAAATCAACCTTATCTTTAATAAACCTTACGGTCTCTTTTAGCATTTCTAACATATTTTAATATTAATTTATTAAATTCTTTTTCGTTTTCCTCATTTAAAAAACCAACTTCAATGGCTTGATAATAAATTGGTAATTTAGAAAGTTCTGCAAAAATACTATTATCTTTCAATCTAACAGCATCTTTTAAAGTAGTTACAATAATTTTATTTGGGTTATTTATATTATTAAATTGATTAATAATATTTGATATATCACTTTCTGTATAGGAGTGATGATCTCTGAATTTTGAAATAAATACTTCTTTAAAGCTGATATTAAGGTGGGTTTTTAAGTGCTTTGATTTTGCAATACCTGTTAACATCAATACAGAGAAATTGTTGTCGATATTTATTTTCTTTGTATGCCCCAGTTTTACCAATTTACCATATTTAATTGTAGTAAAAAATAGATTCTGATAGGGAAAAAGATTAAGTTCTTTTTTTATGATACGTTTTTTAATTGGGGAAATAGATTTGGGTGTTTTACTAACAATAACAATATCGGCTCGGTCAGCTTGGGCTTTACTATCGCGTAAATTTCCCATTGGTAATAGATAATCTTTCCAATAAGGGTGAAAATAGTCAGTTAACAGGATATTTAATCCTGGTTTAACATAACGATGCTGAAATGCGTCATCTAATAAAATAATCTCTGGAGAACTTTCTAAGGTTTCAATGTTTTCAATTCCTCTTTGTCTTTTTTCGTCTACACAAACGATAACACTAGGGAATTGATATTTTAACTGTTTGGGTTCGTCTCCAATATCCTCATAACTATGATTAGATGAAGAAATAATGAATCCACTTGTTTTACGCTTGTATCCTCTACTGAGAGTTGCAAGCCTATAATTAGGCTGGAGAGATTTTATTAGATACTCTATATGTGGTGTTTTACCAGTTCCTCCAATTGCAATATTACCTACATTAATTATAGGGGTAAAATACGATTTGGATTTAATAATTTTGACGTCGAACAGCCAATTTCTAAACCCAATGATTATACCATAAATTAATGAAAAAGGTAGCAGCAGTTTCTTATATGGTTGTGTTTTTTTACTCATTTCGTATCATAAAGAAACAAAAAAAACAAAACAAATCAAAATTTTGAAATTTTTAATGTTTTTCATGATATATTTTAGCTTTAAAAACTGTTAAAAAGTAAATATATTTCCATTATTTCTTTTAACTTTGTGTTTATTTAGAATGATTTTAGACAAGAAGTAGAGGTGAGTCTAAAACCCTGAATATGTTTTAATTAATAGTTTTTATTGAATTTAGATTGAGATTTATTTTTCTATCTAATTAGATTGAATATATACAATGAACGAAAATAAAGATAAAATAATTGACGAGGTTACAGAAAGCGATTATAAGTATGGCTTTACTACCGACGTTGAGAACGATTCCATTAAAATGGGTTTAGACGAAGATGTTATTAGATTGATTTCTTCTAAAAAGAATGAACCTGAATGGTTATTGAAATTTAGGTTAGATTCCTATAAAAAATGGCTAAAGATGGAACAAAAAGAATGGGCTCATCTTACAATTCCTGAGATTGATTTTCAGAATATTATTTATTATTCATCACCTAAACCAAAGAAAGTGTTGGAAAGTATGGAAGATGTTGATCCTGAATTGAGAGAAACTTTTGAAAAATTGGGTATTCCTTTAGACGAACAGAAAATGATGTCTGGAGTAGCTGTTGATGCGGTTATGGATTCCGTTTCTGTGAAAACTACTTTTAAGGAAAATTTAGCCGAGCTAGGAATTATTTTCTGTTCTTTTTCCGAAGCAGTTCAGAATCATCCAGATTTAGTAAAAGAATATTTAGGAAAAGTAGTGCCCCCAACCGATAATTTTTATGCAGCACTGAATTCTGCTGTATTTACTGACGGATCCTTTTGCTATATTCCAAAAGGAGTTCGTAGCCCGATGGAATTATCTACTTATTTCAGAATTAACGCAGCTAATACTGGTCAGTTCGAGCGAACTATGATTATTGCCGATGAGGGCGCTTATGTGAGCTATTTAGAAGGTTGTACAGCTCCTCAAAGAGACGAAAATCAATTACACGCGGCTATTGTGGAGATATTTGTTGCCAAAGATGCTGAAGTAAAATATTCGACTGTACAGAATTGGTATCCAGGCAATAAAGAAGGAATTGGAGGAATCTATAATTTTGTGACCAAACGAGGAATGTTGCATGGCGATAATTCCAAATTATCGTGGACTCAGGTAGAAACAGGTTCTGCAATTACCTGGAAGTACCCTTCTTGTATATTAAAAGGCGATAATTCGGTTGCAGAGTTTTACTCGGTGGCTGTAACCAATAATTATCAACAAGCCGACACTGGTACCAAGATGATTCATATTGGTAAAAATACTAAATCGACCATCATCTCTAAAGGTATATCGGCTGGAAAATCAGATAACTCGTACAGAGGATTAGTAAAAGTGCTACAAGGGGCTGAAAATGCTAGAAATTATTCGCAGTGTGATTCTATGTTAATGAGCGATAAATGTGGAGCGCATACCTATCCTTATCTTGAAGTTGATAATCCTACTGCAATTGTAGAACATGAAGCAACCACTTCAAAAATTGGCGAGGATCAAATTTTTTATTGTAATCAGAGAGGGATTGAAACAGAAGATGCTATTGGTTTAATTGTAAATGGTTATGCTAAAGAGGTATTAAATAAATTGCCAATGGAATTCGCAGTAGAGGCGCAAAAATTATTACAAATTAGCTTAGAAGGAAGTGTCGGCTAGTAATGGACTATCATAGGTAATTATAAATAGAAATTAAAAAAATTGAGTAAAAACAAGAGTTAAGGATGTAAAATAAGTTTGATTATAGTAAACCTTTCAACTTTACAACTTTACAACCTTTAACCTTTCAACTAAGAGAAATGTTAAGTATAAAAGAATTAAAAGCAAATATAAACGATAAGGAGATTCTAAAAGGAATTAACTTAGAGATAAAAGCAGGAGAAGTTCATGCTATTATGGGACCTAATGGTTCTGGTAAAAGTACTTTAGCTTCTGTATTGGCAGGACGTGAGATTTTTGAAGTAACAGGAGGCGAAGTAACATACGAAGGAAAAGATTTATTAGAATTATCAGTAGAGCAAAGAGCTGCTCAAGGTATCTTTTTAGGATTTCAATATCCAGTGGAAATTCCCGGTGTAAGTATGGTTAATTTTATGAAAGCGGCTGTAAATGCACAACGTAAGCATAGAGGGGAGGAGCCTATGTCGGCTTCAGAATTCTTAAAATTGATGCGTGAGAAGAAAAGTGTGGTTGAGTTAGATTCGAAACTTACAGGGCGTTCTGTAAACGAAGGTTTCTCTGGAGGAGAGAAAAAACGTAATGAGATTTTCCAAATGGCTATGCTTCAACCCAAATTATCTATTTTGGATGAAACGGATTCCGGCTTAGATATAGATGCACTTAGAGTTGTCGCTAATGGAGTTACGAAATTAAAAAACAAAGACAATGCAACAGTTGTTATTACTCACTATCAGAGGTTGCTAGATTATATTGTACCTGACTTTGTGCATGTCCTTTACGATGGTAAAATTATTAAATCGGGAACCAAGGAACTAGCTTATGAGTTAGAGGAAAAGGGATACGATTGGTTGATTAAAGACTTATAATCAATTGATGATGAAAAATACAGCAGAAAAAAAATATATCGATTTCTTCGTTGCATCAGAAGCTCTACTTAATAAGGACTCTTCTGAAGAAGTGAATCGACATAGAATGGAAGCTTTTGAGAGTTTTAAGGCAATAGGTTTCCCTAATAAATCTATAGAATCGTATAAATATACCGATATATCAGAAGCTTTTGCACAAGATTTAGATATGAGCATTCAATCTCAAAATATTGATATTAATGCCGAAAATATTTTTAAGTGTGATGTTTTGCATTTAGATGCTTATTTGGCTCTTTTTGCAAAAGGACAATACGTTTCTAAAGAGCGTATTATTAATAATGACGAAGGAATAATAGTTTGCTCTTTTAAAGAAGCAGCAAAAAAATATCCAGAGCTTTTTTCGAAATACTATAATAAATTAGCTAAGAATGATTCTGATGGTACTGTTGCAATAAATACAGCTTTAGCATACGATGGCGTTTTTGTTTATGTCCCTAAATCTAAGCAGCTAGATAAACCTATTCAGGTTGTAAATTTGCAAGTAGATGGCGTTAATAATAATTCTATTCAGTTAAGAAATTTAGTTATAGTCGAAGAAAACGCAGAAGCAAAGGTGATTTTTTGTGACGATTCTTTGACTTCAAACATGCATTTATCCAATTCTGTTACAGAAGTCTTTGTAGCTGAAAATGCAAGAGTAGAAATTACAAAAATGCAAAATGAGCACAGTGAGTCTATTAACGTTTCATCCATCTTTTTTGACCAAAAAGATCATTCTGTCGCAACTTGTCATACCACATCTCTTTTAGGGGGAGTAATACGTAACAATGTAAATATGATTATGGATGGTGAGCATTGCCAGGCCAATGCATTTGGAATAGCTCTTATCGATAAACAGCAACAAGTCGATACGCATACATATATCCATCATGCCAAACCAAATTGTAGTAGCAATCAGTTATTTAAGAATATTATTGATGATGCAGGGAAAGGGATATTTGCAGGGACTGTTTTGGTAGATAAAAATGCTCAAGCAACGAATGCACAGCAATCGAACAACAATATTATTTTGACTAAAACAGCGAAGATGAATACTAAGCCTCAGCTTATTATCTATGCCGATGATGTTAAATGTAGCCACGGAGCAACTGTGGGGCAGTTAGACGATAATGCTATGTTTTATATGCGAGCTAGAGGAATCGAAGAAAAAGATGCAAAAATGCTTTTGATGTATGCTTTTGCTGATGATGTTGTTAAAAAAATGTCTATCAAATCTCTTAAAGAAAATACGGAAGATTTAATTCAGAAACGTTTGAGTGGCGAGTTGTCATTATGCAGAAATTGTTCGTCTAGAATTATGAAAAACTCTGCTATTTAAAGACCGATTCCTCAAAGTTTGTAATGACAAAAAATAGTTAGAAATGTTAGATATTGATAAAATAAGAAAAGATTTCCCAATCTTGGAAACCGTTAAATATAAGCGTCCGATTGTGTATTTTGACAATGGTGCAACTACGCAAAAACCAAAGGTGGTTACTGATACTTTAACTAATTTTTATTTATCGAAGAACGCTAATATTCATCGTGCAGTTCATTTTTTAAGTCAAGAATCGACTAATGCATACGAGACTGCAAGAACAACAATAAAGAGCTTTTTGAATGCCTCATCCGAAAAGGAAATTATTTTTACTTCGGGGACAACAGAGAGTATTAATTTGGTGGCGTCGAGTTTCGGTGAGAGATTTATTTTTAAAGGTGATGAAATATTAATCTCTGAGTTGGAACATCATTCTAATATTGTGCCTTGGCAATTTATTGCAGAGAAAAAAGGAGCGATAATTAAAGTTATTCCTATGAACAATAAGGGAGAGCTAATTTTAGATAATTTGGACAATTTATTGTCTGATAAAACTAAAATAGTTACTCTAAATCAGGTGTCTAACTCATTGGGAACAATAAATCCTGTGAAAAAGATTATTGCTGCAGCTCACAAAAAAGAAATTCCTGTATTAATAGATGGAGCGCAATCTGTGCAACATATGAAAGTTGATGTTCAGGACTTGGACGCAGACTTTTTTGTTTTTTCTGGTCATAAATTATATGGACCTACGGGTATTGGTGTACTTTATGGAAAAGAAAAATGGCTAGAGGCTATGCCGCCATACAAAGGTGGTGGAGATATGATTAAAAAGGTATCTTTCGAAAAAACGACTTATGCAGATTTACCTTTGAAATTCGAAGCAGGAACGGCAAATTATATAGATGCAATAGGCTTAAAATCAGCAATCGATTATGTTCAAGGAGTTGGTTTACAGAATATTGCAGAATACGAAAACGATTTGTTGAAATATGCTGAGCAGAAGTTAAAAGAAGTTCCCAATATTATTTTTTACGGTACATCGGTGAATAAGGCTGCGACTATATCTTTCGGAATAAAAGGTGTGCATCCTACCGATGTTGGAACTCTTCTAGATAAGTTAGATATTGCAGTGAGAACGGGTAGTCATTGTACACAACCTTTGATGGATTTCTACGGTATTTCGGGAACTATTAGAGCTTCTTTTGCATTTTATAACATGAAGGAAGAAATAGATTATTTTACAGAGTCGCTAAAAAAAGTAGTGATGATGTTGACTTAAAAAGACTATAGACACAAGACAAATTAATAGTCAAGATGGCTATAAATGTAATAAGACATCAGATGTTAGAATTCTTGATAGACAGGGTGGTTTAAAATAGTAATAAGAAATTAGATTTTTAATAGTGAGGATGGCAATTCTTTCTCAACCTCAAGCTAAGTTTTAAACTTTTAACCTTCAACTTGCAACATGAAACTTTAAAAAGTAACTTTACAAACTTTAAGCACAAAGCACAACTTTAAAACTAAAGCAAAGTATGAGTACGATACAAGATATACAAAATGAGATTATCGAAGAAATGAGCATTTTCGACGATTGGATGGATAAATACAATTACATAATTGAATTAGCTAAAGATTTACCAGAGATTGATGCGAAATTTAAAACTACTCAATATATGATTGATGGTTGCCAGTCTAAGGTGTGGATAAACGCAGAATTGGTAGATGGGAAAGTTCAATTTACAGCAGACAGCGATGCTATTATTACAAAAGGAATTATTGCATTATTGATTCGAGTAATGAACAATCAGACTCCAAAAGATTTAATAGATATAGATTTGTTTTTCCTTAAAGATATTGGATTACAAGAAAATTTATCTCCAAATAGAGCCAATGGTTTAGTGGCTATGATTAAGCAAATGAAACTCTATGCCATTGCTTTTAATGCTCGTAAATAGTAGTATATAGACCTTAGGCATAAGATAAATTGATAGACAGGATGGTAACCTGTAACTTTTAACTTTTTAACTTTTAACTATAATGAACGCATATCAAAATAAAGTACAATTAGAAGAAGCCATTGTTGGCGTATTGAAAACCGTTTACGATCCAGAAATTCCAGTAGATATTTATGCACTAGGCTTAATCTATAATATAGATATAGATGACGAATGGAATGTAAAAATTGACATGACTCTAACTGCACCAAACTGTCCTGTTGCCGATAGTATTTTGATGGAGGTAAAAGACAAAATTTCGTTTATTCAGTCAGTAAAATCCGCAGAAGTAAATCTAACTTTTGACCCGCCTTGGGATAAATCTATGATGAGCGAAGAAGCTCAATTAGAATTGGGATTTTTGTAAGGAAGAAATGTTGTAATAGGCTCGTCATATAATTCAATAACTGTAGATTTGTTATCGTATTTTGCCGACCATTCTCTAATTTCTTTACGATAGATTATTTTGAGTCTAAAGTAGGCGTAAGACAAATCTATTTTATCTAAAATAAATTCATTAGAGCTAGACGCACATGGCATTTTGTTATGATTGTCCATAGAAATTACGGTATATGTGAAAATAATGGAATCTTCCTGATAAGTAATTTTTAATTCAGACTCTGCATTGAGGCAAACGCAACATGAATAAAAGTTAATTAGCATCTTACTTGTAAAATCAATATCCGAAGAATATCTATAGAATTTTTTGTAATCGCTTTCAGATTGGGCTATAAAAATACCATTGTTTAATTGATTCAATTCCCAATTCTTTTCAGCTTCCGATACTATTGTTGTATCGCACTGCGAAAAAGCAAACAGATGGATAAGTGAAAAGAAGATGACAAACAAATAGAATTTCATAATTGATCGAAGATAAAATATTTTCTCCAAAAATCGCATCGAGTTACTAAAGCAATACCAATTAATCAGAATTATTTATTTTGTTAATCCGCTCTTGTGCAAATTGAGGCAAATTATCTATAATCGCTTTAATTCCATCGGGTTAATAATAAAATAATCTTTTAGCAGATCTCGTAAGCTCTGTCTTAACGATATCGGTTTATGAGATATTATGATAAAGAGATTTTCTGCTAATTAAGATAATTAATCATTCTTCTTTGTTAGTTATTCATTGCGTATTGTTTACCTTTGCAGATTAAAATAAAATTGATAATGGATAAGATACAAGAATTAAAAAATACTGCTAGTCAGGTTCGTAGAGACATAGTAAGAATGGTACACGAAAAGAATTCTGGTCACCCTGGAGGAGCTTTGGGTTGTGCAGATTTTATAACTGCTTTATACTTTGAGGTTTTAGAAAAAGATGCTAAGAATTTCACTATCGATGGTAAAGAAGAAGATTTGTTTTTCTTATCTAATGGTCATCTTTCTGCAGTTTGGTACAGCGTTTTAGCACGTTCAGGTTATTTCCCTGTAGAAGAATTAAAAACATTTAGAGCTATCGGTTCTCGCCTTCAGGGTCACCCGACTACAGCAGAAAATTTACCAGGAATCAGAATTGCATCAGGCTCGTTAGGTCAAGGTTTATCGGTTGGTTTAGGAGCCGCTTTAACCAAAAAAATAAATGGAGATAAGCATTTAGTATATACATTACATGGCGACGGTGAATTACAAGAAGGTCAAATTTGGGAAGCTGCACTTTTTGGCGCACAACACAAAGTTGATAATCTTATTGCAACTGTCGATTACAATAAAGTTCAAATAGATGGCCCAACTTCGGAAGTAATGAATTTGGAAAGTCTTGAAGATAAATGGCAAGCTTTTGGATGGAAGGTTCTGAAAACTAATGGTGGCGATATGGAAACTTTATTGAAAACTTTAGCAGAAGCAAAATCATTAACAGGAAATGGACAACCAATCGTTATTCTAATGTCTACTGAAATGGGGCAAGGTGTAGATTTTATGATGGGATCTCACAAATGGCATGGTATTGCACCAAACGATGAGCAATTAGCAGAAGCGTTATCTCAATTAGAAGAAACTTTAGGGGATTATTAATACTTAGAATTTATCAAAAAAATAATTTTTAGCATATTATTATTGTTGACTTTTGTGGGTTATGCTCAACAAACAACATTGCCTACACGAATATTATTTGTGTACGATGCCTCACAGTCTATGTCTGGGCAGTGGGAAACAGGAACAAAGATGAAAGTTGCTAAGCGAATGCTCATGAATATGTTAGATTCGCTTAAAAAAGTTGACAACGTTCAATTAGCACTTCGGGTCTATGGGCATCAATCTTATGTGCCACCACAAGATTGTAGTGATACAAAATTAGAAGTCCCTTTCGAACCTAATAATATTGAGTTAATCAAACAAAAACTAAGACAAATTGAACCAAGGGGAACAACTCCAATAGCTCACTCCTTATACCTTGCCGGTGGAGACTTCCCTGATGCTAAAGGAAGAAATATTATTATATTAATTACAGATGGAATTGAGGCTTGCGATGGTGATCCTTGTGCCGTATCGGCCGAATTACAGAAAAAAGGAATTGTACTTAAACCTTTTGTTATAGGGATTGGTTTAGATGTAGATTTAAAGAAAACTTTTGAATGTGTAGGCCATTATTATGATGCCTCAAACGAAAAGCAATTTAATGATATCCTTAATATTGTTATTTCTCAAGCCTTGAATAATACCACAGCACAAGTTAATTTGTTAGATATCAATCATAAACCAACAGAAACTAATGTTAATATGACGTTCTATAATGAACAAACAGGAGCTGTAGTTTATAATTATATTCATACGATGAATGCTTTAGGTATCCCCGATACTTTAATTTTTGATCCATTTACAACTTACGATATGGTAGTTCATACTATTCCTCCAGTTAGAGTGGATAGTATTAAGATGATTGTAGGGAAGCACTTAACCATCCCCGCCTATGTGCCACAAGGGTCTTTTGTTGTGAAGTCTTCTGATATTAAAGTGAAGCCAGAAATTGTAGTTCATCAGAATGATATAAGGAAGATTATTAATGTTCAGAAAATTAATAAACCTGAGAAATATTTAGTTGGAACTTATGATGTTGAAATTTTAACTTTACCAAGAATTATTGTAGATGATATTAAAATTGATGCCGACCATCAAACTAAAATTGATATTCCGGCTTCAGGAGTAGTAACTATTACGCACAGAGCAAAAGGTTACGGAAGTGTATATGTAAAAAGAGGCGATGAGTTAGAATGGGTTTATAATCTTGACAAAAATAAACAACAAGATGTACTATATTTATTGCCAGGAAAATATGTCGTTGTGTTTAGAAATAAAGGAGCCTATGAAACGGTTTATACTGTGAGCAAAAATTTTAGAGTTTACTCGAAACGATCACAACAAATTAGAATAGATTTTTAAAAATAAAATATTAGAACAATGATTAAATATACAGATTCAGGTAAGAAAGATACCCGCTCGGGATTTGGAGATGCCTTAACCGAATTAGGACAAAAGAATGATAATGTTGTTGCTTTTTGTGCCGACCTAATTGGTTCGATAAAGATGGGCGATTTTGCAAAGAATCATCCAGAGCGATTCTTTCAATCGGGAATAGCCGAAGCCAATATGGTTGGTGTTGCAGCAGGAACAACTATTGGAGGAAAAATTCCTTTTATTGGGACATTTGCTGCTTTTGCAACAGGAAGAGTTTACGATCAAATTCGTCAATCTGTAGCTTATTCAAATAAGAACGTTAAAATTGCAGCCTCACATGCTGGATTAACCCTAGGTGAAGATGGCGCTACACACCAAATTCTTGAAGACATAGGATTAATGAAAATGTTACCCAATATGACTGTAATTAATCCTTGCGATTATAATCAGACCAAAGCGGCAACATTGGCTAGCGCAAATTTAAACGGACCTGTTTATCTTCGATTTGGAAGACCAAAGGTGGCTAACTTTACACCAGAAAATCAAACATTTGAAATTGGCAAAGCTGTGAATTTTAATGAAGGAACAGATGTTAGTATTTTTGCTACTGGTCATTTGGTTTGGGAAGCTGTTCAGGCTTGCGAAGAACTAGAAAAAGAAGGTATCTCAGCAGAGATTATCAATATACATACTATTAAGCCTATCGATAAAAAAGCAATTTTAGATTCTGTTAAAAAAACAGGAGCCGTAGTAACAGCAGAAGAGCATATGTTGAATGGCGGATTAGGAGATTCTATTGCACAGATTTTAGGTAGAGAATTACCAACTCCGATAGAAATGATTGGTGTCGATGATACTTTTGGCGAAAGTGGAACACCTGAACAATTACTTGAGAAATATGGGTTGAATGCAAAAAATATTGTTGCTGCAGCCAAAAAAGTGATAACAAGAAAATAAGCTCCTTGAGCTTTTCATTAATAATAAATAACATTAGTTTATTAAATTTTTACTTAATAATTTCACCTTTTAATTATATAAATTATGCAACAACAACCTCCACAAATGGATATGAGCAAAATTAAATCAATGATGATTATAGGAGCTATAGCATTAGTCGTGATATTTATTTTCTCAAAAAGTATGTTTGTTACCATTCATGCAACAGAAAGAGCCGTTATTTTTCGCCAATTCTCTGGCGGTTTAGATAAAGATCATGTTTATATCCCTGGTTTTGAAACAATTGCGCCATGGAATAAATTACACGTGTTTAATGTAGCTGAGCAAACAAAAGAAGAGACGATGGATGTTTTAGATAAAAACGGTTTATCTATTAATATCGATGTTACCGTACGTTTTAATCCTGTGTATAATAAGATTGGATATTTATATGAAAGATTCCAAATGGATTTTACTGACTTATTAGTTGTTCCCGAGATGCGTTCTGTTGTAAGACAGGTTGCTGGTAGATATACGGCTGAAGAGATCTATTCAACAAAACGTTCAGAAGTAGAGCAATCTATAATCAACGAAGCAGGTGCAAAGTTAAAAGACAATAATGTTGATATGAAGGCGCTTTTAATTCGGTCAATAAAATTACCTGTTGATATTAAACAAGCCATAGAAAATAAACTGAAGCAAGAACAGGAGGCTTTGGCTTATCGATTTAAGTTAGAAAAAGAGAAATCTGAAGCAGAGCGTAAACGTATTGCTGCCGAAGGAGAATCTGCTGCTAATAAGATTATTAACAACAGTTTAACCCCTCAACTCTTGAAAATGAGAGGTATCGAAGCAACTTTAGAATTATCTAAATCAGCTAATTCCAAAACCGTAATTATTGGTTCAGGAAAAGATGGCTTACCTTTGATTCTAGGAAATAATTAATACATCATCAAATGTAAATTCTGAATATTTGATTGAAACAACACAACATAATTAATAAAAACCCTGTTAAGGTTTAAACTTTGACAGGGTTATTAATGTACATCGAAATGGGACGAAAAAAGAAGAAAATAGTTGAAGATTTAGAGATCATTGATATTGCCGCAGAAGGTAAAGCCATTGGTAAAATTGAAGGTAAAGTTATTTTTGTTCCTGGAGTTATTCCTGGCGATGTTGTAGATGTACAGTTAAATAGAGTTAAGAAAACCCATGCCGAAGGGATGGTTCTTAATTTTAAAAAGTACTCAGAAAATAGAATTGAACCAGAATGTGAACATTTTGGAATTTGTGGGGGCTGCAAATGGCAACAATTACCTTATGCCAATCAAATAGCACACAAAAATCAACAAGTATTAGATCAGTTTGCTAGAATTGGTCATATAGAGATAGAAGAAACGCGTCCAATATTAGGCTCTAAAGAAATCTATTTTTACAGAAATAAGATGGAATATACCTTCTCGGCTAAACGTTGGTTGACCCAAGAAGAAATTAATTCTGACGAAGATTTAGGCGAACGAAGAGCATTAGGCTTTCATATTCCTAAATTATTTGATAAGATTGTAGATGTAACAAAATGTCATTTGCAAGACTCCTATTCAAACGAAATTAGAAACGAAGTTCGTGATTTTTGTTTTAAAAACGATTATAGTTTTTTTGATATTCGTGAGCAACACGGCTTGATGCGTAATCTAATTATTCGTAATACTCAAGATAATCAGTTGATGGTTATTGTCTCATTTTTTGAACCTGATAATGAAAAAATTCAAGCTCTGATGGGGCATTTAAAAGTAACTTTTCCACAGATTACTTCATTAATGTATGTTATTAACGAGAAGCGAAATGATACCATTTTAGATCAAAATATTATTTGTTTTGATGGTGAAGATCATATGTTAGAATCGATGGAAGATTTAAAGTTTAAAGTAGGACCAAAATCTTTTTATCAAACTAATGCTAAGCAGGCATATGAGTTATATAAGATTACAAGAGATTTTGCCAATTTGAGTGGCGATGAAGTGGTTTACGATTTATACACAGGCACAGGAACAATTGCTCTTTTTGTGGCCAAACAAGCCAAGAAAGTTGTCGGTGTTGAATATGTAGAGGCTGCTATTGAAGATGCCAAAATGAATGCACATTTCAATAATATTGAAAATGCTGATTTTTATGCAGGAGACATGAAAGACGTTTTGAATGATGAATTTATTAATCAGAATGGTAAGCCCGATATTATTATTGTAGACCCTCCACGTGCGGGAATGCATCAAGATGTAGTTGATACGATTTTAAGAGCAAATCCCAAACGAATTGTTTATGTTAGTTGTAATCCTGCTACTCAAGCTAGAGATGTAGCTTTATTAAACGAGGCTTATCAGACTAAGATTATTCAACCTGTAGATATGTTCCCTCATACACATCATGTCGAAAATGTAGCTTTGTTAGAACGGCGTTAATTTATTTTTTCTATTTGAATAATTTCATAAGTTTCCAATATATTGAATAAGTTAGATATTATTTCTATTT